>OHBM01000077.1_pt1 | contig 72742 bp, 58 predicted proteins | sample 1577251 | NCBI WGS metagenome assembly OHBM01 (sample SAMEA3541557, study PRJEB24748) | human gut metagenome | biome: human gut; feature: human-associated habitat; material: faeces | place: China | collected 2012 | reverse complement strand
CTGTTTTTTAAGAGGGAACGCCCTGCAAGTGAGGGCGTTCCCTTATGAAAAAATATGCCTTGCGACAAAAAAGCCGCCTCATTAGAGGAGTGCCGATAAAGAAGTATTTAAGATTTTAAGATGAGGTTGCGTAACTGCCTTGGTTACGCAGCCTTTCTCTTTTTGTCGTACTTCATGCTGTCAGCGACAGCAGTTGTAACGGCAACATCAAAACGATAATGAATCTCGATCTGCTGTGTGCGGTTACCGCTGCTCTTATCAGGAGCATGAACAACGATCTTCTCGATAAGTTCGTGCATGATCTCAGGAGTAAGCTCCGTTATATGCTCATACTTTTGCACCACGCTGATGAATGCGGTCACATCGGCGGACTTCTGTTCGGAGGTTTCGATATAGTCAGTAAGCTCTGTAACGCTTGCCTTTAGTTTCTTCTGCTCGTCCTCATATCCTGATGACATAACAGTAAATCGCTCATCGGAAATTTTCCCTGATACATTGTCCTCATAAAGCCTTGTAAACAGCCTGTCCAGTTCAGCAATACGCTTTTCAGCCTGTTTCATGGCTTTCCTTGCTTTGGAAAGCTCCGAGGTCTGTTTCTGAACGGAATTGTCCATAGCCGCCTGCACAAACTCGTCCTCATGTTCCTTAACCCTGACAAGCAGTTTGTTCAGCTCGTTCAACACGATCTCATTCAGTACAACAGTTCTGATGAAGTGTGCGGAACAAGCGTCCTTGTCTGAGGAATATGTGGAACACTTCAAATGCTCCTGATCTGCGGTCAGACTTGTCGCACGGCACAGATACATCTTCTTTCCGCAGTCGGCACAGTAGACCATACCCGAAAATGGATTGACTTCCTCATGTTTGGTGGGACGGCGCTTGTTCTTGCGAAGCTCCTGCACCAAATCAAACTCCTGCTGAGTTACGATAGGCTCATGAGTATTCTCAAAGATAAGCCATTCTTCCTGCGGATTTCTCACGGTCTTCTTGTTTTTGTAGGACTTCTTGTGTGTTCTGAAGTTGACCGTATGACCGATGTATTCGGGACGGTCAAGAATGTGGCTGATGGTTTTTCCGCTCCAGCGGTGCAGCTTAGCGTCCTTGTGACCGTTATCCCTACCCTGTGACAGAGCGTAAGCTGTAGGAGTCGAAATACCTTCCTGCGTGAGAATGCGGGCAATCTGCGCCGGACCGTAGCCCTCAATACAGAGCTTGAATATACTACAGACAACCTCAGCAGCTTCATCATCAACGAGCCACATATTTTTGTCAGCTTCGGACTTTTTATAACCGTAAATCGGGAGAGATAAAGGCTTACCCGACTGCCCCTTAGCCTTGAAAACGGCTCTGATCTTCTTGCTCGTATCACGAGCGTACCAGTCATTAAAAATGTTCTTGAAAGCCATCAGCTCATTTTCAGACTTTAAGGTATCCACGCCGTCATTGATAGCGATATAACGAACATCATGATCCGGAAAGATTATCTCGATGTACTCGCCTGTTTTGAGATAATCACGACCGAGGCGGCTCAAATCCTTAGTGATAACAGTTCCAACCTTTCCGGCTTCTACATCTGCCATCATAGACTTGAAGCCGTCACGCTCAAACGTAGTTCCCGAAACTCCGTCATCAACATAAAACACGGGATTGCTGAAATCATTATCCTCTGCGTACTTCTTGAGGATAGCCTTCTGGTTGGTGATGCTGTTGCTCTCACCCTGTAACATATCGTCCTGACTCAGGCGACAATATAATGCTGTGATCTTGTCTGTCATATTAAACCTCTCTTTCCGACAGATACAGCAAGCTATGTTATCATTATAGCGCAATATACCGCCAATGGCAATGCGCCGAAATTCCAAAGTTACACAGCCTGCTTCTCAGGTTCTTGTCCGGATTCACCGAAGAGTTTTTCGCTCTCCCTGATGATCAGCCGTTTCATGATTTCTGAAAGGCTCTCCTTTGAAGCAGGGTTGAACACGGTTGTCACCGTATAAGTGGTATGCCCGATCTTGTATTCGGACGTTGCGTTAAAAGTTGTCTCTGCCTTTTCTCTATCTACGGCAGTATCATTTTTATTCATAGCGAATTTTACTCCTTTAGCTTCTCTGTCTCTATGCTTTAGAGTCGAGGGCTTCGCTTTCTGTCTCTCACCCTCATAATAGCCGTAAGGTCGGCTCAGTGTTTTGAGCCGACTGAGTATTTTACGGCTACACTTTTTGTTACCGGATAGTTTTAATCCTCATAGGGATTCGCTTTATCCGTAAAGCTCATTTGCTGTCCGAAGTCAGCAGTGAGATCAGCAGTATCGCTTTTCTCATTCTCAGCGTTTCCGCCTCCGACCAGTTTCAGAAGCTCTTCATCGGACAAACCGCTTGCACGGAGTTTCTGCAACAGCGAATGTTCCGAGGTGATGATCTCGTCAAGCTCACGGGGCTTGCAGTTGTACTCCTCCGCCATCGCCAGACGAGAAACTTCTTTCAGCTTGTCCTCCAGCGTTTTCTTTTTCGCAGTATCGCTTGCGATACGCTTTTCCAAACCTTTGATCTTCTCAATGAGCTGATCTCTCTTTTCTGTATAGATGCCCACAGAAAAATCACAACCTTTCATTTTTGTTCTCAGCAGGCAGAGCCGAGTGACCGAAGCTCACCTGCCATGATCCAATTATAGCGCGCTCTACATTTGAAATACAAGCCGCAATGCGCACAAACTTTTGTTCATACTTTGTCAACAAATATCCGGGGAATTTTTAGATTCAAAAAACTGAAATCACGCTATTTCGACGTTTATGCTATCCGGGCATTTTGACGAATTGATTTTGAGCGTATATAAAAAATCTGAAATTTATTATTGACGTGATCGGGAAAGTGCGCTATATTGATAATAGGGAGCAACGATATAGAGAAAGTCGCACAGCTCCAATTCTCGGAATCGAGAAAAAAAGACCGAGCTGAAAAGCTCGGAAATGACATTCGCCCCACAGGGGCGAAACTAGAGTAGCAAGCACGGTACTATGTGGGCGCAAATTGCGACTTCACACATAGTACAAGGCTTGGCAGAGGGCGCTGCCCCTACGCCCCGAATTGATAAAAATAAAAAAGGAGAACAAGAGAAATGAAAGATGAAAAGAAGCGTACATTGTACCTGAAAGTCCGTGTCAGCCCCGAAGAAATGACGGCTATCAAGAAGAAGTTTGCTAACAGCGGTATGAGCAGTCTCAGTGGATTTGTTCGTGCGATGATCTTTGAGGGATACATAGCTCAGGTCAACGAAAACGAGCTGAAAGAACTCACCCGCATCGCAAATAACATTGCCAACAATATCAACCAGATCGCCCGCCGTGCAAATGTCACGAACAAGGTTTACAAGGAAGATATTGAGGAGATCAAGGAGCTTGGCGATAAGCTCTGTCGTCCGCTGATGTTTCTGCAAACAAAGGTGGCTCAGCTAAAGCATTGAGCAGAATATAAAAATCGCCGTCAGGATAATTCCCGACGGCGATGAAATACGATATGTGCGCAATGTACCAGACTGGCTTTTGAAATTGCTGCGCCTTTCACAATAATGGTTACAATTATTCCGATATGCTGGACTTTGGTGCTATTATGGTATATACTGTATCTACAATAATGATTTGGAGGTACACAGCTATGTTGAAAACACCTGAATTGGCAATGCCGAGATCACGCAAGGTCACTACCGTCTGCAACGGAAAACGTGAGGTCTGGACGGACTATGAACAGGCAAAGGCGTATTTCCTTGAACTCATGATGTCTACGGACGGTGAGGAGCGAGACCGAGCAGAGTGCGTATACATTCAGCTACTTCACGGACTTGACGAGTGCAGTGATGAGGATGAATAAGCAAAAGAGAAGCGAGTTGCCGTTTTGACAACTCGCTTCTCTTTTGCGTCTTCTTACAATCAGTTTCAAGGTTATTACTCATCTAATTTATTATTACAGTATTCATCTTCTTGAGAATCCTCTTTCATTTCATAACGATCCAGTCTACTATCACCGCCCAAAAATACATGAAAATTAAATGACTCAACACTATTGTCGTTATTACGATCAATAACTACTCTAATTGCAAATCTTACCTGATGCTTTTCAACAATAGTAACCCTATCAAGAAACATATATTCTTTATCTTCGGAATCCCAAACAGCATTTTCATAATCATCATAGCTACATTCAGCTTCTATGTAAGCTATACATCTAAGTCGAGCGATAATACTATTATCATCAAAATGATCTATTACAAAGAGCTTTAAATCATCTATATGATGCTCTGTAAAGTATATTTCATCATAATCATAACCACTTGAGATACCATCTTTATCGTACTCCATACCAGAAAGTGTGATTTTTGACTCATCATCTAAATCATCATTTACAAACCGCTTTATTTCTTCTATCTTTGAATTGATAATATCCTGGGCTTCTGCAAGTCTTTCTTTATATTCATTTGTTTTATCAATGATAATCTGATACAGTTCTGCTAACGAAGATACTATTGTGCAATATGAAATGTCCTGCAATGCTTTTTTCAGCCCATTATCTTTAGTAACTATATAGATTGGTTCTTTATCACTAAAGTTGTTTTTAATCTGAGCAGCAATGACGGCATCGGGAAATTCACTTTTTTTCTTTTCAGATTCTTCAAAAGGCGGCTTTTTATAAAAATAATCTGAGAAAATACCATCAACATTAACTGTTGCTGAATCTAAAGTGATTGTTCTAAGGGATGTAAGAAATCTGTCAAGGTAGTTGAGTGCCAAATCAGAGGATTTCTTCTTATCAGGTATTGTGAGAATGTAGGAATACCCTATTGCTTCAACAAAGTTATCTGATACTTTATGATACTCTTTTGTTTTATCATTGCTTAATATACCTTGTTGTATATCATTTCTAGTTTCCCTAATTTTAGAAGAAATCAGCCTTGCGTATTCTTGGCAGTGCGCTTTCATTTCTCCAATAACAATATTACTAAGGAACACGGTTATATCGCCTTGTTGTACATATTTAATCAATTGAGATAATGTAGAGTTTTCACTTAAATCAAAATTATTCTCATCAAATATATTTGTATCAAATGTGATATTTAACGGTTTATTCATATTATCGTCCTCTGTTTATGAACGTACAGAATTTTACAAAGCCTTCATAACCGAGTAAATCTTTAATCAATTGCTCTTTTTGTTGTGGTGTAAGTTTTTGAAACGAGTTATTGGCTTGAATGAAGTCCTTAAGAGCTTTTTGATAATTATCGTTTGGTTCAATATCTGCTTTGACTTTATAACTGTCCATCTAAGTATCCTCCTATCTTATTTCTTCAACAACCTATTGATATGATTCAAAATCATCAACTGGTCCCCGTCATCGAGCTGCTTCATACCTTCAACCGCCTTCCGTATCAGCTCAGGATTTGAAATGCTGTCATCGAAGAACTCCGCAGGCGTGATGCCAAAGTAGTCGCATATCGCAAACAGCTCCGACAGCGGAGGTAGAGACTTACCCGATGAAATGTTATAGATATATCCACGGCTATGACCGAGATCATAGCTCATCTGGTACTCCGATACACCCTTTTGCAGCCGAAGCTGTGTGATCCTGTTCCTTACAAAATCGTCTGTCATAGCTAAATCACCTCTTACTACTATAATACAGCAAAAGAAATCAGCTATACTCAAAGGAAATATGTTGTTTTATCTTGAATAATCTTCTACTATATGTTATAATCAAGATATATTAGATTATTCTTGCGGTAGTATCATTAGTAATACGAACAACAACATTTTTAGGTGTAAGCTATGGATATATACACAGTCAGTTCCTTTGGGCATCGTGAAGTAGAAAGGGCGGCAGAGATCGAAAGTAAGCTGAACCAATTCTTGCATGATCTCATTACGCAGAAACAGTATGTTGAGTTTCTCATCGGACGGGACGGAGAATTTGACCTCTTGGCAGCATCGGCAATCAGGCGAGCAACCAAGCAATCCGGCTACGGCAACACGTCGCTGATCCTTGTGCTGCCATATATGAAAGCCGAGTACTGTGACAACGAGCAGAGCTATCTGGATTACTATGATGAAGTTGAGATATGCGCCGACTCGTCCGAAGTACACTATAAGTCTGCGATACAAGTTCGTAACAGGTGTATGGTTGACCGTTCTGACCTGGTCGTTTGCTGTATTCAGCATAAGAGCGGTGGAGCGTATAAAACGATACAGTATGCTAAAAAGCAAGGAAAACAAGTCGGAAATCTGGCTGACTGCCAACTTTGATTCCGGCGGGAGTTTAGTTGTTGAAAAAAGATCAGTGGAATCCATTTTTATATTGTAGAATTTTGCAGAAACGGATTGCTTTTTCACCAAATTTGTGGTATAATATATTATGAATAATTGTAAATTGTTACATTTGCGGATTATGAATTTCGCTACTAAACTTATGTGTTCAGGGGGTAAATATGGAAAACGCATATAAGATGAGGATCACTTGTAATCCCTATACCAAAGAAATTATCTACGAATGCTATGAAAACGACAGTTTTGTCAATATCAGCGAGCTTTCCGCTGAATACAGCTCAGAACTGATAAATGATAAATTTACAAAAACATCATTCCAGAATCGTGCATATGAGATTGTCGAGCTTCTGAACAAGCATTTTAATCCAGGCAACAAAGGACTTCACATTGATTTCATCGGAAACAAGGACGATTATGATGCTTTAGAAAGTGTCATATCCACATATTTCGCTGATTGTAATATTGTAAGCGAAAAGAATCAGCAGTATTTCAATGAAGCTCCCTATGTAATGCAGCAGATTGAAACTCGCTTTGATGATGTTATTTCCACTCTTGAAGATAGTGAGTATATCAAAGACGAGATTGCTGCTGAGATAAGCAAGTACAGAGATACCATAGATGAATCTATTGCTATCTGCGTTACAGGCCTTTGCAGTGCAGGCAAATCGGCGTTTATCAACAGCCTTATTGGTTATGAGATATTGCCCAGCTCGTCTGATCCGACAACTGCAAAGATGTTTAAGATCACTTGCAGTGATACATACTCCATATCATTTGAGGTATCTGGGCAAGCTATAACCGTATCATTCAGCAATGATGAGTATACTGTTTCAGATAGCTGTCCGTCTGAGGTCAATGCAGAAATCGGAGCAATTTTCACAGATGGGAAGGCAGATAATGAAATTAAGAATATGCATCGCTTCCTTGACTGGCTTAACAAGGGCAAACTGCTTACAGAAATAGGCAGGATAGATATAAGCATACCTTTCAAACAGGTGACATACTTTGATAGCCATTATCAGTTTGTTATCTATGATACTCCCGGATCAAATTCCGACAGTAACAAGAAGCATTTTGATATTCTTAAGGAGTCACTCAGCAAGCAGACTAACGCCTTGCTTATTCTCTTGACTACTCCCGACACAATGGACTATACCGATAACAATAATCTTCTTGATCTCATCCAAGAGACAGGAGAATCCTTAGATACATCGAATGCGATCATTGTTGTAAATAAGGGAGATATACTTACACCAAGTTCCTTGTCCGAGAAGCGTGAGCGCTATCAGAGCTTAAAGATTACCAAATGGAAGTCTACAAGGATATTCTTTCTCTCATCTGTAATAGCTCTTGCAAGCAAAAAAGACGATCCAGATGATAAAACATCATGGATAGATGAAGACGCTTTTGACGCTTATGATGACAGGTACCGAAAATTCGCCCGTGGCGATAAGGTGCTGTACAAATATAATATCATTGATAAAAGCAAGGAAGTCGCTCCTGTTGTTGAAGAAGGTGCTGTATCCGATACCACTCTTTTCATCAACAGCGGTCTTGCAAGCATCGAGCATGAAATATCGGATTATGCTCTTAGATACGCACTTTGTAACAAATGCAGCCGTGCTACTGAGTATCTGCAAAGAGCCATTCAGCTTTGTGAGGATAACGTCCGTGAAATTGAGCGTAAACGTGACGATGAGCTTATCTCTACACAGACACTATTCGATGAGAAACAGCGTACCCTTGCCGAATCTCTTGACAGCAAGCAAAGTATGACAGCGAGCAGTAAATCAGTTGAGTTCAGACAAAGTATTGGACAAAACTTTGATGGATTTAAGGCTCAGAACGGTCTTGTATATAAAAACTTCCTGCAAATCCGCAAGCTCAGCATCTATACAGAGTTTGAGCAGGAATGGAAGAATATTTCCGCATTGAAAGAACAACAGGGCTTCGATATGGACGAAGCACTTCGCAGAATGGAAAGCAAGGTTAGATACAGATATAATGCACTTCTTAACGCATTTTCTTCTATCGCCAATGCTCTTATCGGATCATTCTGGGAAAATGCTACCGAGACATTCAAGGCTGATTGTAAGGGGATAATCACCGACAGCGATGTTCTCAATGATGAACAGAAGGCTATCATGAACTCAATACTGCTGAACATGGAGAACATGACAAGAGCAGTAGTTGAATTTGATCTGCGCTCTATCCACGCTGTAAGGCGGACGTTCTTCGGCAAAGATAAATATGATAACGGAACTTGCTGTAAAAACCTTGTTCAGACACTTGATGATGTTGTTATGCAGGAAATCGAGCGTGTAAGCAGTAATAACAGCAGATATTTTGAAGAATGGAGCAAAGCGCTTGTTGCAAGCATCAAGACTAAGCTCTGTACTTTCAATACCGATCTTCATGATTGGGAAGTAAAGATTGGAGAGCTTAACCAGATTATTGAAGAAAAGAAAAAGCATCTTAAATTACTTGAAGATACGAAAGACTATGTTTGCCGTCTGTTAGAAATACAGGCAGAGTAAGCGGTTCATAGAAATGGGGGTACACTATGGCTATATTGGCAACTATCAAAAGCGGAGCAGGTAAAATAGCAGGAAAAGTCGCAAACAAAGGCGGTAATATTGTCGCAAAGGCTTCGGGACTAAGCTCTGCACAGCTTGAAAAGATAGAGGAAAAGCGTAATGCTTATCTCATGGAAAAGCCTGAGACCGATCCCGAAAGCATCGAAAGACTGTTAGGCTCGTATGCCATTGAAGCCTATGAAGCGTATCTCCCTCAGCTTTCAGAGCTTTACAAACCGATGTTTATCGGTGAAGCTGATGATGAGAGAAGTCTTGATAACCGTATCCGCTATTTTGAGGTGACAAAGTGGGTCACTGATCCGACTGAGGATAATCTTGATAAGCTCACGAATATGTATCATGTTCTTTCAGAGGAAAACTGCAATATCGCACTCATCTTCAATCGCCGAGTTAGCGGTACTACGGTTTATTTCGCAGTTGTCAACAATAGCGAAAAGGATACTCCTCATATCGCTGATATGTTCGGAAAGCGACTTGAATCGTCCTTGTTGGGTAACTTTCCCGGCGCAGAGATCAAGAAGCTGCCGCATGACAAGCTGAATGCAGGCGTTATTCCTGTTTTAAAGGACATAAAAAAGTCCTCAGTTGCTATCGTGTCCAATATAGCGTCCGAGAAGTCAGAAAAGTTTATAAGTCAAAGTATGGAAAAGCTCATTGACGGTATTGTTCCGAGCAGTGAACTTGAAGAATATACTATTGTTCTTCTTGCAACACCCGTAAAAGAGCAGCTTGAAAGGAAAAATGCTCTCAGCGAGCTGTATTCAAGGTTAGCGCCTTTCTCTGCATGGTCAACTACATTCACACTTTCGGAGACTACTGCGGTAGGCTCATCTGCCACATTCGGAGCAAATCTCGGCGGTTCAGCAGGCAGACAGATCGGTGACACAGCAACGACAGGTACGAATAGTTCAAGAGGCACGACCGACAGCGATAGTACGGCGCATACTGATTCAACAAATAACAGCACAACAGACGGTACGAACAGCAGTACCTCATCAGGCACAAGTGATAGCACAAATCAATCTACAAGTTCTGGTACTAATAGTAGTTTAAGTGTTGCTAATATGACGGGTGAAAACAGTTCAACAACAGGTGGAATAACTCTAAATCAATCATCTGCTACAAATGTTTCTGCAACAACATCTGCAGCACCTATGGGAGTTGGTGGTTCAGCTACAGTTGGCGAAACTATTACACTTGGAGCAAGCGAATCGTTAAGTACAACTGGTGGGACAAGCAGCAGCACTACAAACGCCTCAACGCAGGGCACATCTACAACAAATACCAGCGGTACAGGACATACAGTATCACAAACAGTTGCTCAGGGGCTTTCTCATGCCGAGACAGCTGTGAAAGGAGTATCAGATACTGTCAACAAAGGAAGAGCCATTACTGACAACATTGGCAGAATGGCATCTAATGCCCATAGTATCGCCACAAATATAGGTATGAACTTCGGCGTGAATTTCTCACGTTCATCCAATATTACCGTCCTTATGGGCAAAAATGACGCTCTTACGCAGAATTTTGTAAACTATGATGTCAAGAATACGCTTGAGCTTATAGAAAAGCAGATAAAGCGTGTGGAGCAGAGTACGGCACTCGGTATGTGGGATTTCTCTGCCTACTTTATGTCTGAAAGTCCTATAATCGCCAATAATACTGCTCATATGTATCTTGCCTTAACACAAGGCGAGAATTCGTATTTATCACAGTCTGCCGTAAATCTTTGGGAGTACCGTGAGGAACGGAAAGACGATATAGCCAACATCATGGATTTTATCAGGAGATTACAGCATCCCGAATTTGAGCTTGATATTACTCCAGATGATCCATCATTCGATCAGGATTGGCTTATGTATCCGCCTCATGTTAATGCAACAGTATCACTTACTGGCAGAGAGCTTGCTTATTCGCTTAATCTGCCGAAAAAATCTGTCAGCGGTCTGCCTGTTCTTGAAAGCGTTGCATTCGGCAGAGAAGTTCAGAGGTTTACACCGCCAAGTGAGAAAACTCCCAAAACTCTTATCGCAGGCAATGTATATCATATGCGTAAAGAGGATAAGAATATCCGTGTAAAACTTGATATAGACAGCCTTTGCGCTCACACATTCATAACAGGCTCAACAGGAACAGGTAAGTCAAATTTCATATATAATCTGCTTGAACAGATATATGAGGAGGACAAGCATTTTCTTGTTATAGAGCCTGCAAAGGGCGAATACAAAAATGTTCTCGGCGGATTTGATGATGTCAGTGTATACGGGACTAATCCAATGTACACCGAGCTTCTGCATATAAATCCGTTCTCATTCCCGAAGCATATCAATGTTCTGGAGCATATTGACCGCCTTGTTGAGATCTTCAATGCCTGCTGGCCAATGTATGCAGCTATGCCAGCCGTTTTGAAAGATGCTATAGAGAGAGTATACAAGGATAAAGGCTGGATATTCTCAAATCCTGCGTATTACAGCGATGATTTCCCGACATTTGCTGATTTGATAAAGGTGTTGCCCGAAATTATGAGTGAGTCTCTGTATTCCGCAGATACCAAGAGCGACTATTCGGGAGCTTTGATAACAAGAGTAAAATCCCTGACGAACGGTATCAACGGTGAGATATTCTGCTCTACTAAGGAGATAAGCAACGAAGCTCTCTTTGACAAGAATGTCATTGTCGATATAAGCAGAGTAGGCTCTGTTGAGACCAAATCGCTTATTATGGGCATTCTTATCATGAAGTTGCAGGAATACCGTATGCAGCCCGACAAGATGAATGAGAACTTACAGCATATTACTGTATTGGAGGAGGCTCATAACTTGCTCAGACGAACTCCTTTTGTTCAGGCACAGGATTCATCGAATTTACAGGGCAAGTCTGTTGAGATGCTCACAAATGCGATTGCAGAGATGCGTACATACGGTGAAGGCTTTATCATTGCAGATCAAGCTCCCGATATGCTTGATGAAGCAGTTATCCGCAACACAAATACCAAGATCATTTTCCGACTTCCCGATGAACATGATTGTGAGCTTGTCGGAAAGTCGATAGCATTGAATGATGTTCAGATCAAGGAACTTGCGAAACTGCCTGCATTCGTTGCAGTTATTCATCAGAACGATTGGATAGAAGCGGTATTATGCAAGTCTGAAAAATACGATAAAGAGCGTAAATATGCTTTCAACAAGAAAGAGAGCAATATATCTGCTTATCATCTTATGCTGAATATTTACGGCATTTCCGAAAAAATAGCTTTGTCTGACGAAGAAAAGGCAGAAGTGCTTGATTGGATAAACAGGCTTGAAAACGGCGATAACACAAAGCGTATCCTCCGTAAAGGACTTGCAGATGAATCGCTTACCGAGGAAGAAAAGCTAATTGTTGCTTATAATGTATTCGGCGGACATAGAACCGCAATGCTTCTCAGAAACGCTGAAAACAACGAAGTCGGTCTCATCCGTGTACGTCGGTCTATTGGAAGTGTATTCTCGCTTGACAGCGATGATAAGCTGATAGATACAGTTCAGCAGTATATCTGCATTGCTATTAACCGTGAGGAAACTTGTGCGGATATTGCTCGCAGATACCAATATTTCGGAATGAATGGGGGTATCATGTAATGATGAACATGAAAGATGTATCATCTGATGTTAATCCTGCAAAGGTTTCAGAAATCAAGCCAGTTGAAGTTCCGAAAGAGATAGGCGAGAATAAGAGCAGCTATTCCGATGTGCCAAAAGAAATCGGTGAATCTTTTGCTAAGGCACAGGATATACCACAGGAAATCGGAGAGAATGATACCCTACAGCCTAATACTGTTTACGACATTGACAGCGAACGTCAATATACCGATGACAACGGAGATGTTTATCGTATTAATAATGACCTTGTACCCAACAACACCTATGAAATCAATGGGTATAAGTTTGAAACAGATAATCAGGGACGAAAAGTCTCAGCTGAAGGTAAACTCCAGATAAAGGATCATGATAATTATCGTACAATCAGAGATACGAAGGCTGAAATTGGCAAGGGCGACGAGAAAGAAACAGATGATAGAGGTCATATTATTGGGGATCAATTTAACGGTTCTAATGGAATGGAAAACATTGTTGCTCAAGATAGCACCTTAAATAGAGGTGGTGGAGCATATCATGATTTAGAGAAACAGCTTGCTAATGAAGTCGTTGCAGGTAAAGACGTATATATGCGTGTTGAGCTTGATTATCCTGGAAAATCATATCGACCTGACAGCTTTATAGTAAGCTACTCTATAAACGGAGAAGAATTTACAACAACATTTTTTAACACTCCAAGAGGTGAAGTCAAATGAAAGATATACCATACCAGAGCATATTTAATACATTGCAGGAGGTATTGCCCGATGATTGGCATAAGGTAGTATTCTACGCACAGTACGGCGAGAGCAGCTACAGCATGAAATACTTTGTAGACTCAGGCAATGGACAATATAACGAATGCTTCAAACTCAAAGGCATAAACAAGCGTGATATAATAAAGGCGTTTGCTGTTATCGACAGTCAGATAATGCCTATCCGTAAGGAATTGAGCCAAAAGGATACATGGTCTGTTATGACACTTATAGTTGACGATGAGGGCAATTTCAAGGCTGATTATGAGTATGAGGATATTTTCGAAGATTCTATTGGATATTATCAGCGCTGGAAGGAGAAGTATTTGAATTAAAAATATTACCGATAAAACCTTTAAGGGGTGAATTATGAATAAACAAACTGTAATGAAGCTAATCAGCAAGGGTGAATCATCAACCTTAGAATTCAAAACAGGTAAATGTAAAGATTTCACAAATATATTTCGTGTTATGTGTGCCTTTGCTAATACAAAAGGTGGACATCTATTAATGGGTGTTTCTGATAATGGGGAAATAATAGGCTGTGAATCACATTATATAAGTGCAATTAAATCAAGGATTCAAAGGGAAAACGACAATCCAATTGCCATTGTACCTACGATCACACTCCAAATTGAGATAATAGACATTGATTCTAAATCAATTATATGCATTTCAGTTGATAAAAGCAATCTTACTCATACATATAAAGGAGTAGCACTTTATCGAATTAACGATATGATAGTTAGCCGAGAAGCTGCTACTGCCTACAAAAAGATCAATAGAAGCGGTGTCTATAATTTTTTAATGCATGATGACAGCTCGCAAATTAGTAGTTATCAGGCAACATTTAGAATCTTAGAACCATTTAAAGAATGGGTTGAAATGCATAAGGGGTGGCAAATGAGCCAAGAATTCCCAAGTGCTTCGAGAGAAAAAGATATACAACGTTTAATTGATTTAAAAGGCAGAGATTATTGCATCAATAATAATATTGATATGTCATTTGAAGCCAATGAAGGATCGGGAGCATTGGATTTGAAGCTAAGTCGAGGAAATGATAAGACGGTAATAGAAATAAAGCTCTCTACAAATGATCAATACTTGCATGGTTTTGAAGTTCAAATTGAAGAATACGCAAAAGCTGAAAATACCAATAATAGAATCTATGTATATATCCAACTTGGTAATCCAAGAAGAACAAGTAAGATAAAAGAACTATATAAGAATAAAGTTGATGCGGGAGGTGATCCACCATTTCTGTTTATAATTGACTCACAGCCAAGACAATCTGCAAGTAAAAAATAATCTATTTATAACTAAGAACAGGCAGAGTCAATTCCGACTCTGCCTGTTCTGTTTCATAGCTTGCTGTAAAGGTCTTGCTTATAGTAGCTGTGATAAAACTTCTATATGGGCGCAATCCTTTATGAGACGGCTCTTTTTTATGCTGTTTCATCAAACTGACTGTTGTAAAGCTCGGCATAGAAGCCGTTTTTCGCGAGGAGTTCCTCGTGACTGCCCTGCTCAACAATATCGCCGTCCTTCATTACGAGGATAAGGTCGGCATTTCGTATTGTGGAAAGTCTGTGAGCGATAACGAAAGAGGTTCTTCCCTCTGAAAGCTTATCCATAGCCTGCTGAATAACAAGTTCCGTTCGGGTGTCTACCGAGGAAGTTGCCTCGTCGAGAATAAGCATCGGTGAATCCTTTATCATCGCACGGGCAATGGTGAGCTGCTGCTTCTGTCCCTCAGATAGATTGAGCGCGTCACTAAGGCGCGTATCATATCCCTGCGGAAGTGTCGCAATAAAGTGGCTCAGACCAACAGCCGCGCAGGCTTTGTCCAGTTCCTCATCTGTTACGCCCTTCTTATTATAAACAAGGTTTTCGCGTATCGTACCGTCAAACAGCCATGTATCCTGCAATATCATATCAAAAAGCTCGTGGACATTCTCGCGTTTCATGTCTCTTACGGGAACTCCGTCAACGAGAATGTCGCCGCTGTCGGTATCGTAGAAGCGCATGAGCAGATTTACCATAGTGGTCTTGCCTGCACCTGTAGGGCCAACTATCGCGATCTTCTTTCCCGCACCAAGCTTTACCGAGAAATCGTGAATAATGGTCTTGTCGGGAAGATAGCCGAACTTTACGTTTCTGAACTCTACCTCTCCTCTGACGTTTTTGATCTCAGCGGTTTTTTTGCTCTCGTCCTCCTGCTCCTGAGCCTCAAGCAGGTCAAAAACACGCTTGGAGGCCGCAGATGCCTGCTGGATAGAGGTCATTGACTGCGCAAAGGTCGAAAGCGGCTGTGAAAAGAGCTTTGCATAAATGACGAACGACATGATAGTGCCGAGAGTTACAGCAGTATTTCCGTTTACGATAAACGCAACGCCTACAATGAAAATAAGCGCGTATGCGAGGTTGCCGACAAAGTTCATCATAGGCATCATCATGCCCGAAAGGAACTGCGACTTCCAGTTGGAATCATAGAGACGACCGTTGATCTTTCCGAACTTTTCGTGCTCTGAGTTCTTTGCTCCGAAAGCACGGACAATGTTGTGATTGGTGTATATTTCCTCGATATGACCGTTCATAGCGCCAAGGTCAGACTGCTTGCGGTTGAAGTATACCTGAGACTTTTTCAGAATTAGTCCCATAAACACAAAACCGACAAGTGATGAAACTATGGTCACAGTCGCAAGAACTGCATTCGTCCTGAACATCTTATAGATAACGCCAAAGAAAAGTGCAAGCGAACTTATAAGGTTTGCGCTGCTGCTTGAAAGCGTCTGGCTTATGGTATCAACATCGTTGGTAACACGCGAAAGCAGGTCGCCCTTTGTCGTGGTGTCGAAGTATCTCAGCGGCAGGCGGTTTATCTTTGTGTCGATATCCCGACGAAGCCGACGCGCAGTATTTTGGGTTACAGTCGCGGTAATGAACTGCTGTGCGTAGCTGAGAATTGCTCCCGTCACATAAATTGCAACGAGCGTGAAGCATATCTTCTCAAAAGCGTCCATATCTATCCCTGTCATGATCCCCTTGGTTATCTCGTTCATGAGGTCGCTTATTTTTTCAGGGCCGATTATCGTTGCGACCGAGCCTCCGATCGCAAATATAATGGCAGCAATAAGCGCAGGGAGATACCTTTTGCAGTAGATGAGTATTTTCTTTATCGCTCCGAGGTCAGCTTTTTCGGGGTGCTGACCCGCAGCCATCATTCTTCCGTGCATGGGCGGCATATCATTCACTCTCCTTTCCGCCAAGTTCTTCCTCAGATAACTGAGAAAGTGCGATTTCCTTGTATATCGGGCAGTTTTTGAGCAGTTCATCGTGAGTTCCGAGACCTGCTGCAACTCCGTCATGGAGCACAAGTATCTTATCGGCATTTCGTATCGTACCGATTCGCTGAGCAACTATGATAACGGTCGTTTCGGAAAGCTGCTCGCGGAGCTTTTTTCGGACAAGCATATCCGTCTTGTAGTCAAGAGCCGAGAATGTATCGTCAAAAATCATGATACCCGAATCCTTGAAAACAGCTCTCGCGATAGAAAGTCTCTGTTTCTGACCGCCTGAGAAGTTTGTTCCGCCCTGAGCCACGGGAGCGTGTATCCCCTGTTCAAGCTCTGCAACGAAATCCGAGCGCGAAACATCAAGCGCACGGGTGATACGCTCATCACTGTCCGAAATATCATCATCGCAGCCATAGGTAATGTTGGACTTTATATCTCCCGAGAAAAGCGTAGCCTTCTGCGGAGCCACTGCAACAAGCTTTTCAAGCTCTTTCTCAGGATAGCTCTTTATGTTCCTGCCGTTAATGAGTATCTCTCCGTCCGTAACGTCATAGAATCTCGGAATCAGATTGACAAGCGTGGTCTTGCCGGTACCTGTTGCTCCGATAATGGCAAATGTCTCGCCGGAAGCTATTTTGAAATTAAGATTCCTGAGACACGGTTCACCCGAATCCTGATATGAGAACGAAACGTTTCTGAATTCGATCTCTCCGTCTTTTTTGGCGGAAGCCTTACTGTCAGAAGTCTCGGGATAGGTGATACCGCACGGAGTATCGAGCACTTCGTTGATACGCTTTGCCGAAACCATTGCTCGCGGCAGAATAATGAAAATCGCTATCAACATCATGAATGCCGCTACGACCTGAAGTGCATACTGCGTAAATGCAGTCATGTTGCCGATAACTTCAGCTCTCTCCATGACTTCCGCGCCGTTTATGAGGTAAGCTCCTACCCAGTAAATCGCAAGGGTGAGTCCGCTCATCGAAAGCGACATAACAGGAAACATAAAGCCCATTATGCGGCTCGTAAAGAGGTTGTTTTTGGTAATCGCCGAGTTTACCGCATCAAATTTTCCCTCCTGATACTGCTCGGCATTGAAAGCACGAACGACTCTGACGCCGCTGATGTTCTCACGAGTGGTATCATTCAGACGGTCGGTCAGCGTCTGGATCTGCTTGAATTTCGGATATGCAAACAATACAAGAGTAAGTATGGTGGCAACCATTATTCCCACACAAATGAGAATAGCCGTAGTCCACTCAACGCTTGTGCTTGATATTTTCGTTATCGCCCACACAGCAGTTATGGGCGCTTTTATGATTATCTGCATACCCATTGCAATGAGCATCTGCATCTGAACCACGTCGTTGGTGGTACGCGTGATAAGGCTCGGGGTCGAGAACTTGTTTATCTCGGAGTTTGAGAATTCCATGATATGGCCGTAAAGTTTTTCACGGAGCGTCTTTGCGAAATTCGCCGCAATCCTCGCAGCAAAGAATCCGCAGCATATGGAAGCCACCATGCTGCCGAGTGCGCACAAAAGCATCATTCCGCCGTTTTTCCACACTTCATTCATGACAATACTTCCTGCCGAGACCGACTTTGAAAGCTTCTGTGTGTAGTCAGGCATGGTAAGGTCAAGCCATACCTGCACAACGACAAGTCCGGCGCATATCATAATGCCGATCCAGTCGCGCTTTTTCAGATTTTTAAATATTCTTATCATAAGTCTCCTCCTTTTCCTGACGCCTCCCGCTCTGCTATCTCATCTTCAAAAGCTTTCTTCAGTTCGCCCGAAAGTTGGATAAACTGCTCGGTTTTCTCCTTTCCAAGGCGGTTGATAACACCCTGAAAAACATTAATGCGTTCTTCATTCAGTTTCTCTATCTGACTTCTGCCCTCATCGGAGAGCGAGATCATCGACTTTCTTGCGTCATCGGGACTGCCCTCGCGGACAATGAGTCCCTTTTCAGCCATCTTGCGCAGCAAAACTGCAACTCTTGCCGAGCTGACACCCATTTTCGTGCTTATCTGACCTGCTGTAAGGGGCTTTTCTTCCCTGTCGAGCATACGCAAAACGCAGTGAAGTCCTGCACGCGTTTCATCAAGCGGTTTGAACAACTTGGTGGGGCGGCTTTCAAAAATTCTCTGTATTATTACTATCGTTTCTTCCCGTGTAAACATTCTGCTATCCTCCTTTTTGCTAACTGCGTTAAATTCTAACCCCGTTAGGTGTATTTAAAATGGCGGCAATGTGTTGAAAAAGTGAAAGCACATTAGTTTACAATTCCGTAATTTTCTGTGCATATTCGCCTCGGAGGCAGGCGTAGGCTGAAAATCAGCACTACTATTATTATGCGCTCCGATATAAACAAAATCACGGGAAGAAAAATAATTCTTCCCGTGATTTTTTAACCAGAGAGTGTTGACACTAAGATAATATGCAGATTTTCAAGCATAAATTTTACGTAGACAAGGCAAAAAGTCGCAGGCAGGCTGTCGCCTGTCAAGACTTTTTAACGCAGGATGCGTGAAATTTTGCCGAAAAGATGCGTTGTTAGGCTTAGCGTCAACACGACCTAATTCATTATATGAGAAAAGCTGCCGTATCATAACGATACAGCAGCTTCTAAACCTCACTTTATGTATTGTGTTTTTTTGTTCCGCGAATCGACAAGCCCTCATGATAGCTGTCGAGAAAGTGGTGACGCTCATTGCCGAGGTGGTACGATATAAGCGTTTGCAGGTTGACATTCTCAACACTTCTGAAAATATTCATGTCAACCGCCGGATCAGTCTCTCGGAGCTGCCTCAGCATTTCCTTGACCTTGCTCCGCTTGGAGGTGTGGGATTCCGCGTCGCGCTCGGTCATTCGGCAGGCGCACTGAATGAACTCCAGTCCGCAATGCTCCGCCCAGCTTATGATACTGCCCTCGCGAACGAGATACAACGGACGTATAAGCTCCATTCCGCTGTAATTTTCGCTGTGCAGCTTGGGCATCATCGTCTGGATCTGCGAACCATAGAGCATTCCCATAAGTATCGTCTCTATAACATCATCAAAGTGATGACCGAGCGCGATTTTACTGCACCCAAGCTCCTCCGCCTTTTTGTAAAGCCAGCCGCGCCTTAGTCTCGCGCAGAGAAAACAGGGATTCTTCGGCTCATTTTCTACCGACTCGAAAATCTTCGTCTCATAAAATTTAACGGGCAGTTCCAGTTTTTTCGCGTTATCTTCGATTTTTTGCCTTATTTCGGGACGATATCCGGGATCCATAACGATATACTCAAGCCCGAAATTCATATCGGGCAGTCGGCTGAGCATTTGTAGGCACTTAGCCATGAGCATTGAATCCTTGCCGCCCGATATACACACGGCAATGCGGTCGCCGTCCTGAATAAGCTCATACTCCTTTATGCCCTTGCGTATCTTCGACCATATATCGCGGCTGTATTCGCCAGTAATAGCATTTACTGCGTCATTTTCCATTATCATTCTCCGCTCTCGGCTGTCCTTGCAAGCTGTGACGCTGTTGCAAGCTGAGCATCATAATTTTCGTCCTCGTTCTCTACCTGATAATCGGGAGTAAGCCCCTCTCCGTCATAGCAATCCGAGCGTGAAGTCTTGTACTCGGCGATCGTAAGCACAACTGCGCCGCCGTTACCCATTTCGGTAGTGCTCTGCATAACGCCCTTGCCGTAGGTCTTTACGCCAACAAGCTGAGCCTTGCCGTAATCGCGGAGTGAAGCCGCAAAAAGTTCCGCCGCGCTCGCCGTATTTTCGTTGACAAGCACGACCATGGGAAGATCAAGCTCAGTTTCGTCCGAGTATACAATAGTTTCCGTGTGTCCGTCCTTGTACTCTGCCGTAGCTATAACGCCCTCAGGAAGCAAAGGATCAAGACACTCCTCAAGTGCGCTCACGAGTCCGCCTGTATTGTCTCTGAGGTCAAAAACTATCGACTTTGCGCCGTTTGCGGTGAGATGTTCAAGAGTATCAATGAACTGCTGTGGCGTATTCTGCTTGAACTTCGTTATCTTCATGTAGCCCACAAAGCCGTCAAGCATTTCTCCCGTAACGGTCGTGACCTCTATCGCCTGACGCGTAAACGTGTAATCTGTGTCAACTCCGTCACGGCGAACCGTGAGAACGATCTGCGAACCCTCTGTTCCGCGCATTGCCTCGACAGAATCGTCAAATCCTGCCTGAAGCACGTCAACTCCGTCAACAAAGGTGATAATATCGCCCTCCTGAAGCCCCGAATTGTACAAGGGAGAATCCTGCAAAATGCCGTCAATTCTTACATAGCCGCTCTCGTCCTCACTGAGGGTAAGTCCCAGACCAACGAGCTGTCCTGCCTCCTCGCTCATCTCGTTGATGTACTCCTCCTCAGTGAGATAGCGCGAGTACTTGTCGTCAAGTCCATCAACATAGCCCTTGAGGATACCGTCGCTGAGGTCGCGCTCGTCTATTTCGCCAAAGTAATTATCGCGGACAAACGTGTCGAGCGATTCAAGCGAATCATACCTTCGCGCTTTGTCATTCACGTCAACGACCTTCTTGTTGAAACTCTGGAGCGAGAAAAACGAAGTCAGTATGAAAGTTACCGCGACTGCTATCGCAATAAGGCTCAGCGCAAGGCCAAGGCTGATTTTTTTATTCATATCATCATCTCTTCCTTAGAAACCGCCCGCATAGGAGAAATGCCGACAGATTCTTGATTTTAGGATCCGTTCACCAAGTGCGCCGATCCCTTTTTTCCCTACACAAAATACGGGCAGTCGTTAAACTGCCCGGAATTAACAAACCCGCTTATGGACTTACATATCCCATCGGGTCAACTGCGCTGCCGTTTACGCGGACTTCAAAGTGGAGGTGATTACCCGTTGAAAATCCGGTGCAGCCTGCGTAGCCGATAACCTTTCCCTGTGAGACATAATCGCCTACCGAAACAGCCGCCGAAGCGAGATGTCCGTAAAGCGTTGAATATGTACCGTCATGCGAAATAACGACATAGTTGCCGTAACCGCCGCCGCAGCCGCAGCTTGAGGATTTCGCATAGTCATGCGTGCATGAATTGTTTACTGCAATTACAGTACCCTCCTTGGCTGCAACAACTGCACCGCCGTGGATACCTGCATCTCCGATGTCAATACCCCTGTGAGTTGTGCCCCAACGCGAACCATAGCCGCTCGTGATGTACGAGAATCCCGGTGCAGGCCAGATGAAACCTGATCCCGAGGGTGCCGGTATCGGATACGTTGTATTGCTGTTTGAGGAGTTTGAATTTGAGTTTGAATTAGAGCTGTTGCTCTGGTTCTGCTGCTGTTGCGCTTTTGCAGCCGCCTCTGCCGCTGCCTTTTCCTCAGCCAGCTTGCGCTGACGCTCCTCATACTGGCGCTGAGCCTCTTCCTGCTGACGCTTGATCTCAGCCTCAATGACCGCCTGCTCCTTGTCAAGCTCTGCCTGTGCAGCCTCGTAGCTTGCCTTGTCATTCGCAATGAGCTCTTCCTCACGGGCAATACGGTCGATCTCGTCCTGAGTCTCCTGCATTTTAGCATAGTAGACTTCCATTTCGTCAGCCTTTTCCTGCTTTTTCTTTTCCTGCTCTTCCTTCTTCATTTCGAGGGTAAGCTTTTCGGATTCAAGATTCTTCTTGGAAGTCTCCATACTGTCGATTTCCGCGAGGATATCATTTATAAGCTCCTCATCGTATGAAGCCATTCTGTTCGCCATTTCGATCCGCGAAAGCATATCGTAGAATGTAGAAGTGCCGACAACTACAGCAGCAAGGTTTTCGTTGCCGGAAGCATACATCGCGCAGAGTCTCTGCTTGAACAGTTCAACATTATTGTCGATCTGAACCTGCTGATCAGCGATAGTTACATCGAGGTCGGCGATGTTCTGCTCCGCCGTAGTGATATCATTCTGAATGGAATCAAGCTCCTTGTTGAGAAGGTCGATATTGTTCTGAATAAGCTGTATCTGCTCATTAAGAGTATCCTGATAAGCTTTTTCTTCATCTTTCTTTCCTGCAAGGTCGTTCATCTTAGTTTCAAGCTCAGCGATCTTTGATTCATTTGCAGAACGCTCTGCCTGGATCTCGCTTATCGTCTTTGCCGAGACCTGTGAGGCGTTCTTTTCAGTGATAGTGGGATATGCCGCAATCAAACCGAGCGACAGTGCCGAACAAGTCAGAAATGAAAGAATTTTTTTCACAACATTTAGTTTTTTCATAGCAATACTGCGGATCAACCGCACACTCCTTTCCGTACTGAAACAGTCTTGAGCACAAGCCCGGCTGCCTCATCAGACGTCAATGTGTTTTCTTGTGCTTATTACGCTTCCGAGCGCACCGATAAACGCGCCGACAACAATATAGGCAATTAGAACGATAATTCTGATTTTGTTGAATGGAATAAGGCTGCCCGCACCGAAAGTGTTCATCAGCATACTTTGATTTATGAGAACATTGTAGATCGAACGGTAAACTGCCCATGTAATAAAGAATGAACCCACACCTGCAACAAATCCTGTTACCATGCCTTCAACAAAAAACGGCATTCTGATAAATGCATTTGTTGCACCGACGTATTTCATGATTTGAATCTCCTCACGTCGCGCAAATACACTTGCCTTTGTCGTGTTGGAGATAATAATCATTGAAACTACAGCAAGAGCGATGATGACAGCTCCCGCAATGAGTGAAACAACTCTCCTGAGTTCGCGGAGGAACTCAGAGATCTGCGGCGAGGCATTGGCGCTCTGAACGCCGTCAATAGCGGCGATTTCCGCAGTTGTATCGGCTATCTGATCATTATTCTTAACCGTAACGCTGAATCCGTCCGGCATGAAACTTGCGTCATCGCCGATGTAGTCATTGAAGATACGCTGTGCGCTCGGAAGATTTGTGCGCTGTCTGTCAAGCGCCTCCTCCTTGGATATGAAATCAATGGTATCGACATTCTCGATCGCCGCAATAGCCTCCTGAGCGGCTGTATTCTGCTCATCGGTCGTGCCGAGCTGCATGAGGACAACGACTTCGTTCTGGCTGCCGAGTCCCTGTATCATGGAGTTGACGTTAACATAGAACAGTCCCGCCATACCTACGAGCAGGAGCGAGATAAGCAGTACGCAAAAAGTCGCAAATGCCATCATTTTATTTTTCCAGATATTTTCCACGCCCTGATTGGCGAGGTATTTTACACCGCTTAGCTTCATTCGGCACCTCCGTCCTTGTTTTCGGCAGAGGATGCTGCCATATCAGCGAGGAGAGCGTCTCCTCCGATAGCCGCGATAACGTCGTCCGCTGTCATGTTGTCGATTGAAAGTTCACTGTCATCAGCAGCGGACTGCTGGATCTTTTCAAGCGTTTCCTCGCCGGAAGTACGTTCAGCCTCGGCAAACACTTCAGCCATATCCTCATCGGAGATACTGTTCTCGATATCAGCAAACGGCTCGTCCGTTGCGCCTGTGATGACCTCGTCAAAGACGATCTCGCCCTCGGTGATACTTATGATACGTCCGCCGAAATGACGCACAAGGTCGTGCTCATGAGTTACCATGAGGATAGTTGTACCCTGATCGTTTATACTTTTGAGCAGCTCAACTATCTCGTAGGAAAGCTCGGGGTCGATGTTTCCCGTAGGCTCGTCAGCGATAATGAGCTGCGGGTCGTTAACAAGTGCGCGCGCGATAGCGACACGCTGTTTTTCACCGCCCGAAAGCTCGTCCGGATACGAATTTGTTTTTGCATGGAGTCCTACAAGGCTTATAACGTAGGGAACTCTCTTTCTTATGTATTTAGCCGGTGCGTCTATAACTCGAAGAACGAAAGCAATGTTCTCATAGACTGTCATAGACGGGATAAGACGGAAATCCTGAAAGACAAAGCCGAGAGTACGGCGGAATTCCGGTATTTTTCTTCTCTTCAGCTTGTTGAGATTATAGCCGTTGACGGTAACAACTCCGCTTGTGGCGTCTATCTCCTTCAGCAGAAGCTTGATCATAGTACTCTTACCCGCACCTGATGAACCTACAACAAAGGCAAAGTCACCGTCGTTTATCTTCAGGCTGACGTTGTTCAATGCGTCAACGCCGCTTGAATAGGTCACGGATACGTTTTTAAGTTCTACCAATGGTTTACACCTACCTTAATTTTACGGGCAAAGCTCATAAGTGCGCAGCCGCGCTCATCAGAACTTCACCGGGTTTGCAGACAGGTACTTCTTGACCATGAGAGCAATCTTGAAGATAATAGCGTGGTCAAACTCACGAAGATCGAGACCTGTAAGCTTTTTGATCTTTTCAAGTCTGTACACAAGAGTATTTCTGTGTACGAAGAGCTTTCTTGATGTCTCTGAAACATTGAGGTTATTCTCGAAGAACTTCTGGATAGTAAAGAGAGTTTCGTGGTCGAGCGACTCGATGCTTCCCACCTTGAACACCTCGTGGAGGAATGTCTCACAGAGAGTTGTGGGGAGATGATAGATGAGACGCGCGATACCGAGGTTGTCATAGCTGACGATCACCTTGTCTGTATCGAATACCTTGCCTACCTCAAGAGCCATCTGAGCCTCCTTGAACGAACGTGCAAGCTCCTTGATACCGACAACGGAAGTACCGATTCCGACATTTACGCGTGTGTAGAACTCGCTGCTGAGAGTATCAGCTATCGAACGCGCAAGCTTTTCGAGATCCTTTGAGTCAACTGTGCTCTTGAGCTCCTTTACGAGAACGATGTCTGTCTCGGTAATGTTAAAGACGAAGTCCTTGTTCTTGTCAGGAAAGAGATTCTGGATAACGTCATAAGCCGAAATATCGTTGGCAGAAATTATTCTGATAAGAAAAACTGCGCGGCTGATCTCGGCATTGAAGTGAAGTTCTCTTGCCTTGATAACGATGTCTCCGGGGAGAACATTGTCGAGGATAACGTTCTTGATGAAGTTATTTCTGTCATACTTTTCGTCATAGTACTGCTTGATGTTGGAGAGTGTGATAGCAAGTATGCTTGCGTACTTTGCAGCAGCATCGTCAACGCCCTCAACAAAGACCGCATAATCAGGCTTTACTCTTGAGCCGAAAGGCTTGTATGTAAAGCCATCGCGAATGAAGATGTCGTGTGAATCGCTGAGATCAAGCGAAACGAATTCATTTGTAGTGCCCACGCGAGAAATATCGCTGCAGGCAATAATGGTAGCTGTTTCATCGACAACGCCGATAGTTGCGTCAATAGTGTCTCTCATCTGATGAACTAAACCCTGAAATAATCTGTTGGACATGATTTACATCCCTTCTCTTAATAATGATAATTTATTCGGAGCGATTTTCAAGGAGAATGCTCTGTAAGAAAGCTTGTCCTCAACATATTACAGATTGTAACATATTCAGGGCTTGTATTTGTTAACTAATTGTTAACTTTCTTTCAAAAACTCGCACAATCAACATAAAAACCGCTTGTGTTTTGTTAAAATCTGCTAAATTCCAATTCTTTGCTGTAACCGAAACGTAATTTTCAAACCCGCTTACATCTTCTCGGGACAATCAATGTTGAGTATCGCGAGAACGTTTCTGAGCGTCTGTCTTACAGCCTCGCACAGTACGAGCCTTGCGTCTCTGAGTTCAGGAGTCGGTGCATTCTTTACGCTGCACGAGTCGTAGAAACGGTGGAAAAGCGTTGCAAGATCAACCGCATACTTCGTTATCTTTGCCGGATCGTAGCTCTTTGCGGAAAGATCAATTTCCTTCGGCAGCGAAGCAATGTGACGGATAAGTTCTATCTCGTTCGGAGTATCAAGCAGGTCAAGCTGCGCATTTCCGGAGAGTTTTACGCCCTCCTCAGCCATATTTCTGAGCAGACTGCAAATTCTTGCGTGAGCATACTGAACATAGTAAACCGGATTCTGAGAGGACTTCTCAACCGCAAGGTCGAGGTCGAATTCAAACTGCGAGTTTGCCTCTCTGAGATTGAAATAGAAACGTGCTGCATCTATCGGTATCTCATCAAGGAGAGTTACCAGCGTGATAGCCTTGCCGCTTCTCTTGGAAAGCTTTACAACTTCGCCCTGACGAACCAGACGAACCATCTGCATAAGCACAACATCAAGCTTTGATGCGTCAACTCCGAGAGCAGTAAGTGCCGCTTTCAGTCTCGGAACATAACCGTGGTGGTCAGCACCGAGCACGTTGACTGCCTTATCGAATTTTCTTGTAACAAGCTTGTCGTAGTGGTAAGCGATGTCAGGAACTATATATGTGTAGAGACCGTTGCTCCTTCTGAGAACGAAGTCCTTGTCAAGACCGTATTCAGTCGCCTTGAACCATACGGCTCCGTCCTGCTCATAGGTCTTGCCTGCCTTTGTAAGCTCATCAACCACCCACGCAGTCTTGTTTGCCTCATGGATCGAGCTTTCTCTGAACCAGTTATCGTAAACTATGCGGTACTTTTTGAGGTCGCGTTCAAGTCCCTCGATATTGAGAGGAAGCGCATATCCTACAAGAGCCGCGCGGCGCTCCTCATCAGAAACGTCTTTAAGTTCAGCGCCGTGCATTGCGTAGTAATTCGCAGCGTGCTCGATGATATCCGTTCCGAGGTAAACGTCCTCGGGCATTTCAAACTTTTCGCCCTCTCCGCTTTCCGCGTAAATCTCAGCGCAGAGCTTTTCGGTGTCAGACGAGTATTTTTCGAGGAGTTTCTGTCCCTCGTCCGAGCAAAGCTGCATATATCTGAGTGAGAGCGATTTTCCGAACTTCTCTATCTGATTGCCTGCATCGTTAACGTAGAACTCGCGCTCTGCGTGATAGCCTGCCCAGTTCAGAACGCTTGCGAGGCAGTCGCCGATAGCTCCTCCGCGAGCATTGCCGATATGCATCGGGCCTGTGGGATTTGCGGAAACGAACTCAACGAGAACACGCTTTCCTGCGCCTGTCTGGGTTTTGCCGTAATTTTCGCCTTCTTCAATAACATTTCTTACCACGTCCGAGAACCAGCTTCTTCCGAGGAAGAAATTGATAAATCCCGGGCCTGCAACTTCCGTGCGCTCGAACATCGTGCCTTTAAGGTAAATCTTTCCGCAGATAAGCTCCGCTATCTTTCGGGGAGGCATTCTGAATGGCTTTGCACAAACCATTGCCACGTTTGAAGCAAAGTCTCCGTGTGATTTATCCGCAGGTATCTCGATACCGAATGCCGGAATCGGCTCTGCGGGGATATCTCCCTCAGCAACGAGAGTGCCCAGAGCTTCCAGTATAAGACTTCTCAGGCTTTTGGAAGCTTTATTTATGAGGTCTGCCATTTACAAAGATCCTTTCTGTATCAGTTATATGATTTTACTTTCATTATTATCTCGTTATCCGAAAGATAACTCGAATTAAGGTCGAGCGTGTACTTCATGTACAGCCGTCCGTCTTTTGCGATAGTATTATCTATTGCGTGCGTATAAACGCCTATCTGCATAGCTCCGTAGGGAGTTTCGTACTGGCAGTAGTGCTTTCTTCCGATCTCGATCGAAAGCACGGAATTTGCCGTTCCTCTGCGGATTATCGAAGCGTTCTTTGACCCCTCGACTCTTATCGTTGTGACCGAGCCTTCAAAGCCCGTAGCGGAGGTCTCTTCGTAAGTTATCACATCAAAGCCCTTGCCGCTTCTGAGCTGTGCCCTTGTCACAAGTTCCGTTTCACACTTTTCGCCGTCCTGCCATTGTATGCTTATCAGCGATATCAGCACGTTTTCTTTCAGGTGTTTTTCTTTCATCAGTAATTTCTTTCCGCGTTTTCTATAGCCTGCTCCATGAGCTTATCCATAAGGTAGGGACGCGACATACCGAGATGCTCCATAAGCTTTGGATAAACGCTGTTTTTTCTCAATCCGGGAGTTGTACCGACCTTGTTAAGGAGAAGCTCGCCGTCATCTGTGAGGAAAAAGTCTATTCTTGCCATGCCCTTGCAGCCAAGTGCCTTGAAAGCCTTTACCGCGACTGCGCGTATATCGTTCATCAGTTCCATAGGCAGATCAGCAGGAATAACAAGGTCGTCTCCCGAACTCTTATTGACTTCTGTCGGATCGTAGACCTTATCGACCGAGAGGATCTCTCCTATATAAGATGAAAACGGATTGTCATAGCCGAATACGGCAGCCTCAAGCTTTCTTCCGCTGACGTATTTCTCAACGATGACCTTATTGTCGTTGAGAAATGCAAGCTTTACCGCAGCCGCAAGCGAATCCGCGTCCTCAGCAATGCTCGAACCAACGCTGCTGCCGCTGTTTGCAGGCTTGACAATGAGCGGGAATCCCATTTCAGCGGCAATTTCGGTACATCTTTCGTCAATGCTGTTTATCTCGCGCTGAGTGATAAGTTCCCACTTAGCGGTCTTGATGCCGTAATCGTCAAGAACCATATGGGTGTGTGATTTATCCATGCAGGAAGCCGATGCAAGGAGTCCGCAGCCGACATAGGGTATGCCCGACATATTCAGAAGTCCCTGAAGCGAACCGTCGCCGCTCTTTCTTCCGATGAGCACCGGAAAAACAACATCTATCTTCTTGACGGAGGTCTCTCCGTTTTCGATAGTTATTATTCCCCTGTGGAGAGGGTCGGGAGAAATGATCGCCGAGGTGCAGTCGGGGTTGAGTTCCCACTCGCCCGAAGCGATAGCGTCAACGTCTCCGGGATAGAAAAGCCATCTGCCCTTGCGTGTGATTCCGATGCAGATAACCTCGTACTTGTCCTCGGGAATATTTCTTATGACCTCCGCTGCCGAAGCAAGTGAAAGCTTGTATTCTTTTGACGTACCGCCGAAAATAACGGCAGCCTTTATCTTAGCCATAGCTGTCTCCTTTGAAAAACATAGTATAGTCATTTTCAAGTATCAATATATTTTATCACATTTCACAAAAAACTGCAAGTATTTTTTGCGAGAATGCAGTAAACCGTATTGATTTTCGCAATTCAAGCGCTTTGCAGACAAGTTTCAACCTTTCATTTTGTTGATTTTGACGAAGAAAAATTCACTTTTTCGTGAATTTGACGGACTGACCTTTGTTAAATATGACGAAGCAAGCCAATTTAATACCTGCCCGAAAAAGTGTAACACATCACTATTTTATCACATTCGCACGATTTTTCCACATTTCGTCCGTAGCGTACACCACTTTTTTCCAAGGATTTCACAAAATGCTGTTTTCCCTCCCAAAAAGCGGAGATATACTGTATTCATCAAAACAACAATAAAAAATTGATCCCCATGAAAGGAAGCGATCTTATGACAGATAAAAGACACAGAAAGGCACTCGCATTCATCACTTCATTAGCCGCAGTCCACCTATGTTCAGATAAACGGTGGAACTATATACATCGAGTCTGATGATGACGGCATAAACGGCTCGCGCAAAAGTTCGGCTTACGATATCGTGGTCGAATTCAACGGCGGCGACACCACTATCAACATGGCGTCGGGAGATGTTGACGGAGTGGACTCCAACGGCTCTATATATGTAAATGACGGCAATATCAACATCACTATCACCGAGGTCGGCATGGCAGAAGCCTTCGACTTCGACAATACTGCTGAACTCAACGGCGGTACAGTCATCGTCAACGGCGAGGAACTGACCGAGATAACATCCAAGGGAATGGGCGGCGGCGGATTTCGCGGTGCAAACGGCGGAGGCGGCTTCGGCGGAAACTCAGACTTCGGAGGCGGCGCTTTCGGAGGAGAAAAATCCGCATAATACAAGCTTATTCATTCATAATAATTATTGGGCATAGTCAGCGGTTATGTGCTGTGCAGCCTTGAAATGTGTCCGTATTTCGCGGATACATACTAGGGAGTGTTGACACTAAGCCTAACAACGCATCTTTTCGGCAAAATTTCACGCATCCTGCGTTAAAAAGTCTTGACAGGCGACAGCCTGCCTGCGACTTTTTGCCTTGTCTACGTAAAATTTATGCTCGAAAATCTGCATATTATCTTAGTGTCAACACTCCCTAATTCCTTTCTTCTTCATAATGAAAGAACTGTCGCCTGAGCTGCGGCAGTTCTTTTTTGTGAGAAAAATTCTTATTGACATACCGCAGCCGACACTGTATAATGTATGTAAATATTGCCATAAAGGAGTTTAAAATGAACAAAAACGACAAATTCTACGAGCTTGCAGGCGAGCTTGTGGAGAAGCTTACTCTGAGTGAAAAGCTCTCTCTACTTTCCACTCACCACCACGCTGTCCCGAGGCTTAACATGGGCGAATTTTACATCGGAACAGAGGTCGCAAGAGGTTTCGTAGGACGTGACGATGAACACTATTCAACGGTTTTCCCTCAGCCAATCGGAATGGCGTCCACCTTTGACACCGAACTTATGTCCGAACTCGGTGAGATCGCAGGCAACGAGTGCCGCGCATACTACAACGAGAAAAAGACATCAAATCTCTGCGTATGGGGCCCGACAGTCGATATGGAACGCGATCCACGCTGGGGCAGAACCGAGGAAGCCTATGGCGAGGACGTTTTCCTCGCAGGCGAAATGACTGCCGCATACACAAAATCAATGGCGGCAGACAACGGCACTTACCTCAAGACTATCCCGACTCTCAAGCACTTCTGCGCCAACAACAACGAGCTTCACCGCTCAAGCTGCAATTCCGTTGTGCCGCTCCGACTCAAGTATGAATACTACTATGCGGCATTCAGAAATGCTATTGTAAACGGCGGCGCAAAGAGCATTATGACCGCCTACAACGAAGTAAACGGAATCCCTGCGCTGTGCAATCCTGAAGTCCAGTCGATACTGAAAGACAAGTGGGGACTGTGGTTTGCAGTCACAGACGGCGAGGATTTTTCGCAGACTGTTAAGGCTCACAAATACTGTTCCTCGTACTCCGAGGCTCTTGCTGATGCAATAAAAGCAGGCTGCGACACCATGACAGACCTCGACAGTACAGTCCACGTAGCTGCCGAAAAGGCTCTCGAAAAGGGACTGCTCACCGAGGAGGAGATAGACGCTTCTCTCAGGAACACACTCTATGCCAGATTCAAGCTTGGTCAGTTCTCCGATGACTGCCCGTATGACTCGATAAACAAGAGTATCGTTGACTGTGGATCCTCACGGGAAGTAAATCTGCGTGCTGCCTGCGAGCAAATGGTCCTGCTGAAAAATGACGGACTTCTTCCGCTTAAAGATCCCAAGGGAAAGCTTGCGGTCTGCGGCCCTCTTGCCGATGAAAACCTGCGCGACTGGTACACGGGAACTTTCCGCGATGCAGTCTCCGTAAAAGCAGGCTTAGAAAAGGAATTCCCCGAATGTGAGATTATCAGCGACAGTCTTTGGGACATAGTCAGCATTAAGGCTTCAAACGGAAAATATCTCTCCGTCAAGGAGGACGGCTCTATTTCCGTCGATGCGGATACAGTTTCCGAGAGCGAACTTTTTGAGCTTCAGGACTGGGGCGAAAACTGGATAAACTTCTTCTCTGTAAAATACAAGCGGTATGCAGATGACCTTGACGGTTCGTTCAGACTGAATAACCGCACGATCTTCGACTGGTTCACACACGAGACCTTTAATCTGAAAGAAACCGAAAACGGGATCATCATTGAGGAGTACCTCGGTCATAACCGACTTACCTGCGGCAATGACGGAGAACTCTCCTACACGGGTGAAAAAGCTGTTTCGGACGCAGTTCTTTTTACTGTCGAGACCGTAAGCCGCGGTGAGGAGCGTGCCAAGAAACTCGCATCAGAGTGTTCGACTGTAATATACTGTACAGGCAATTATCCCGTTCAGGTAGCTAAGGAGTGCTTTGACCGCGAGTCTCTGAAACTCAATATTCAGGAGGGCATGGCTGAAAAGCTTCATGCCGCAAACAGCAATACCGTCATGCTGCTGATCTCAAGCTATCCGTACTCGATATGCAGCGAAAACGAGAAACTCCCCGCAGTTTTATGGAGTTCTCATGCAGGAGCACATCTCGGAACTGCTGCGGCAAGGACCATAAGCGGAAAGAACAATCCTGCCGCACGTCTGCCGCTTACATGGTACAGGAGCGAGCACGACCTGCCCGATATAATGAACTATGACATTGAAAACGGCGGTACTACTTATATGTACTTCAAGGGAAAGCCGCTCTATCCTTTCGGCTACGGACTCTCATATTCGGCGTTCGAGTACAGTGGTCTTACACTTTCAGAAAATGCAGACGGCGGAGTTTCCGCTGAGCTGAGCGTCAAAAACATCTCCGATACTGACGGCGATGAAGTCGTACAGCTCTACTTCACGGTCAAGGATTCGGAAGTTACCCGACCGATAAAGAAACTCTGCGGATTTGCAAGAGTTCACATCGGCGCTGGCGAAACCCGCACAGTCAGGCTTGAAGTTCCCGAGCATATTCTGCGTATCTACGATACCCACAGCGGAAAAATGATAGTTGAGGACGGCAGTTACACATTCTTTGCAGGAGCTTCATCACAGGATATCCGTCTCACAGCCGAACTCCACATAAGCGGAGAGAAAATATCGCTCCGCGGTGATTCGTTCGAGGCGCAGAGTTTCGACAAGGGCAATAACCTTGGGATAAGCTACTCGCGAAAAGCCGCTCAGCATTACATAGTACCCAATGGCTGGGACGCTTTTGCAGTTTACGGCGGAGTAAACTTCTCGGGTAAAACCTCCGTAACGCTCAAAGTCTCGGCTTTTGTCGGCGACTGCGAGGCTGAACTTTCAGTCGGCGATATTTCGTTTAAAATGAGCATTCCAAGTTCAGACGGCAAGGACGATATCGGAAGCTTCACCGCTCCCCTGCCGCAGGGACTTCCCGACACAGGCGAGCTGAGAATAACTCTCCCGGGCGGACTTATGCTCCTTGAGATCTCGCTTTCATAATAAGATCAAGGCAATACCGCATAAACGCGCCGGTATTGCCTTATTTTTTTTCAATTATTTACAATTGTGGTTTTTGTTGCCTTTTTCGAGCATATATGCTATAATGTATGTATATTACTTCATCACGGAGGCGACAGTATGTTTGCTAAAATATCAAGTCTCGGGCTTTTCGGGCTGAACGCCTTTCCCGTTGACGTTGAAATAGATATCAGCCGCGGAAATCCTCAGTTTGACATTGTTGGTCTGCCGGACACGGTCGTCAAGGAAAGCCGCGAGCGAATCCGTGCCGCGCTGAGATCATGCAGCATAAGCTTTCCCGTGGCCTCGGTCATGGTGAATCTTGCTCCGGCAGATACGCGAAAGAGCGGCTCGGTCCACGATATGGCTATTTTTATGGCGGTTCTTGAAGCCATGCGGCTCATAGATGTGCCCACGGACGGCTGCTCGTTCATCGGCGAGATATCGCTCAACGGTGATATCCGAAGAATAAACGGAGTTCTGCCAATGGTCATGCTTGCACGCGAACTCGGCATAAGATCCGTTTTCGTCCCGAACGACAACGCAGCCGAGGCTTCCGTTATCGACGGGATCGACATTTACGCAGTAAGCAATGCCGAGGAACTTATCCTGCACTTCCGGAACGAGAAAAAACTCTCGCCTGCGCCGCATTTTGCTCCGCCCGATGCAGCATACAACGAGGTCCTCGACTTCTCGGACGTCCGCGGTCAGCAGTCGGCGAAAAAGGCACTTGAAATAGCCGCCGCAGGAGGTCACAATGCACTGCTGATAGGTTCGCCCGGCAGCGGAAAAAGTATGCTTGCCAAGAGAATGCCCTCGATACTGCCGCCTCTGACATTCGAGGAGGCACTTGAAACCACAAAAATTCATTCGATATCAGGTTTACTGTCGCCCGAAATGCCAATAATAACAAAGAGGCCTTTCCGCTCACCGCATCACACAATTTCGGCGGCAGGTCTCGCAGGCGGCGGAACTATACCGCACCCCGGAGAGGTTTCACTTGCCCACAACGGACTGCTGTTTCTTGACGAACTTGCGGAATTCGACCGCAAGACCCTCGAGATCCTCCGCCAGCCGCTTGAGGACAGAAAAGTCACTATTGCGCGAGCCTCGGGCACAGTCACATATCCGTGCACGATAATGCTTATCGGCGCGATGAATCCGTGCCCATGCGGATATTACGGTCACCCGAAAAGGAAGTGCATCTGCTCAAAGCAAAAGGTCTCGGCTTATTTATCAAAAATCTCAGGGCCGCTGCTCGACCGTTTCGACCTGCACATAGAAGTCGCGCCCGTAGAGTTCGACGACCTGTCCTCAAAAGTCAAGGAAGAATCCTCTGCCTCTATCCGTGAGCGCGTAATTGCCGCAAGAAAAATTCAGGAGCAGCGCTTCAAGGGAACTGCCATAACCTGCAACGCGCTCATTACTCCCGACAAACTTCAGGAATTTTGTCCTATGGACGATGGCGCAGAGAAAATAATGCACAGCGTCTTTGACCGTCTCGGTCTTAGCGCGAGGGCCTACGACAGGATCCTCAAAGTTGCGCGGACTATCGCCGACATAGACGGCTCGGAAGTTATCCGCAAGCCACACGTTGCCGCTGCGGCTCAATTCAGAAGTCTCGACCGAAAATACTGGTCGGAATAGAACAGATCTACAGCAATACAGCTCAATTGCAGTATTGGGGTGCATTGCTGTAAATACATAAGTAAAAAGATATAAGGAGAAACAATGAGATCCGCTTTTAAAAAATTACCATCGGGAAAGCACAGTATAGATGCAGGACTGCTGTTTGCCGTGACCCTGTGCTCCGTTATAAGCACCGTGCTTATCTACTCTATTTCACATAACAAGCTCCTCGAAGGAGTGGGTTCGAGTTACTGGAGGACCCAGCTCATTTCTATGGGAATGGGACTTATCGCCGCCGTGATAATGTCATTTATCGACTATCGGAAACTCGTAAAACTGTGGTTTATCTTTGCTCCGGCAGCGCTGATCCTTGTCGGGCTTACGTTTACTTCCCTCGGCTATCAGCGTGCAGGCGCTGACGATCAGGCGTGGATACAGATAGGTTCGTTTTCCTTCCAGCCGTCCGAGGTGCTCAAACTCGCTTTCATACTCACCTTTGCATACCACCTTTCGCGTGATGAGGAGGAAATGAACAAGCCGCTCCATATGCTGCTGCTGTGTATTCACGCGCTTGTGCCTATCGGTATTGTAGGCTTGCAGGGCGACTACGGAACAGCTATCGTTTTCGTTTTCATATTCGTGTTTATGATATGCTCTGCCAAAATATCGTGGAAATACCTCGTTGCAGGCCCGTTTGTGGCTGCCGCAGGAATCGCTGCCATGTGGTTCTTTGCACTCGATGAATTCCACAAAAAGCGTGTAACTATCCTCTTTCACCCCGGTACAGACCCCGAAAACATCGAATATCAGCAGGACTTGGGTCTCATGGCTCTTAAATCGGGAAAGATCTTCGGCAAGTGGCTCTTTGCCAAGTCCTCTGAATATGTCTCTGTTCCCGAAATGCACAACGACTTCATTTTCACCTACGCGGGACAGGTTTTCGGCTTTCTCGGCTCTGTCGGAATCCTGATAATCCTCACCTACATCTGCCTGAAAATCTTCGCCGACAGCCGCGTGACGCGCGACCACCTCGGCAAATTCATCTGCATGGGCGCTTTCGGACTCATTTTCTCGCACTGTATTATGAATATAGGAATGGTACTCAAAACCGCTCCTGTTATCGGTGTTCCGCTACCGTTCATGAGCGCAGGCGGTACTGCTATGGTAAGTATGTACACCATTATTGGCCTCGTCCTGAGCACCTACTCGCACCGAGCCGTCAACTACAATGTATTCTACGATGAGGACGACAACTGAATAAACGAAAAAAATCACCGGCTTTCAGAAAGTCGGTGATTTTTTTATTTATCAAACTTTTTGGAACACTTTGAGAACGTTTGTGAGGCTTTGCCCCACACCCCACCAAAGGCTCTGCCTTTGGAATACGCTAAAGGGTCATAAGCTCTTTAGGTCGTGTTGACACTCCCTAGTTAAAAGCATTTTATATAGAAATATATTTAGGGTTTGTATTGACTGCGCGAAGGTGCGAGTCTATGCGCTCACGGCTTATGTTGTCGCCTATTGCGATAAGAACTCCCTGTCCGGCAGCTACACGCGAGATCTCAGTTTTCTCGCTTGTGGCGTTTATTTTCAGCCAGCCACCGTCATCGGACGGAAGCGAGCCTTTTATGCGGAATATCCTGCCACACTCCGGATCGTTCATTATCGCGCCAACTGTTTCCTCTATCTTATCCTGCGGAACTGCAACGTGCATAAAATAGTGGACCTCGCTGTTTATATCATCGGACGGAAACTGCTTTACATAGCTTGCGCCCCGATAGCCTGCCTTGAAAAATTCATCATAGTCAGAACTTTCAAGCTCGTCCCACTCCTTGGCAAAAAGGTCGCTCCCACTGAATCTTCTGTCGCACCGTATCAGAGCAAGTGCGCGGTTGAGGTGAGCTATCACGCGCGCGGATACCTTTTCTACAGGTTCATCAACAAGTCCTTGCTTGCTGAGGATAAGCTTTCCGCTGTATGCCGCCTCTGAGGCAAGCAGATATTCCATCTGCTCAGACATGACCTCGTTCATCTGCGCATCGATCATCGTGAGAATACTGCCGATCTCAAACCAGCGATCGAGGGGAGATTCGTACAGCGTGTCGAAAAACTCGTCCATGTCAAAAATTCCGGAAGGCTCAACGATAACGCGGTCAAAGTGCTGCATTCCCAGCGATATTAGCTGAGTCTTGAAGCGCCTTTTATGGCAGCCGCTGTCGCCTCCGCCAACTATCATCTCAATGGTACAGTTCTCGCCCTTCAGCTCCTGAAGCATCATCATGTCAACGTTTACTGCGCCGAAATCATTCTCAAGAATGGCGATTTTCTCGCCGCGGTTTATGAGTTCCCTTGCATATCGCAGAAGAAAGGTCGTCTTTCCTGAGCCAAGGATCCCTGTGATCAGATCTATTTTAGTCATATTATCACTTCCCAATGCAATTATATCATTCTCATTTCTCAAAGTCAACTTTCAACGAGAATATTATTCACGCAAAATCCTCTGTAATGCAAAACAGGTGCAGATGAACCGCACCCGTTTTGCTTCCACTTTGAGAAACTGTATTTATAGAATACAATTCCTGATATATGTCAACGACGTAACCGTCAGTTGCTGTAAATAGTATCTGCCGTACCCGCAAGTTCACACAGTTCAGCAGTTTTATCATCACTAAAGCTTAGTCCCGAAACCGTGTCGATCACATAGCCATAGCTTGAATTGCCCTTATACTCTGAGTTTCGCAGGATCATTCCGAATTCCGTAACCGCTCCCGCAAGCAGCATTTGATCCGTTGGAGGATCGCTGTATTTTTCCATGCCGAAAAGCTGCGAATCATAGACCGATTCGTCCGTATCTATGTCCTTGTATGTGACCGAAAGCTTGCACAACTCAGTGCGTTCGGAATCGGCAGTTTCGTCCTGCTTGTGTTCCGACGCAAATTCAAGATCTACGCCGTGATAAGTATTTGTGTCGGCAAGCGTTACCTCATACAGAGCCGTAACACTGTGACCTGCTCCGACTTCGCCTGCGTCCTTGCTCTCGTCATAGAAGTCCTCCGCATTCATAAGCCTGTTGTCGTAGCCTATAAGGCGGTACTGCGACACCTGCGAGGGATTGAACTCAACCTGTATTTTAACGTCCTTGGCAATGGTGAAAAGTGTTCCGCTCATCTCTGCTCCGAGAACCCTGTAAGCCTCGTCAACCGAGTCGATGTAGGAATAGTTTCCGTTGCCGTTGTCAGCGAGAGTCTCAAGTTTGTTGTCCTTGTAGTTGTCCGTGCCAAATCCGAGTACGGAGAGATATATTCCCTTGTCCCGTTTGGATTCTATAAGCTTTTTCAGATCGTCCTCGGTGGACGCTCCGATATTCACATCTCCGTCAGTCGCAAGGATAACACGATTGTTTCCGCCTTCAATGAAACACTTTTCTGCAAGCTCGTAAGCTGTTTCTATGCCGCCCTGACCATTTGTTCCGCCCTCTGCCTCTATCGAATAGAGAGCTTCAAGAATTTTGTCCTTTTCGCTGCCTTTTTCTCCGGCGAGAACTATTTCACTTGAACCTGCGTAGGTAACTATCGATATCCTGTCGTCCTCATTCAGATTCTCGGCAAGTATCGAAAAAGCATTCTGGACAAGCGGCAGCTTATCGTAAGAACTCATAGAGCCTGATGAGTCGATCAGAAAAACTATGTTTGAAGGCGGAGTCCCCTGCACATCAAGTTCCTTACCCTGAATGCCTATCATCATCAACTTATTGGCGCTGTTCCACGGACAGTCCGCGATCTCGATATATTTGCCGAAAACCTCGCCGTTTTCGGGCTGCGGGTAATTATAGTCAAAATAGTTTATGAACTCCTCGATTCGTACCGAATCTGCGGGAACTTCATATCCGTCCTCTATAAGGCGGCGCACATTTGTGAATGAAGCCGTATCCACGTCAGTGGAAAATGTTGAGAGAGGCTCGGTGTTCGGGTCTTTAAATCCCGATTCTATAAAACTGCTGTACTCCTCGTTCGGCGAGACTTCAGTTGGTCTATCCGCATCTGTCTCGGAGAGATCCTCGTCAGGGGAAATTTCTTCCGTATATTCGGAACTGCTGTCTCTGTTGTAATTGCTGTAGCTGTTATAGTTTCCGTAGCTTTTATCATTGCCGTCACCACAACTGCACATAGATACTGCCGCAAACGAAAGAGCCGCTGCAAATGCCGTGAATTTTGATAAATTATTATTCATATTACTTCTCCTTTACTGTTTATTGCCGTGCTGTATTCTATATCAAAATTATATTCCCTTCGCGAGTAAAATGCAATGACAGAGAAATTCCAATATTAATACAATAAAGTAGAGATTTCCTTAGAGAATTCTTTCAACGAATTACAATTTTCTTACATTTGGTCGGATCTTTTCCGTTTTTGTCATAATTTGCGCAGAAAAAAGCCGCGAACAGGAAAATTACGCTCACGGCTTTTACATATTATTTACAGGATAAGCTTACATAAATCACGATTACAGTGCCGAAATGTGCTCGAAAACCTTGTCGGTGCTCCAGAAATACATATCGTACTTGAAACGCTCCTTGAATCCGCAGCGCTCCATCATGGTCATAACGTCCTTGTTAACGCACGAGAAATATATCATCTTGCCCTGCGAAACCATTTTCTCGCAGTACTCCCTAAGAGCCTCAATACCCGAAACATCGGCAATATTTACTCCTCTCATTGAGAAAATCACGTTGTAGTTTTCTCCGAGAGCCGTGATTTTTTCCTCAAGCTTATTGCACGTTCCGAAATAAAGCGGGCCTGAAAGATAAACAACGCAGGTGTATCTGAGCTTTTCAGCATCGACCTTGTCGGTGTCAAGTCTGTTGGTGTCAACCTCCGCAACGCTTACCTGCATATCCGATACCTTTACAATAAACATGATGAGCGAGAATGCCACACCAATGAGTATCGCGATCGTAAGGTCAAAGATCACAGTCGCTATCATAGTAAGCAGGAACTGAAAGATCGAGGTCTTTATCTTCCTGCCGAAAATTCCCTTGATAGCCTTCCAGTCGTTCATTCTCCACGCTGTTGTTATGAGTACTCCTGCAAGCGCGGAAAGAGGTATCATCGACATTACACCGCCGAGTACGAACATTGAAAGAAGAAGCACTACCGCATGGATAACGGAAACAAGTCTCGTCTGTCCGCCTGACTTTATCGCAACGCTTGTACGGGCAATTGCGGCAGTCGAAGGAACTCCGCCGAAAAACGGCATTATAATGTTGCCTATTCCCTGCGCCACAAGCTCAATATCCGCGTCAAGCTTTTCGTCCTTCATTCGTCCGGCAGAAGCTCCGCAAAGAAGCGACTCGATAAGTCCGAGCGCCGCGATCGAAACCGCAGGGACTATGAACTGTCCTATCTTGCTGAAATCTATTGACGCGATATCAAGTCTGTCCTCAAGAAAGAGTGTCTTGGGGATATCGCCTACCGCCGGAGTGTCGAGTTTGAACACCGCTGTAACTATCGTTGCAAGAATGATAGCGATAAGCGATGACGGGCAATACTGGTTTATCTTCTTCGGAAATAAGAAGATGAAAACGATAACGGCAAGTCCGACGAGGAACGTTGTCATGTCAAAGTGCTGAGCAAGTGTGAAATAACTCTTGACCTTGGCAATTGTTGTCGTTCCGCTGCTGGTAAGTCCCGTGAGATTGTTTATCTGTCCGAACGCGATAATTATCGCGATTCCGCTTGTAAAGCCTGTTATGACGGGCATCGGAAGATAGGATACAAGACCGCCGAGTTTGAAGATCCCGCAAAGCAGAATGAGGATACCGGCAAGCATACTTGCAATGAAAACTCCCTGTATTCCGTGCTGGGCAACGAGTGAAGCGAGTATAGCCGTCATTGCTCCGGTAGGGCCGCTTATCTGATAGGACGCTCCCGAGAGACCGCCGATAACGATACCCGAAATGATCGCAGTAACAAGTCCTGCGGCAGCCGTTGCTCCCGAACTTACGCCGAAAGCAAGCGCAAGCGGCAGAGCGACCGCGGCAACGGTTATTCCCGCAAGCAGGTCTTTACTGAATTTTTTGGCGTTATAGCCCTTGAATTCGTGTTTTAGTCTTTTGCCGTAATTAGTGATCAGCATTTCATATTTCCACCTCTGTATTATTTGTGTGAACGCAGCGCGCACGAATATAATTTTACTACTATAATAAGGCATAGTCAAGAAGAATTTTCCTGCCCCAAGACCGGTCATTTTATCTAATTTGCTGACCAAAACCGTGATCCGCACCATAGTTTCAGGCTATGGCAAGGAAACATTTTTGATATTTTACATTTTTGTAAAAATGTGGTATAATATTATAAATATTTGTATGAAAGGAAATTTTATCATGAGTGAATACAAAATCGGCACAAAAGCTGTTCAGGGCGGTTACACTCCCAAAAACGGCGAGCCAAGACAGATCCCGATAATCCAGTCCACAACTTTTAAATATGACACAAGCGAGGATATGGGAAAACTTTTCGACCTTGAGGCTTCCGGCTACTTCTATTCCCGTCTCCAGAATCCCACAAACGACATCGTTGCGGCAAAAATCGCCGAACTTGAAGGCGGCAGCGCGGCAATGCTCACTTCTTCGGGACAGGCTGCAACTTTTATGTCCATCTTCAATATCTGCGAGTGCGGTGGTCACATCGTTGCCTCTTCCTCTATTTACGGCGGAACTTTCAACCTCATCGCGGTAACAATGGCAAAAATGGGTATCACCGCTACTTTTGTCTCCCCCGACTGCACAGAGGAGGAACTCAACGCCGCATTTCAGGACAACACAAAGCTCGTTTTCGGCGAGACCATTGCCAATCCTGCGCTTACTGTTCTCGATATTGAAAAATTCGCCAAAGCTGCTCATTCTCACGGTGTTCCGCTTATTATCGACAATACTTTCCCGACACCTATCAACTGCCGTCCAATTGAGTGGGGAGCTGATATCGTAACTCATTCCACCACCAAATACATGGACGGTCACGGTTCGGCTGTTGGCGGAGTTATCGTTGATTCGGGCAAGTTCGACTGGCTTGCTCATGCTGAAAAGTTCCCGGGGCTCTGCACTCCTGATGAATCCTACCACGGGATCACCTACGCTGAGAAATTCGGCAAGGAGGGCGCGTTCATCACCAAATGCACCTCACAGCTCATGCGCGATTTCGGCTGCGTCCAGTCGCCTCAGAGCGCTTTCATTCTCAATCTCGGACTTGAATCTCTCCATGTAAGAATGCCCAAGCACGTTGAAAACGGTCAGGCTGTTGCAGAGTTCCTTGAAAAGCACGAAAAGGTCGAGTTTGTCAACTACTCGGGACTCCCCTCAAACAAATACTATGAGCTTGCAAAGAAGTATCTCCCGAACGGCGGCTGCGGAGTAGTTTCGTTTGAGCTTAAAGGCGGCAGAAAGGCGGCTGAGGCTTTCATGAAGAATCTCCGTCTTGCAGCTATCGAGACTCACGTTGCAGATGCAAGAACCTGCTGTCTCAATCCTGCGACTTCTACTCACAGGCAGATGACAGACGAGCAGCTCAGAGAAGCCGGGATCCCTGCCGGTCTTATACGAATCTCATGCGGACTTGAGGACAAGGCAGACCTCATCGCCGACCTCGCGCAGGCACTTGACAAGATATGACGCTTCAGCAGCTTAAATACGTTGTTAAAGTCGCGGAAAAAAGCAATATTACCGAGGCAGCCAAGGAATTGTTCATCTCACAGCCAAGTCTCACAAATGCCGTCCACGAACTCGAAAACGAAATGCAGGTAACTATTTTCGAGCGCACAAACAAGGGCGTCGTGGTAACGCGAACGGGTGACGAGTTCCTCGCATATGCGCGGCAGGTTCTCCAGCAGACTGATATGCTGGAGGAGCGTTACAAGGGAAAATCGGAAATAAACCCGATTTTCTCCGTTTCCGCGCAGCACTACTCGTTTGTGGTCAGCGCATTCGTTGACCTTATACGCGAGTTTGACTCAAATTCCTACGACTTCACTCTGCGCGAAACGCAAACCTATGAGATAATCGAGGACATTGCGAGAATGGCAAGCGAGATAGGTGTGCTTTTTATTTCAGAGGAAAACAGATCCGTTATCGAACATATGCTGAAAGCAAGCCAGCTTGAATTCAGTGAGATAGCCTCCGCGCAGTCACACGTTTTCATAAGCAGTTCCCACCCTCTTGCCGACCGCAAGACACTCACGCTCGACGACCTGCTCGATTACCCCTACCTTTCCTATGAACAAGGCAGCCACAACTCGTTTTATTTTTCGGAGGAGATACTGAGCACTATCACCCGCCGCAAAAAAATCAAAGTTCGCGACAGGGCAACTCTTTTCAACCTCGTGATAGGTCTAAACGGCTACACGGTAAGCTCGGGTATCATCAGCCACGAACTGAACGGCGAGAGTATCATAGCAAAACCGCTGGCTGCTCCCGACTGTGCCGTCATGCGAATAGGCGTTGTTACGCGAAAAAACAGCAAGCTCAGCCGCTACGGAAAGCGGTACGTTGAGCTGCTGCAAAAGCATACAGGAAGTATACCTATCGATATAGTCTGAAACTATCGTGAACCGCAAATAATATGTATTTTACAATGGCAGTCACCAATGCTATAATGTAGTTACAGCAAACATGGCCCGACCACATTAATTCGGACGGGTCAGACTTCAAAGAAAGCAGAGGTATTACAATATGGCAAAAATTCCGTTCAGATATGATACCGTCGGCAGCTTCCTCAGACCGCAGGAACTTAAAACCGCACGTCAGGACTTTGAAAACGGCAAAATCAGCGCAGAACAGCTTAAAGCTGTTGAGGACAAGTGCATAACCGAACTCATTGAAAAGCAGAAGGCTGCGGGACTTCACGCGATCACAGACGGCGAGTTCAGACGCGCTACATGGCATCTCGACTTTATGTGGGGATTCAACGGCGTTGGTCACTCAAAAACCAAAACAGGTCTGCCCTTTGTCGGCGAAGCTGCAATGATAGATGATACCTACCTCACAGGGAAGGTAAGCGTGGACAAGCACCCGTTTGTTGAACATTTCAAATTCGTAAAGCAGTTTGAGGACGAAAACACCGTTGCCAAGCAGACTATCCCTGCGCCTGCACAGTTCCTTGAGCAGATGATAATGCCTTTTGCTCTTGAAAATACAAGCAAATACTATTCAAGCACGGAAGATCTCATTCAGGATATCGCAAACGGCTACAAAAAGGTTATACGCGACCTCTATGATGCAGGCTGCCGCGATCTCCAGTTTGACGACTGTTCATGGGGAATGCTCGTGGATTCACGCGCAAAGGAATTTTTCGGCACTGACGAGGCAGGGCTTGAAAAGATCAAGGAACAGCTCCTGCGCATAAACAATCTTGCTATCGAAGGCAAACCCGATGATCTCACGATAGCAACCCACGTCTGCCGCGGAAACTTCCACTCCACCTACGCAAGCAGCGGAGCTTATGACGCAGTTGCGCAGACTCTCCTTGCACGAGAAAACGTTGACGCATTCTATCTCGAATTCGATGATGAGCGTTCTGGCGGATTCAAGCCGCTCGCAAGCATTCCTGACGGAAAAAAAGTCGTTCTCGGACTTGTCACAACAAAGTCGCCTAAACTCGAAAACAAGAGCGATCTTATCGGCAGAGTCAGATCGGCTTCTGATTATATTCCGCTTGACCATATTTGCCTCAGTCCGCAGTGTGGTTTTGCTTCATGCGAAATTGGAAACAAGCTCACAGAAGATGAACAGTGGGCAAAGGTGGCTCTCGTAAAATCAACAGCAGAGGACATCTGGTCGTAATCTCCATATATAAGAACCTGTCCGCACAGAAAATCCCGTATACGATTTCTATGTGGACAGGTTATAACTCAAAACAGGCACAGACAAATTGATCGTCTGTGCCTGTTTTTATATTGGTGGATCCTCAGATATATTTTACCGTATCCTCTATCGGCTTACACGGAAAATGCATACTTTCGAGCGGCTTTGCGTCCTCTGCAGGATAACCGATAGGCATAAGGAGCACGAGCTTCTCATTTTCGGGGAGTCCGAAAGCCTCCTCTATCTTTGAATTGGGGAAATAATTCACCCAACAACTGCCTATACCAAGTTCCCAAGCCTCGAACATAGCGTGCGCAGCAACTATGCTCACGTCCTGAATACCGGAATGTGCGCCTTTTTCGAGAGGATTGTGCCACTCCTCGTCAGTTCTGTATGTAAACATGAGCACTGTCTTTGCACCGAAAATACACTTGCAGAGTTCGTTAAGCTTTGCAAGATTTTCCTCGCTTTTTACAACGTATATCCTCTGCGGCTGATAATTGCAGCCTGTTGGAGCGACATTTGCCGCCTCAAGTATCTTATCCATATCCGACTGTGCTATTTCTCTGTCCTGAAATTTGCGGACGGAGTATCTTTCCTTTGCAAGTTCAAGAAAACTCATAACAAGCTCTCCTTATTCAACGGTAACGCTCTTGGCAAGATTTCTCGGCTTATCCACATCAAATCCCTTGCCTACCGAAACGTAGTATGAAAGGAGCTGGAGCGGGATTACCGCAAGACTTCCTGCAAAGAGATTGTCTATCTTAGGCACATATACCGTAAAATCGGCAATATCCTCCATTGCATAGTTTCCGTAGCTTGTAAGACCGAACAGCTTAGCGCCGCGGCTCTTGACCTCGACCATGTTGCTGACAGTTTTCTCGTAAAGTCTGTTCTGTGTAACAATGCTGAATACAACAGTACCGTCCTCAATAAGGCTGATAGGGCCGTGCTTCAGTTCGCCTGCCGCGTAAGCCTCAGAGTGAATGTAGCTTACTTCCTTGAGTTTAAGGCTGCCCTCAAGACCAATTGCGTAATCTATGCCGCGTCCGATAAAGAAAGCGTCCTTGATACTGGTGAGCTTTGCGCCAAACCACTGGATCCTCTCCTTGTCGCCGAGTATCTGCTCTATCTTCTCTGGGATAGTAACAATATCGGCAATAAGCTCGTTGTAGCGTTCTTCTGTTATCTCATCTCTTACCTTGGCAAACTGCATTGCAAGCAGATATGACGCAACAAGCTGGCAGCTATATGCCTTAGTGGTTGCAACAGATATCTCAGGGCCCGCAAGCGTATAGAATACATTATCAGCCTCTCTTGCGATCGAAGAACCGACAACGTTAACTATGCCCATTGTCTTGATACCCTTTTCCTTAGCCATTCTAAGAGCTGCAAGTGTATCGGCAGTCTCGCCCGACTGGCTGACTACTATCACAAGGCTGTTCGGAATGAGTTTCATTTCGCGGTATCTGAACTCAGAGGCAAGCTCTACGCGCACATTTATGCTTGTGAGCGACTCGATAACGTACTGTGCAGCCATTCCGACATGATAAGCAGAACCACAGGCAACTATGTATATCTGGCTGATATTCTTCATTTCCTCATCGGTGAGACCAACGCCCTCAAAGCTTATCTTTCCGTCTCTGAGCACGGAATTGATAGTATCCTTTATGACCTTCGGCTGCTCATGGATCTCCTTGAGCATAAAGTGTTCGTAACCGCCCTTTTCTGCCGCCTCAGCGTCCCAGTCAATAGTTTTCATTTCCTTCTGTATCTCTGCACCATCAAGGTTGTAGAATGTGACTTCGCCCTTGGTAAGCTTTGCAAGCTCAAAGTTTCCGATATAGTAAATACTTCTTGTGTACTTGAGGATCGCCGGAACATCGGACGCAAGATAGCTCTCTCCGTCCTTGACACCGATTATCATCGGGCTGTCCTTGCGGGCAGCATATATCTCATCGGGATAGTCCTTGAACATAACAGCAAGCGCATAAGAGCCGCGGATACGGACAAGCGCATGATTAAGCGCGTCAACAGGAGTTCCGAGGTACTTCTTATAGTAGTAGTCAACAAGTTTTATCGCAACCTCGGTATCGGTCTGTGAGTAGAAGCTGTAGCCGTTCTTGATAAGCTTTTCGCGGAGTTCCTGATAATTCTCGATAATGCCGTTGTGAACGCCGATAACATTCTCATCATCGCTGAAATGCGGATGAGCGTTTGTTGTGGAGGGCTCGCCGTGAGTTGCCCAGCGTGTATGACCGATTCCGCAAGTGCCCTTGACCGCCTTGCCGTCGTTTGTCATCTCGCAGAGAACCTTGAGCTTGCCCTTTGCCTTTACTATCTCTGGCTCATTGTTACCGTCACGAACGGCAATTCCTGCCGAGTCATAGCCTCTGTATTCAAGCTTAGAAAGTCCGTCCAGCAGTATGGGAGCTGCCTCATGATTTCCTGTAAATCCTACGATTCCGCACATAAATTTTATCCTTTCCATGTATAAATGTAAAAACTGTTCTTGTCTGAAAATCTTAGTTTTTTTATTATAACATAAAATCCGCCAAAAGTCAATTTTAATATCGCAAATCCCGCAAACTGCGAACAAAGCTGTGCAATATCACCAAAGCCGCAAGTTCCTTGGACAGGCTCAATAGCCGTTGTCAGTCCTGTGCTTTCGGGCGGCATTCCGCTTGATCCCGCCCTCCCACTCTGCCTGCTCGGAAAGAGTGTTTACTTCGAGACCATACTTTATGGGAAGCGGCTTTCCGTCCTCGTCAACATGGACACAGGTCAGATACGCGTGATTTATTGCGCGTCTGATACCGGTTTCAATATTCTCCACATAGGTGTCTACGCGAACCTCCATTGACGTATTTCCGACATATGTCACCTTGCCTATGAGCACGATGACTTCATTCAGGTACGCGCCGTACTTGAAACGCAGCGTATCGACTGCGCAGGTCGTAACGAGTCCACCGCAGTGGCGCATTGCCGTAAGAGCCGCTACCTCGTCTATCCACGCCATAAGCTGTCCGCCGAAAAGACGATTCTGACCGTTGATATATTTATACTGCAAGAGTTTGGTCGTCTCGGTAAGGGATTCCTCAACCTTTTTGTCTCTGATTCTCTTTGCCATTTTGATCACTCCTTATTTCAATGCAGCGAGATACTCCATAAAATCACGCTTATTTTCAACCGGTGAAGTTGTTGGTCTGCCGAGGTCGGAACGAGAGCCTAAAGCGCACTTCACTTCAATGAACGATAATTCCCTGCTAAGCGCCGCGTCTTTAAGCGCTCGGTCAAGCTCGTCAAAGGTTTCCGCGCGCACAGCACTGCTGTATCCACAGGCGGCGGCAATTGTCGCAAAGTCAATTTTACCGGCGACCGTAGGCATTCCGCCGACCGTCTCATGAGCCTCGTTGTTTAACACTATATGAACCATATTCGGCGAATTTGCACCTATCACCGCCATACTGCCCATATGCATAAGAGCCGCACCGTCACCGTCAATGCACCAGACGCGCGTTTCGGGCTTATTCAGCGAAATTCCGAGTGCTATTGAAGAGGCGTGTCCCATAGAGCCGACTGTCAGGAAGTCATACTTGTGGCTCATGCCGCTGCGTTCTCTCAGTTCAAAGAGCTCGCGGCTCGGCTTGCCCGTGGTCGATATAACAGGTGATTCGCCCGCCGCTCTCATAATGCGGCCGATCACCTCCTCGCGCGGCATTGTATGATCGTTCGCATATGCCGCCTTTTCGCCGTATTCAAGAGCTCCTCTGCGCACCACGAATGCCGCCTGACCGCCTGCGGAAAGTTTTTTGAGGAAATTCTCCATAGCCGCCGCGACCTCTGCTTCACTCGTTTCCTTTCCTATCACGAAATAGGAAATATCCATATCATCGAGAAGTTTCAGCGTGACTTCTCCCTGATAAATATGCTGAGGTTCGTCATGAACATCGGGCTCACCGCGCCAGCCGATAATAAAAAGCATAGGGATAGCGTAAACTTTTTGACTGAGCAGCGAGGCAACGGGGTTAATTATATTTCCCTCTCCCGAATTCTGCATATACACGACAGGAACTTTGCCCTCTGCAAGATGATATCCTGCCGCGATAGCCGTGCAGTTGCCCTCATTTGCCGCGATAATGTGATGTTTGCGGTCGATTCCGTAAGTGTTCGTAAGGTAATTGCACAGAGCCTTCAACTGACTGTCGGGAACTCCCGTGTAAAAATCAGCGCCGATCATTTCCGCCAAACGTTCAACCTTCATGCCTTCCTCCTACGCTTTCAGAATTTGTCCGTACAGCGTCACAAGTGTATCCTTTGTGAGCTTTATCGGGAAGTTTCCGAGCCTGTCCTCATTTACCGAATCCGTCAGTATTCCGATATCTGCCGCCGAATTCGGTTCAGGACGTTCCAGTCCGAGACCCGACACGAGTGCAGAAAATTTTTCTGCCATTTCATTCGGAGTCGCACATCCCATAGACTCGGCAATATCCGCAAAAACGCCGTCAAGATGAGCCTTTCCCCTTTTGTCGATACAATCGTCAGTATTTTTCAGCATATACGGGATAAGCACCTCATTGCAGAGCGCTGTCGCGTGACCGTGTGCAAGTCCGTACATCATTGTAAGCTTATAGCACATAGCGTGACCTGCGGTAGTTCTGGCAATGTTTATCGCCTTGCCTGCAAGATAAGCGGCTCTCATCATCTGCTCCGCAGCCTTGCTGTCTCCCGAAAGGTAAGCTTCTGCGTTCGCCGCAACAAGTTTTATCGCCTGCCTTGAATATCCGCGGCTTTCTTCCGTGGAATGAACCGACCATGCAGCCTCAACTGCGTGGCAGAGCGCGTCAAGCATTGCGGATTTTTTGTGATACTCAGGCAGACTTTTCAACACAGCCGCGTCAAAAAGTACAGCCGACGGGACAAGGCTCTCGTCCTCAACGGACTGCTTTTCCCCGTCCTTGTAAATGACAGAAAATCCCGTGGCTTCGCTGCCTGTGCCTGCTGTTGTCGGAACTGCAAGAAACGGCAGTTTATTCGGGACAAGTCTCTGTGCAAGGCAATCGTTGTCAAGTTCCATGCCAACAAATGCCTTTACGCACTTTGCCACATCTATCGCACTTCCTCCGCCGACTGCTACTATCGCTCCGCAGTTGCTCTCACGAAAAGCCTTTGCGGCGGCTATTGCCGACCCATACTTTGGATTAGGCGAAAAATCGCTGAATCTCACTATCCCGATACCCGTGCGATTTTCCAGTTCATCAAAGTATTTGCCAAGTTTCAGCGATCCAAGTGACTTGCCGCAGACAAGGAATACCCTTGCAGCATTTATATTGGTAAAGTACCTGACCAATTCGCTGTAATTTTCGCTTGCAAACATTATTTCCTGCATATTTACTCCTCCGGTATAAGCCTTATTATTTCCTGAAACGGCATACATAACTCGTCACATTCCTTGGCGCGGTGATTTTCGAGTATAAGTCTTGCCGCAGTCTGCATTGCGGGGATCTCCGCCCTCGTGAGCTGATTTGCATATATCACCACATTCACTCCTCTGTCACGCAGTTCCTCCTCCGTTACCGAACTGTACGAAGTCGGCACGACAACGAGAGGCGTTGAACTGTCGAACGCGCGAAATTTCTCCGCAAACTCAAACACCTCGTCAGGCTCACGCTTCCGGCTGTGTATCATGACAGCATCAGCTCCGGCAGCAGTATAGGCTCTTGCACGGCTCAGCGCATCGTTCATTCCCTTTTCAAGAATAAGGCTCTCGATCCTTGCACATATCATAAGATCAGCGGTTTTCTGTGCATTCTTGCCTGCCCGTATCTTTTCGCAGAAATCGGAAACTTCTGCCTGTGTCTGAGCCGCCTGCGCACCAAAAAGGCTGTTCTTTTTCAGCCCCGTTTTGTCCTCGATCACCACCATTGACACGCCCATTCGCTCAAGCGTTCGGACGGTGTAGACAAAATGCTCGGTCAATCCTCCCGTATCGCCGTCAAATATGACAGGTTTGGTCGTAACGTCCATAATATCGTCAAGAGTTCTCAGGCGTGAGGTGATATCCACAAGTTCAATGTCAGGCTTTCCGCGCATAACAGAATCGCACAGCGAACTTATCCACATCGCGTCAAACTGTCTTGCTCCACCGCCGCTGTAAACCACAGTTTTTTCGGCGATAAGACCTGTTATCCCGCTGTGAGCCTCAATAGCCGTGACAAGTCCTTTCATTGATATCGCCTTTTTCAGGCGCGATCGTCTCATTGACGGCATGGAAAGCTCCGCACGCGCACGTTTTTCAAGTTCGATGTACTTCTCATCATCACTGTACGGAAACTCCACAAGCTTTCCGCCGTATCCGTTAAGAACCTCTATCGCCTCATCACGGATCGGCTGCTGAAATCCCTGCGTCCAGTCATCGCCGTGAACCACAATATCAGGACGATATTTCTCAAGATTTTCGCGGTAACTAAGCTTTTTCTGCTCAACCACGCGGTAAACTCCGCTGATATTCTCAAACATTATCTTGCGCTTTGAAAACGGCAGCAGCGGAAAGCGTTTATATCCCGCGACAGCTTCATCGGAAAGGACTCCGACTGTAAGTCTGCCAAGACCTGCCGCTTTCTGTATTATGCTTATGTGTCCGCTATGTATCATATCCGTTGAAAAGCACATATAAACGTCCCTGTTTTTGATTTTGTGCAGCTTTTCGGTAACGGCTGCCAAATCGTCGGGGTCATCTATTTCCGCGCATAATCTGCCGCCTATGTCCAGCGCAGCCAGATTTTTGTCTTGGATCTCGTTAAGAGCATTTTCCGCGTAGCACTTCCGCTTGGACTCATCGCCGCTTTCGCAGTAGTCGATCATCTTTTCGAGCCACTTCGCCCAATCTTCGCGGTCAAGTTTATAAAGCGGCTGAGCGGTCACAGCTTCATCAAAAAATTCAATGCCGACCTTCTCGATCATGCCGCCGCGCACCACCGCCTTGAAATCTTTTTCAGGCAGTTCCGTCGAGCAGTCCACAGCCATGCAACTGCCGCTGTTTCGCAAAACATCGCACAGAACGGAATATTCAAAAACGAGGTCGCCATGAATCAGAACAATATCTTCATCACGCAGCAGTTCCCTCGCGCAGTAAATCGAATAAATGTAATTTGTCCTGTCGTACAGCGGATTCTTCACAAAGCTTATATCAAGCGGCAGTTCAAGGCTCTTGCAGTACTCCGCAACAGCCTCATCAAAAGCTCCCGTAGTAATTACGGCTTCCTGTATTCCGCAGTCTGACAGCAGGCGGAGCTGTCGGCTGAGAATAGTCTCGCCGTCTGTCAATTCAGTCATGCACTTGGGCTGATTTTTTGTAAGCGCCCCCATTCGGCTGCCAAGTCCCGAATTCAGTAATAATGCTTTCATATTCTCCCCCGATCGTCCCTTTATCATTCTATAGAAAGTTCCCAGTAATAGCGGCGGTTTGATTCCGGAAAATCGTCCATAACGCCGTGCTCCGGATCATAAAAAGTCCCTTCACAGAACAGCGACCAATGCCAGCAGCGCGGAGTTTCAAGGCTCAGAAGGCACAGCGGCGGAAGTTCAGACTTGTCCCGAACCGAAATTCTCGTATCTGATATCTTCACACCGTTTTTGCGAAAGGTATCCTTCATTTCCCTCAGCGTGGTCTCGCGGTCGTTTCCGAGACGCTCCACTATCTCTTCAGCCGAAACCCCGAGAACCATTGCCAGCACCGCCTGACCGCATTGCAGATCCGTGGGTTCGTGAATATATGTGATGTTCATTTTACTCCCTGACTGCGGAATATCCGAGCCTTGCAACTATGCCGCAAATCGTGTCGGTGTTTATCTCACTCTTTGCGCGGACTTCCGCAGAAGCACTTTCAAAATTCACGTCTGCCCACACTCCGTCAAGCTCATTGAGTTCGTTTTCAATACGTTTTGCGCAGTTTGAACAGGTCATTCCGCTGATTTTAAAAGTCTGAGAATAGGCGTAATTGTCCTTGTTTTTAGCCTTTGCAGCCTTTTTGTTTCCGTTGCAGCCTCCCTTACACCGCGAGCAGTCTCCGGAACAGATCTGACCGTTTCTCTTTCCGTAAGCCCACAGTGCAGCGGCTCCAACAAATACCGCCGCAATTACTACTATGATAATGATGTCAACCGTATTCATTTTATCAACTCCAATCAAAATTACAGCAGTCCGGAGCGAGCTGCTGCCGATATATTTATAGCAATACGACAAAATAACGCAACTGATCTGACAAGTCATTACGCATTATTTATTGTATTGCTATAGTGTATTTGATTACCGCGCTTTTATTCAATTGATACCTTGTGTTAACGAAATTATATCACGCCTGTGCAGTCATGTCAACGAAATTAAAATAATTTCACGACCAAAAAAGCGGAGCACATCTGCGCTCCGCTTAGTTTCGGTAAATTTATTTTTCTGAAAGGTATTTCTCTGCTGCTGCTAACTTCACGCAGATAACGAAAAGCTCCATAGCCTTTTTGAGATCCTCCATCGGAGGGTATGTAGGCGCAAGACGGATATTTCTGTCGCGCGGATCTACGCCATAGGGGAAAGTTGCGCCTGCACCTGTGAGTGTAACGCCTGCATCTGCGCAAAGGCTTACGATCCTCTTGGCACAGCCATCGGGGGAATTGAACGAGATGAAGTAACCGCCCTTAGGCTCTGTCCACTCGCCTATTCCGAGAGGAGCAAGCTCGTCATTGAGTATCTTGCAGACAAGCTCGAACTTGGGAGCAATGATAGCCTTGTGCTTCTTCATGTGCTCAACCATGTTATCAAATGTTCCGAAGTACTTAACGTGACGGAACTGGTTCATCTTATCGTAGCTGATAATGCTGATACCAAGGTGCTTCTTGAGATCATCTATATTCTTGCGGCTTGCGCCCATTACTGCAACGCCTGCGCCGGGGAAAGTGATCTTTGAAGTAGAGCCGAAGATGTAAACAATGTCCTCATTGCCGACCTTCTTAGCCTCGTCAAGAATGTTGAGAATGTACTTGGGATCATCAACAAGGTGGTGAATGCAGTAAGCGTTATCCCAGAAAATGCGAAAGTCCTTTGCCTTGGGCTTGAGAGCCGCAAAACGCTTTACAGTCTCATCGCTGTAGGAGATTCCGTCAGGGTTGGAGTACTGCGGTACGCACCAGATACCCTTGATCGACTCATCTTCAGCAACGAGCTTTTCGATCATATCCATGTCAGGGCCTGTAGCAGTCATGGGAATGTTTATCATCTCAATGCCGAAGAACTGAGTTACCTTGAAGTGTCTGTCATATCCGGGAACAGGACAGAGGAACTTTACCTTTTCGCACTCTGACCACGGCTTGCCGCCGAGAACTCCCTTATTGTAAGCGGTCTGTACAGCAAAGAACATTGCGCTGAGGCTTGAATTTCCGAAAATGATGACCTCATCTTCGTTTACGCCGAGCATATCGGAGAAGAACTTCTTAGCCTCGGGAATACCGTCGAGCATTCCATAGTTACGAACGTCAACGCCGTTCTCGCTTGTAAATTCGCCGTCGTCAAAGACTTTGAGCATATCAACGCTGAGCTCAAGCTGTTCCTTGCAGGGATTTCCTCTTGCCATATTGAGGCAAAGGCCCTGTGCCTTGAAATCATCATAGAGCTTCTGGGCATCATTTTTAAACGCAGTAAGCTGTTCCTTGTTCATTTCCGATAAATACATTTGCAGAAACACACCTTTCATATTTCATAAAGCACATAGTGTGCTATTATTTCCAATAAAAAGTATACCATAGCGCAGGGGGATTTTCAAGAGACAATATAACGAATTTAAAAGCGTAAAATAGGCTTTTTTTGTTGTTTTATGCGAGATATTTTTTGATATATTCCTATATTATACGCATAATCTACAATAAAACGCGCATGAGTTACTGCATTTTCACGATTTTTATTTATGCAATATTGACAAATACAAATACTCGTTATATAATAATAGTATATAGATAGATTCAGGGGATGGGAAATAATTTATTTTTCGGAGGTATTATCATGAAAGAATTATTCTCATCGGCAATTTCCGTTTTCACTTCTCTCGCGCTCATATCTTCTTCGGCAATTTCCTATGCATCGGCGGCGGGCAGCGTTCCCGTTGATTCTGACCTATCGAGGGAAACGCTGTATCTTGACGAAGCTGACGACCTGACCTTTACAGCCGCTGACACTCCGTTGATACTCTCGAATTTCTCGGAAGGCACTTACAATTACAAGGACTTTCTCGATGAAAACAACACCGCAGTCTACGAGGCGCTCGAGATCCTGACCACACCGCAGACCGACACAATAAGCGTAACTCTGCCGCAGTCCCTTTCGATATCGCTCTCAGCGCTGCCCTCATCGAAAGATTTCAGCAGTAACGATCAGGAGGCTTATGAATCCGCAATATTCGGTAGCTGCAAGCCCGGAATTGACACGCTGACATTTGATATGCCTGAGATATGCTGGATGGACATTTCAAAATTCAGCATTGGACTCGGAAAGGATACGACCGTTTCACAGAACTATTTCACGGGCAAATACACGCTCACTGTGCGCTCGCTGAAGTTCACGCCAAGCTGCAACTCCGTCTTTGGATCGGTAAGCGATGCTCAGGAATATGTTGACAAGCTCAACAAAGCTATAGAGGATTTTCCCGTGAGCGGAGATACTCGTCAGGAACAGCTCCTGAGCATTCACGACTACATCTCTCAGTTTACTTACTACGACACAAATGCGGACTTTGCCTCATCGGCTCTCGGTGCGCTTGTTGAGCCGGGCGTTGTCTGCGAGGGTTACTCAAAGGGTTTCAAGCTCATCTGTGACAGACTCGGTATTCCGTGTGTCCTCGTTTTCGGAAACTACAACCGCTCAACCAATACGGCTCATATGTGGGACTATGTGCAGATGGAGGACGGAAAATGGTATGCTGTTGACGTTACATGGGACGATCTCGACAACGATGATGTGGTAAAATACCAGTACTTTCTCAAAGGCTCGGACAGTTTCAACACAAATCACACTCCTGAATCCGCCTACAACATAACTAATTTCACCTATCCCGAGCTTTCCGCAGAGGACTATTCACCTGCAACTCAGCCTGCAACAACAACAACAACTACTACTACTACTACTACTTCCACCACGACTGTTACGTCCTCTGAAACAACATCATCAGCCGAATCTACTACAACTACGGATAACACTTCACAGACAACAACTACCACAGTTACAACAACTTCAACTACCGAAAGCACGGTTTCAAACATTTCTTCCACCACAACTACATCATCAAGTACTACTACGACCGCAGAAACTGTTCCCGAATTTGTTATCGGCGATGTAAACAAAGACGGCAAGGTCAATCTCGCCGATCTGGTTCTGTGTCATTACGCAGTCCTCGGAAACTTCACGCCCGAATTCTCATGTGATGCAAACGGTGACGGAAAAACAAACGCTCTTGATATTGCGATCATCAGACACATTCTCCTCTGTCAGTAAAATCCAATGCTCAGACAGTTTATTTTTGGAATTTAGTTGAAATTTTAAATGATTTGTGATATAATATAAATTAAATAATACGACATAAACGTTTCAGACAGCACCGCACACAGACGGCTGAGTATGCGTAGGCATATCCGCCGCCGAAACTTCAAGCGTACTTTGTGCGGTGCTGTCTTTATACCTTAATGAGGGATTTGTATGGGTGATATTGACACAAATAAAATGTTTACGATCAGAAATATGCTTGAAATCGCTCCATGCGGCTCGATCATATTCAAGACGACCCCCAACATTGATATTATTGCTTCTAATGAAAGGCTGTGGGAACTCTTTGAGTGCGATTCGGAGGAGGATTTCATGTCCTTTTGCAAGGGCAGCATGATAAATCTGATTGCTCCTGTTGACCGCACGGCTATAAGGGAGCTTATCCGGAAAACATCAGATCTAAAGTTTCAGAAAACCCACAGACATATTTATCGTATTCTCACCAAAGCAGGCAATCAGATAGAAGTCGAGGACAGAGGCGGATCTATCATATTCGATGACGAAACGCTCATTGTTTGCCAGATGTGCCAGAATGAGAATAATCTGATAGGCGCAAACGATATAAACGACAGACTGACAGGCGTTCTCAGCATGAAGCAGTTCACGGCGCTTGCAACTGATATCCTCAGAGACGCTGAAAAGAGAAACGAACACGAGCAATACACCTTTACTTACGACAATATACGCAATTTCAAGTTCTACAACATGAAGTACGGCAGAAACGAGGGCGACAACCTGCTGAGAATGATCGCCGATCATCTCAAAAGCTCTCCTGACAGAATTCTGGTAGCGCGCTATGACAACGACCATTTTCTGTCGCTCTTCAAAAGAAATGATGTATCCGAGCTTACTGCCAAGAAAAACACCGTATTCAACAGCGAATACAAGGCTGCGGGAATATCCATAAAAACGGGAATATACAAAGTTCACAGCAAGGGTGTTGAAGTATCCCATGCCTGCGATATGGCAAAGGTCGCGTGTGATACGATACGCGACTCAACTGTTTCCGTAATGATCTACGACAAGGAACTTGAACAGAGCGTAAGGCTTGAAAATTACATAGTGGAGCACTTTGAGTCGGCTATGGCAAGTGGACACATCATTCCCTACTATCAGCCTGTTGTGCGGACGATAAGCAATTCTCTCTGCGGAACAGAAGCTCTCGCAAGGTGGATAGACCCCGAAATCGGCTTTATCCCCCCTGCTGATTTCATTCCGATACTCGAAAAGAACCACCTCATCACAAAGCTTGATCTGTTCATGCTGGAGCAGATATGTATCAACATGAACAATGCAAAAAAGCTCGGACACATGATAGTTCCGACTTCATTCAACTTGTCCAAGCAGGATTTCGTTGAGAGAAATATGCTCAGCGAGGTCGAGAAGATAGTAAGCCGCCACGGTATCGCAAGAGACCTGATAAATATTGAGATAACCGAATCGATGATAATGGACTATCCGCAAAGACTGAAAATGGAGATAGAGCTCTTTCAGAACAGCGGATATCAGGTGTGGATGGACGACTTTGGCAGCGGATATTCCTCGCTCAACGTACTGAAAGAATATCCGTTTGACGAGATAAAGCTTGATATGCTGTTCATGCGCTCTTTCGATGACAAATCAAAGGAAATAATCCGCGCAACGGTTCAGATGGCGAAAAGGCTGGGAATACAGACTCTCGCGGAGGGCGTTGAAACCAAGGAGCAGTACGACTTTCTGCGCCGCATAGGCTGCGAAAAGGTTCAGGGATACTATTTCAGCAAGCCTATTTCCCCGAAAGAAATTCTTACCTTTGCTGAGGAAAATCACATATCCATGGAAAAACGTGCCGACCGCCATTACTACGACCGTATCGGCAGGATAAACAGCATTACGGACAGAACCCTCGCTATAACGGAATTTGACCAGAAAACATTCAAATTCCTGTTCCGCAACGAGGAATTCGACAATGCTCTGCAAAGCATAGGTATCACGGACGAGGAGCTTATCGACCACTTCATAAACTCTGCCTCCTCCAATCTGAGCAGGAAATTCCGCTATCTTCAGGAAAGGACCGAACTTGAAGAAGGCTTTTCGCAAATGGACTTTGCTGTCAACGGACAGTATTTCAGACTGCGTTCCAAGCTGATAAGTCAGAATATGCCGTATACGGCAAATCAACTTGAAGTAATAAACCTTACTTCAAACGAATCCGAAAACGACAGCGGCAGGCTCGACCGCGTTATACGAGCTATCTACAGCATATATGATTTCATCATTCTGATATATCCGGACGGAAAATTTGAAAATCTCATGAGAAGTGGCAGTTCAAACTCAAAAAAACTCGAGGGAAACGCTCTCACAGACACGGATCGCGCCAAGAACTTCATTCACCCCGAAGACCGCAGGGAATTTCTCTCATATGCGGATATAAATTCTCTCAGAAAGAGACTGAGATCCGCCGAACGAGGCTATGAAACAAGATTTTTCCGCTCAAAACTAGGAAAGGAAGGCTATGTGTGGAAAGAGCACACTTTCCAGTACCTTCCGGAATTTGACCTGATAATCTACTCCACAAAGGCAACTCCACTTTACCGCACCGACCTTTCGCGTCAGATAGGCGCTGAATCCAATTTGGACAGCGGAATCGAAAGCGCTCTGTGGCAGTCGCTCAAATACTCGAATATCGTCAACCTGTTTTGGAAAGATACCGACAGAAAATTCGCAGGCGGAAACCGCAAATTCCTCGATACGCTTGGGATCGAGGACAAGGCGGATATATACGGCAAGCGCGATGAGGATCTTAACTGGCTTATTGACACGTCTGCTCCGATAGACGACGATACCCAAATACTGGAAAATGGCGCTGACATTCACAATCGCCTTGAAAAGCTTATAATTGACGGAGTTTCGCACAATATACTTGTCTCCAAAGAGCCGATATACAAAAACGGCAAGATAGCGGGCATACTCGGAAGCTTTGTCGATCTCGATGAATACGCTCAGCTTGGTCTGAACGGTTCTTCACTCAACAACAGAGACATGGTAACCGGACTTTTATCGGCTCACGGAATAATTGACCCTGTTTCCGAGTACATCGAGGGCTGGCAGAACAGGCAGGAAAAATTTGCAATACTCCGCATAAGATTTCTGGAGCAGAAAAGCAACTATGAAGAATACGGCCCTCTTGTATCCAACGAAATTGCACGCGAGATCGCGATGATACTTAGCAGGATAGGAAAAAGCGAAGCCGTTATTGCAAGGCTTTATGCGGGTAATTACGTCCTTATGAAAAAATACGAGGACAAAGCTTCCGTAAACAGGCTTGTGGAAAAAATAACCTTCAATCTGAAAAACATTCACCGCGTTGCAGGCTTTGACGTTACAATATACCCCGAAATAAAGGTTTATTTTGCCGGCGAAACCAAGACCGCAGGCGAGCTTATCGCCGTTGCAACCGGCGGAACGGAGATAGATCTTGCGCAGAGAGAACAGCTTGAGGATAAGCTGAATTACTACAACATTCAGCTTGATACGGTCGTTGATACGCTGCCCGGAGGAATCGCGATTTATGAGGTTTTAGATGCCGGACTCAACATCGTGTACGCTTCAAAGGGCGTAAGCGAGATCTCCGGACGGACTCAGGAGGAGTTTCTGAAAAGCTTTGAGCAAGACAAATCGTCAGGCATGGTCGATCAGGACATCGAAATGGTGGATTCCGCCGTATATAGGGCTATACACAACGGCGAGGAAATTAACGTTACCTATCGTCTGCGTCACCTTAACGGCAAGATAATCTGGGTAAATATGCAGGGCAGGATCATCGGCGAGCAGAACGGACGTCCTCTGCTTTTGGGAGTATTTCGCAATCTCTCTGAGTCTACACAAGTTTATGAATCCCTGCTTGACGAATCACTTGCAGGGATATTCGTAAGCGCCAAAAAAGACGGCGAAATGCTCTATACCAATCAGGTAGCCGTAAGAACAAGCAAAGCATTGGCACACTGTTCTGTTGAGGATCTGTACAAACAGATCGTAGAGTTGTGTACTCCCGAACGCAAGATAAAAATCGTTTACGGCCCCGACGTCGAACGCGAAAAGTACGAGATAGTCATGAATGACAGAAATATGCTCGTTTATCAGGTTGACGGAATATGGAACGGCAGAGAGGCGAAAATATGCTATGTCTCCGATATTACCGGAAAATACATAGAGGAGTGCGCAAAGGCTGAACGTGAGTCCATGCTGTATCTTCAGGCGATAAACTCGTCATATGACATGATAATCACGCTAAATCTCACGCAAAACCTCTTTAAGCTCTACTCCAACGACAACTTTTTGGGATATAACTGGTCAAACTGCAAAACTTATGAAGAACTGACGGCAGCTATCGCTAAGATGATTCCCGACAGCGAAAAAGTAGACCCCAGGTCTTTCTTAGCGAGCGAACAGGTTCAAAAATATAAATCGGGAACTAACTTTACTGTTACCGAGCACAAAGTCTATGACGCTCAGGGAAATATCCACTGGGTATCTGTCCGCGTTGTCTATTCAGAAGATCCCGTTTCGCACGACATTCTCGCCATTTCGCTTACTATGCTCATTGACGATCAGGTCAGGGAACGCCGCGAACGGCAGGTGATTCTGCAAAACGCTCTTGACGAAGCAAACAGCGCAAGCAGGGCAAAGAGTCAGTTCCTCTCCAATATGTCACACGATATAAGGACTCCCATGAATGCCATTATGGGATATTCCGCAATTGCCGCTGAACACCTTGACGACAGAAAAAGAGTCGATGATTGTATCCAGAAGATAATCTACTCGGGCAAGAACCTACAGGAACTTCTCAATGACGTTCTGGATATGTCGCGTATTGAATCGGGAAAGGATACACTCGAACCCACTGACGCCACCTTTAAGGATATGGAAAAGGAAGTCCTCGCGATAATCAAGCCGCTGACGGACGCGAAGAATATCACGCTTATTTCCGAAAACTGCGGTCTCGTTCACAAGAATGTGAAAATGGACTTCCCTAAAGTCAGCAGGATATTTATCAATATTCTGAGCAATGCAGCAAAATTCACGGGCGAAAACGGCAAGATAATCTGTCGGCTCACCGAGGAGAAAAGCCCGATAGTCGGATTCGGAACTTACACGTTCAGTATAAAGGATAACGGAATAGGCATGAGCGAAAGCTTCCTTGAACACATATACGAGCTGTTTTCCCGTGAAAACACATCGACAAATTCACGCACATACGGTACAGGTCTCGGAATGGCTATCGTCAAGAAGTACGTTGATATCATGGGCGGCACTGTAAATGTGCTCAGCAAGCAGGGTGTCGGAACAGAAGTGATCGTCAGAATGGATCTTGAATGGTCTGACGATAAGGGAACTCGCGATAATGAATCCGAGGACTTGCAGCTCAATCGTCTCAAGGGAAAGCGTGTCCTTGTTGTGGACGACAACAGCCTTAACAGCAGTCTCGCGTCTATCATGCTTGAAGAAATGGGAATGTCTGCCGATACAGTCGCTGACGGCACAGAGGCTGTTAGAGCGCTCGAATCATGCGGTGACGGAGAATATGACTTAGTTCTAATGGATATGCAGATGCCGAACATGGACGGGATAACCGCAACAAAAAAGATCCGCGCCTCAAAACGCGGATATCTGCAAAAAGTCCCGATAATCGCACTCACAGCGAACGCCTTTGTTGAGGACGTTGAAATATGCCTTAAAGCAGGAATGAACGGTCACATCTCGAAACCGTTCAACCGCGAGGACTTCATAAAGAAAATGGCTGAAGCATTGTCTGAATAAACCAAAGGCAGCACTCACATTATGAGTGCTGCCTATACTGTAAACGCCTGAGAGTCGATCTCAGGCATTTTCCTTTTGGATACAGCTTTGTGTATCGCGGATCACGTCCTCAACAGTGATCGACCGCATTTGCCTTTCCATTGCCTGCTGAATACTCTCAAGCTTGTCATCAAGCGCCTTGTGAATGTTTCTTCCCACAGGGCAGGCAGTATTCGGATTATCGTGAAAATGAAAGAGCTGATTTTCCTCAATGCTGTCAACGGCTCTGAAAATATCGAGCAGCGTTATCTCGCTAAGCGGTCTTGCCGCGTCAACTCCGCCTGAACCTCTTTTTACGGAAACAAGGTCGGCTTTTTTCAGTTGCTGCAAGACTTTTCTTATTATGACGGGATTCACATTTATGCTGCCTGCGAGAAAATCGCTCGTCAGCTTGTGTTCGTCCCTGAATGTATCGATACACGCAAAAATATGTATAGCAATTGTAAATCTGCTTGAGATCTGCACTTTGACCACTCCCCTTTTGAGTAATTATATCACAGCGCAAATGTAATGTCAACGGTTACAGCTTCACAAAACAAAAAGCAGGAGATACGTTCTCCTGCTTTGAGAATTCTTACATAAGCTGCTGTTCGTTTATCATCAGCTTAAACTGCATTCCGAGTTTTTCCGCTGCCTTTCGGCAGAGTATCATTCGCTGAAGGAAAATTTCAAAATAGTCCATTACCGAGCCATAGCGCGTATCTACGGAGAGCTTCAGCTTTATAAGCGTGTGCGACTCGTTGATCTTCAATTCAGACTTGGTTACTGAATAGTTAACGCGGTCATGAATATCAAAGTTCGAGATATCCTGATTGCGCACACGGTTGCGGCGCACATCGCTTTTGTCAGCAAGTATCAGAGCGGCTGCAAGCGCACTTACCGGTACGCCTGTGCCCTCATCGTGATTTCCGATAGCGGAAACTATCTGCCCGATCTCATCGGGAGGAAAATTCAGGTGATCCAGAATACGGAAAGCCATTATCGCGCCCGACTGACTGTGCTCCACACGATTTACGAGATTGCCAATATCATGCAGATATCCTGCTATCTTTACAAGCTCGACCGTTCGCTCCGGATAGCCGAGAGTTTGCAGGATGTATCCTGCCTTTTCAGCTACCAGCGTTACATGGGCAAAGCTGTGCTCGGTAAATCCGAGTGCAGACAGCGCCAGATCTGCCTGACGGATATAGGTATTGATCTCCTCATTCTTCTTGATCTCCTGATATGTCATGATTACTCCTCCTTCAGAATGTCTGACATGATGTTTTTAGGCAACACAGCACAAATTCTGTACAGTGTTGCCTTAAATATTATTCTTATGACTGCTTAGGAAAGTTTATAACGACCGTTGTTCCTTCGTTTTCCTTGCTTTCGAGCGAGATCTGCGCGTTGTGGTACATTACTCCGTGCTTTACAATTGAAAGTCCCAGCCCTGTACCGCCGATAGACTTTGATCTTGCCTTGTCAACACGGTAAAAACGTTCAAACACTCTGTCCTGCTGTACCGTTGGTATCCCTATTCCCGTATCCGAAACAGTTACCGTTACAGTATCGGCGCTGTTCTTAACGGAAACCTTAACATCTCCGCCGCTGCGGTTGTATTTTACCGCATTGTCACAGAGGTTGAAAATTATCTCGTCAAGTATTTTCCTTACGCCCGTTATCTCAGCCTTTTCGCCGTTGACCGTAAAGTGTATCTTCTTTTCCTGCGCCTGCGGAGAAAGTCTTGAAGCGATCTCAAGAGACAGCGTGTACAGATCTACAGTTTCAGGCTCATACTCGATAGTTCCGTCATCAAGTTCCGATAATTTGATGATATCGGATACGAGTGATATGAGACGCTGAGCCTCATCGTATATTGATCTGCTGAAATCAACGACTGTCGCTTCATCAGTACCGCCTGACTTCATTATCTCTGCAAATCCCGAGATAGAAGTCAGCGGCGTTTTAAGTTCGTGCGAAACGTTTGAAGTGAACTCGCGGCGCAACTGCTCGCGTCTGCTTATCTCCGTGATATCAATAACAACAATTACCGCACCGATAACTTCCTGCTCCGTATCGTATACAGGGTTTGAGATAATACTGTAAACCCGCTCGTCCGTTGTCATCTCTGCCTGCGAATGTTCACCGTCAAGCGACTTGTATATCGCGTCACGGAAAGGCTTGCTGCGGCTGAGCGCAAGAATGTTTTCGGGAGTTTTCTGCTCAGCTCCGAACAATTTCAATGCAGCGGCGTTGTAGGTCAGTATCTTCATCTGATTGTCGATAACGATAAAGCCCTCGCTCATGTTATCGGTAATTATTCTGAATTCTTCCTGCTTCTGACGAGCCTCTTTGAGCTGCTCCTCTATCGTTGAATTCTGATGTGCGATTTTTCTCAATAGCGGCGATAATTCATCATACACCGTATTTTCCATAGGCTCATCAAGATCAAGATCGTTTATCGGCTCAACGATGTGCTTTGCTACATTCGTTGAAAGTATGAGCGACAGCACAATTGCAGCTATGACCACAATTGCTATCGGCTGACTGATCCCGAGCAGTATCGTGACTATCGTGAACTGGTCTGCGGATATTCTGAGTATCTGTCCGTTGTCAAGCTTCTGAGCGTAATAAACCGTCTTTTCGGTCATGGTTGACGAATATCTTACGCTCTGACCCCTGCCCTCAGTCTCAGCCTGCTTGACCTCCTCGCGGTCACCGTGATTTTCAAGCTTGCTGACATCGACCTGCGAATCTGCAAGAACTGTGCCGTCCTTGTCTATCAGAGTAACTCTGTCGCCGTCTTTGCTGAGGTTGTCAAAGTAACTGATACCCTCGTTTTCGATCGCAGTTGCAACGAACGCCGTTTCCTTCTGAAGCTGATCTTCAAGCTGGTTTTCAAAAATGCCGTGCAGTATGCCCATTATCAGAAAAATGCTTGCAAGAAGAACTATCATAGCCGTAAGAAGTGACGAACGAAAAATCTTCTTAAACAATATTACTTACTCCTATCTTATAGCCGACGTTCTTTACCGTCTGAATATACTGTCCGGCAGCGCCAAGCTTTATGCGGAGATTGCGGATATGGACATCGAGTGTTCTCGATTCTCCGTAATAGTCGTTCCATACCTTTGTAAAGAGTTCGTCGCGGCTTACAACATTGCCGTTTGCTTTCAGCAAAAGTGTAAGAATGGCAAATTCTTTGAAAGAAAGCGTGACTTCACTGCCGTCAACATATACGGTGTGTTTATTGGTATCAACAGACAATATTCCAAGGCTGTATTCCACCTGATTCTGTGCATGAGTCTGCCTGCTCCTTCTGATAACAGCTTTTACTCTCGATATAAGCTCCGTCATGCCGAAGGGTTTTGAAATGTAATCATCAGCGCCCATGTCGAGTCCCGTAACTTTATCGAATTCGCTGCCTTTTGCGGTAAGCATTATTATCGGCACAGTTTCGTCGGTTTTTCGCAGGCTCTCAAGTATTGACAAGCCGCTTTCTTCGGGAAGCATTATATCCAAAAGAATAATATCAGGCTTTTCCTCGGCAAACGCTTTGCGGAATTCGCTCGGGAGCGCAAAACCGCTTACCGAAAATCCTTCCTTATTAAGCGCGTAGCACACCAGTTTCCTGATATTATCATCATCTTCAACTATAAATATTCTATCCATCTTCTATGCCTCCCTGCTACAAATTATACAACATATGTCCGCCAAAATCAAGCCTTATGATTACCTGTCACTGCGAAGATGACCCATTCGGCAATGTTTTCAGCGTGATCTCCTATGCGCTCGAAATATTTTGCTACCATAAGCAGGTCAAGAAGTCCTTCAGCGTTTTCGTTTTCAGTACGGATAACATTTATCAGCTCGGATTTTGCCTTGTCAAAAAGCGCGTCCACAGTATCGTCAAACCCGATCACGGAATTGGCAATGTCGATGTCCTTTCTGACGTAGGAATCAACACTGTTCATAACCATTTTCACGGTCGTTTCCGCCATTTCCTTGATATTGATCTTTGACTTGATATCGTCTGTTACATATTCCGCGATCTCTGCAATGTCTAACGCCTGATCTCCGATCCTTTCCATATCCGATATCATTTTAAGCGCTGATGTTATCATTCGGAAATCAGTAGCGACAGGCTGCTGTTGGATAAGCAGCCTCATGCACATTGTTTCGATCTCGCGTTCCTTCTGGTCTATCTGCTTTTCGGCCTCCGCCGCGTTTTTCTTCATCTGCGCGTCGTTTTTAAGCAGATATTTCACAGCGCAGCTTATTGCGTCCTCGCACAATGCGCCCATTTCCACAAGCGCATTACTCAGCTTTGAAAGTTCTTCCTCAAAATGTTCACGCATATTAACCAAACCTTCCTGAAATATAATCTTCTGTTCTCTTTTCCTTCGGAGTTGAAAACATCTTGTCGGTCTCGTCGTATTCGACTATTTCTCCCATAAGGAAAAAGGCTGTTTTATCGGATATTCTTGCCGCCTGCTGCATATTATGCGTAACAATGATTATCGTGTACTTCTTTCTCAGCTCCACAGCGAGATCCTCTATCTTAGAGGTGGAAATAGGGTCAAGGGCTGATGTCGGCTCGTCCATGAGCAGTATCTCAGGCTCGACCGCAAGCGCCCTTGCAATGCACAGTCTCTGCTGCTGACCGCCGCTCATGCCGAGCGCGGATTTCTTCAGCCTGTCCTTGCACTCGTCCCACAATGCCGCTTTTCTGAGAGAATCCTCGACGATCTCGTCGAGCTTGGCTTTCGACTTTGTACCGTGTATTCTCGGGCCGTATGCGATATTGTCGTAAATACTCATCGGGAACGGATTCGGCTTCTGGAACACCATTCCCACGCGCTTGCGCAGAATGTTTACGTCCATATCCTTGTAAATGTCAATGCCGTCAAGTGTGATCTTTCCTTCAATGCGGCAGCCCTCAACAAGATCGTTCATTCTGTTGAGTGAGCGCAGAAACGTTGATTTTCCGCAGCCTGAAGGCCCGATAAGCGCCGTTATCTCTTTTTCTGGAAGAGATATATTAATATTTTTCAAGGCGTGATTTTCTCCATACCAGAGATTCATGTCACGAGCCTCAAGTGAATTTTTGTTTTCGTTCATTTTACGTCGCCTTTCTTCAGTTTTTTGCCGGCAAGTTTTGCTGTCAGGTTGATGATGATCGAAATGATAAGAAGTACGGACGCTATTGCAAATGCTGTATCGAAATCTCCGCGCTCCTTTGCGTACATATAAAGCGAAACGGTCAGAGTCGAACCTGCATGATCGGGCTTCACAGCATTAAGAGGAGAAAGTATCTCGTTTGCCATACCTGCTGTGAACATCAGAGCTGCGCTTTCACCGGTAATTCTTCCGACTGCGAGAATACAGCCGGTAACAATACCGTCTACCGCTGACGGGAGCACAACTGTCCGTATTGCATACCACTTTCCCGCGCCGAGTGCGAATGCACCCTCACGATAGCTCGCCGGCACGGTTTTAAGGCTCTCCTGCGTGGTTCGTATTACTGTCGGCAGCATCATGATAACAAGCGTCAGCGAACCTGCTACCAGACTCGTACCAAGTGAGAAAAACTGAACAAAGATAAGCATTCCGACAAGTCCGTATATGATCGACGGGATCCCGGCAAGAGTTTCCGTTGCAAGCTCTATTATCTTGATAGCTTTCCTGTTGCTTGCGTATTCCTGCAAATACACAGCCGAGCCTACTCCGAGCGGAAGCACTATGATTATGGTAATGAATATGATGTAAAGCGTATTCATTATATTCGGAAGGATACCTACCGTTTCCTTGACCATGCTCGGCTTTGAAGTGAGGAATTCCGCGGTAATATTCGGTATTCCTCTGAACAGAATGTAGCCGGTCATCATGAGAATAAGCGCAATTATCACGAGTGCAGCCATATGTACAAGGAAATCGAGGATCAGATCCCTGACCTTTCTTTTCATTGATATATGTTCATTCATAAGCTCACTTCCTCTCCCGCTTGACTACGAAGTTAAGTATCATATTTATTATAAGGATAAATATGAACAGTACAAGTGCTATTGAAAACAGTGCCTGCCGCTGGAGTCCTGACGAATACGACATTTCACTTGCGACAGCCGTTGTGAGAAAGCGCACGCTCTTGAACAGAGACGGCATATTCGCAACGTTGCCCGCAACCATCATAACTGCCATTGCCTCGCCCAGCGCTCTGCCGATACCGAGTATGACCGAGGTGAGTATTCCGCTTTTTGCAGCAGGAAGAAGCACCTTGAACGTCGTCTCGGTCTTGGTCGCTCCGAGCGCAAGCGAAGCCTCCTCATATTCGTGAGGCACCGCCTTTATCGCCGTCTGCGATACGGAAATGACCGACGGCAGTATCATTACTGCAAGAACGATGATCGCCGAGAACAGATTAGCTCCGTCAGGGAGAGAGAATACTTCTCTCACAGTAGGTACGATTATTATCATTCCGACAAGTCCGTAAACAACTGAAGGAATACCCGACATGAGGTCGATAACAGCGGTACATACGCTTGCAGCCTTCGATTTTGAATACTTTGCAAGGAATACGGCGCACAGAACTCCGAACGGCACACCTATCAGAATAGCTCCGAATGTGCCGTAAACCGATGACAGAATGAACGGAAGTATACCGTACTTCGGATCAGCGGCAGTCGATGCCCATGTTGTACCGAAAATAAATTCCTTAATGCCGATCTTTCCTATTGCCGGAACGCCTGAGCCGAAAAGAAACGCTGTTATTATTATTACGAATACTATCGAAAGAAATCCGCATATTGTAAACAGCCATTTCATTATTTTTTCAGGCAGCTTGGATTTTTTCATGATCTGTTCCTTCATTTCGCATTCGGAACAGCTCCGGCCTTACGGATAAGATCAGCAGCCTCATCGCTAAGGCAGTAATCGTAAAAGTCCTTTGCAGCTCCTGTAAGTTTTGTGTCCTTCTTTGTAACAAGTATGAAATTACGCTGGATCTTGTAACTGCCGTTCTGGATATTCTCCTCAGTAGGCTCAACTCCGCCAACGGAAACAGTCTTTACTGTATCTCCGACTGCTGCAATTGACGCATATCCGATAGCATTGGGGTTTGAAGCGACTGTCTGAATAACGTCACCTGTTGAAGTAAGCTCCTGAGCGTACTTGCACTTGTCCTCTGTGCCGGTAATGCTTTCAAAACCGTCACGAGTTCCCGATGCAGCCTCACGTCCGATACATACGATAGGTGAATCGCTTCCGCCGATATCAGACCAGCTCTCGACCTCGCCGGTGTAGATCTTTTCGATCTGATCTATGCTAAGATCAGCGATCGGATTGTCCTTGTTTACGATTATCGCAATACCGTCTATCGCAACTATTGTGCTGTCAAGTGTCTGAGCCTCGTCATCTTTAAGGTCTCTGCTCGAAAGTCCGATGTCGCTGCTTCCGCTCATAACAGCCTGAATACCTGCACCCGAACCTGTGGGATTGTAAGTTACCTTAGTTCCGTCGTGGCTGTCCATGTATGCCTCGCTAAGATATCCGATGACCTTTTCCATTGAAGTTGAACCATCGGTTGAAACTGTCTCATTATTTGTACCGCCGCAGCCTGTTAATGCTGCTGCCAGCATAATTGCCGATACACCCGCAAAAATTCTTTTCTTGATCATAATAAATCTCTCCTGTTAATTAATTTCCCTTTCGGTGATTACAGTATATCATCGCTAATGTAAAGCCTGATATCTTTTTTATGTTAATTGTAGGTAAAGTTGATTTTTCGGCGATAATTCGGCATTTCAATGTAAAATAACAATCACCCCACAGCGGTATCCTTACCGCCTGCGGGGTGATTGCTTAGAGACTGTTTAGTATCTTTTCCACACGTCTTTTCGGCAGATCCTGCCGTTGACTGCGTTGAAGATCCGCACATAAAAAGATACTGAACAGTTTTTTATATCTTCAAGTCCTGACATACGCTGTCAAAAAGCAGCGCGCATGAAACATATTTCCCTGAAAACGCAGTTCCCTTGTGTCTGTCAAAAAGCATTCGGCAGATCTCAAGAACCGCGCTGTATTTTTTTGTATTGCGAGTATTCACGCACTTTGAAAACTCCTCTGCCGGATTTCTCAGCGGCTTTACTTCGTCAAGAAAAGCCGTCACCTGTTTCAGCAATTGTGAACTGCGCGGATCTTCGGTCAGCTTCATCAGCTTTTGCGCCGCCGCTTTCATCAGACGATTTTCGGCTCTGTCAGGACTGAAAACCTCGTGCCGCACATAAAGCCTTTCGCGGTGGGTGAGATTTTTTCGCATATTCTCGGCAAACATTATCGTCCCCTGAACTGACGTCATGTTCTCCTCGCGTGTCAGATATGCCGAAAGAACTCCGCTTTTTATTATCTTCATGCTCTCAGCGGCAAAAACTGAAATAAAATACTCCATAAAGTTCGCGCTTTCGGAAAGCCTGCTGTCTCCGAATCCGTATCCTATCCGACTGCAAAAGCTGCGGCACAAGTTTTCTCTTGCCGCATTGACATCATCACTCTGAACATTCGGAAGTATCTCTATGAGTGTTCCGTCAACAAGCCTTATAAAGCCGCAGCAGCCGCCTGATTCTATGCTGTTTCCGTTGAGCTTTACCGCGGGTCTGCCATCAAGTTCGCAGTTTTCCGCGAACTCGCCGAGCATTTCAAATAAAACTTTATTTTCCTGCGAAAGCTCAATGACCGTACTGTGAGCAAATGCGGAAATATATGTGCCGTTCATTTTATTCTCCGTTCATCAGGCGTTTTACCTGTAGATATTTATGAAGTGTTCCCTGTTCCAATTGGACGGATTTCCGAGACGGTAAAGCTTCTGCCCCGAGTCAAAGCGCTTTATGTACTTCGGACTTACACACTCTATGAAAGTATTCTCATCATTCAGGATAAGCTTTATTTTCTCATAGTCGTCAAAGAAATACTCCTGTAGCAGCGGAATTATTTTTGTGCCGAATACATTTCTCAGTTCATCAAGAGTTTGTATGCAGCCGTATCTTTTCATAAAATACGCATGACCGACAGCGTGCTCGCGGTCGTAGTAATACTCAATCCGCTCGTTTATCGCAGAGAAAAGTTCACGCAGGTCAACGCCGTCACACTCGCCGAGCAGATTCGGATCCGGCATCATCTCAATAAAGTCAAATCTTCTTCTCAATGCGGTGTCGAACATTGCTATCGAGCGATCGGCGGTATTCATCGTACCGAGAATATAAAGATTGACCGGCACGGAAAACTCCGCCTGTGAATACGGCAGAATTACGGAAGTTCCGCGCTTTGACTCCTCAATGAGAGTGATAAGTTCGCCGAATATCCTCGAAATATTGCCTCGGTTTATCTCGTCTATAACGCAAACAAAATTCATATGCGGACTCTTTGCCGCCTTTTCGCAAAGCGACTTGAATACGCCGTTGAATGCCCGATAAATTACCGTAGTGTCCGAGTGCGCTGTATTTGTCTCGTTGCCGTACCTGTCCACAACTATCGGTCTGATTCCCTCAACGAACTCCTCGTAGCTGAACGACTGGTGAAACGTGGTAAACTTTATCTGTCCCGAACCCACATACTTTTCATATCTTGCCTTAACGTCATCGTAATTCTCACCAGGGAGGATTTTTTTGCCCTCTATCAGTTCCACGGCATAGCGCACAACATTGTACGTCTTACCTGTTCCGGGAGGGCCCTCCAACAGGACACCCTTGGGGATTCTGGCTCCGACACCGGTGTATTTTCCCGGCTCCTTCAGGAAATCAACGATCTCCTCCAGTTCTTCCTTTTCCTCTTTCAGACCGGCTACCTGAGCGAATGTGACACTCTTGTCACCCAGTGTCATCTTGGCGCGGCTTTTGCCGAAGTTCATCATCTTGGCATTGGTTCCGCCGCCGGCACCGGCTCTCATATTCATGATGATCAGCATCAGAACGACCGCGCCTACGGAAACAGCCACCGGAAGAATGATGCTCATCCAGTAGCTGGTCTGCGGAACATCGTTCATACTGTAGTCAATGTCCATATCCTGAAGCATCTGCTGGGTCTGGTTTACATCGGACACATAGGTTACATAAACCTCTCCCGCGTGATTTGCAAGACGCACCTCACCGGTTGGCGTCTGCTCATTCTGGTAAATGATCAGAGAACCCACATCTCCGCTTTCCAGTACCTGTTTGAACTGCTGATAACTCAGTTCGTTCTGTTTTCTGCCCGGCATAAACACCAGAGCCAGTACGATCAGGAGCAGCGGAAAAAGCAGCCAGCCACCCCGAAAACCATTTTGCTGTTTCACTCATCGGCCTCCTTACTGGTCAACCTCAACCACTCCGATGTACGGAAGATTGCGGTATTTCTGGGCATAGTCC
>OHBM01000074.1_pt1 | contig 74642 bp, 69 predicted proteins | sample 1577251 | NCBI WGS metagenome assembly OHBM01 (sample SAMEA3541557, study PRJEB24748) | human gut metagenome | biome: human gut; feature: human-associated habitat; material: faeces | place: China | collected 2012 | reverse complement strand
GAGACAGAGGAAAGACTGGAAAAACAGCGTGCCGAAAAACAGGAGCAGGAAGAACAGCAATATAATCTGAAAATTGATGGAAAAGATGTAGCTGACCTGACAGTAAAAATGGTGGAATTGGTAGGTACTTCAACTTCTACAGGAGTGACGGAAAACGGAGTTTCGGCATTTGATGCTTTGGCATAGGGACTTTGATATGAAACCGTAAGGTGTGCAATTAAAATAATGACTTATATCTTGTATTTCCAGTTATAGCGAAAATAACTGCAAGCAGAAAACTGAATAATAAGGTGAAATGTGTTCTTCGGATAAAAATACGGTTTTCCTGTGAATCAACTTCCCGATTTGGATGATCTACAGGTCCTATGATTAAAATTATAATGGAACAAAACACGTACAGCATAAAGGAAATAGGAATCGGGATACCCCGATAATAAAGAATATGGTTGGAGTAGTAAAAAAAGTGTATTGGGAATATATAAAAAAGTGGGGTATATATTAACGATTTTCATAGCAATATGTATTGATTATTTAATATACAGATTTGCTGATGAACTAGGGCTACAGCATAATTCGGGAACTATCTTCAGCCTATTGATTACATTCTGGTTTGTAATCAATGAAATATTATCAATTCTAGAAAATATTGGAAGGATGGGAGTAGAATTGCCTAATTTTTTAAAAAACATTTTAACTGAATTAAAGAATGGAGTTAATAATAAGGATTTATAAAAAGGGTTGAACACTGAGAGAAACTGAATGTCGTATTTCATATGTCGAGAGCTGCCTTAAACGCATCCATACTGGAATAACGCGGAGCAGAAGGATCCTTCATCATTTTTCTGCCTTCCTCAATGGCAGCGGCTGTCGTATCATTTGGTACTTCCAGTTTTAATTCAAAAGGAATACCATGCTCACGGATAACGGTTCTCAGGAACATATTTACAGCAGTTGTCATATTCAGACCAAGTTCATTGAAGATTTCCTCCGCCTGGTCCTTGATTGCCTTGTCTGTACGAATATTTAAATTAGTTGTTGCCATACAGAACACCTCCATTCAAGTATAGTATACTCAAATATGCACATAGTGTCAACACATTGTCATTATTAAAAACACATAAATTCTGCTAAAATGCATCGAAATCTCTCTGCGTAGCGATCTGCGCATAGCTCTTGGCTTCACATAGACCAGGTTTCTGCCGGAAGGCAGTGTGATAAAAAGAATGCCGCTTCGGCAGGAGATGCACAATGTGTGGGTTTGACTGACGCCAGGCATCTACAAGCACAAGATATTAAGAAGTAATGCGGTAAGGTTAAATTTTTTGTTATGTTTATTTGTATAGCAATCCTTTTGGTGCACTAAATTTAATAATAGGGAACTTTTGTGACAAACAACATGTCAAAAAGTTCCCTAAAAAATTCTTGATAATTAGGGAACTTTTTAATATAATATACAACATAAAAGTTCCCTAAAAAGAGAGAGGTGAAATGAATGGGAGCAAATTATTCAGAAATTCAAGAATTATTACAGCAAAAAGCGGATATACAGGCGAGGCTTAATCTGATGCCATATGATGGAAATCCGGAAATTAAGGAATCAAATGGTTCAAAATACTTGTATATGCGTAAGCGAGTAGCAGGTAAATTGACCTCTACTTATGTAGACGTATATTCAGATGAACTATATCAGTTGCTTTTGCGTAATGCCAAGGAACGCAAAGATTTAAATAAAGCCATTCGTAAAATCAATAAAGATTTAGCGGCACTTGGTTACGAAGATAAAGAACTTTCAGCGAGAGTATTACAAAATTTGGATTTTGCCAGAGCAAATTTGAAAGCGAACATTTATGATCAGGCAGTGTTAGAAGGTGTCGCAACGACATTTCCGCAAACGGAGGATATTATCGAGAATGGACAAGTCAATGGGGTATCGGCTACGGATGTGCAGAAGATTCTTAATTTGAAACACGCCTGGGAATTTATCTTAGATAGAGATGTGATTCAGAGTGAAAGTAATTATCATATGCTTTGTCATATTGCAAAGTTGGTTAATGAAGGTTTCTTTTATGATGGAGGTCGTATTCGTGGTATTCCTGTGCAGATAGGCGGAACAAGCTATGTACCACCATTACCTATTGAAACAGTGGTTATCGAGCGAATAGATGAAATTAGAAGTCAGGATAAAGAGCCAATAGAGATAGCGATTGAGTTATGTATGTACTGTATGAAAACGCAGGTGTTCAAAGATGGAAATAAGCGAGCATCGGTTATTTTTGCCAATCATTATCTGATTGCACAAGGTATGGGATTTTTAGTTATACCGGAAAAGGATGTACCGGAATTTAAGAAGTTATTGGTGCAATATTATGAAGGTGAGCCACTAGAGGTCATTGGCGCATTCTTAAAAGAGCGTTGTTGGAAGAATTTTTAGAATGTTATTAATGGTGCTAGAAAATATCGGCGCACCCGTCACACGTCAGTCAAGTCAAACGGTCTGTACGCCAAATTTAGACAGTAGCATTGATTAAACATGGCAAAATAACAAAGGGTGTAAAAAGCAAGTGTTTATGCGGGTTCGCGGGATGTTGAGGTCTGAAATAACGACACCGCACTGCGAAGCTGTTACGCTCCTGACACGACAGAAGAAGTAACTGATAAGTCAGTTTGGTGTAAATAGTATAAAAACATTGGATTCCGTACAAAAAAGTTCCGAAATCAGGAATTTTTGTACGGAATTTCTTTTATTTGCGTACTTGGCGAAAATAAAGCATTTTTATAATACAAAATTACCTGCTTTTGTATTTTTTTTCGCCGATATTGGCGTTTTAAACACAAGAAAATTCGTAGGAATCTGCAAGGCACTTTTACATTAGCTTTTTACAGTCGTTGACAGTCACAGCCTTTTACCATACAATGAACAGTAAGAATGTATGAAAAGGGAAGAGAAAAATGGGAAAATCCGAGAAACAGATGGATAAAGAGCATGAGCGCAACCAGCGGATCATTGATACAGCGTTCCGGCTTTTTGTAGAAAAGAAAATAGAAGCGGTCAGCATGGATGAGGTCGCAAAAGAAGCCGGTGTGGGACGTGCCACATTGTTCCGTTGTTACAACAATAAGACGGAGCTGGCTATTGCGGTCTGCGCATCGAAATGGAAGGATTATCTGGACAAGCTGGATGAGGTAAGACCAATCTCTTCAATACACGATATTCCGGCCATCGGAAGATTTATTTTTACGCTGGACAGTTATATCGGCATGTATCAGAACCATAAGAATCTGCTGCAGTATAATGACAACTTCAACAATTATATAACACACCAGACGGTGCGGCAGGAGGAACTGGCGAATTTCCACGCATCCCTGAATTCCGTCAACACAAGACTTCATATGATGTATGCGAAGGCAAAAGAGGACAAGACCTTCCGCACGGATATTCCGGAGGAACAGTTCATGCGTGTGACGGTGCATACCATGATGGCAGCGTGTACCCATTACGCAGGTGGTTTTATCTGGGGAGCAACGGACAACAAGGATTATACAGGAGATCTGCTGCTTTTAAAAGAAATGATCCTGAACTATGCCCAGAATGGCACCAATCTCTGATTGACATTGCAATTTCAGAAAATCTGTGATATAGTAGCCACAATTGAATATGGAGTATTCAGGTGCCGGAGCAGCCACGTAAGTAGCTGGCTCCGGTGAAAAGGGAAGCAGGTGTAAGTCCTGCACGAACTCGTCACCGTAATTAGGGAGCTGAAGCCGATAGATCACTGGGAGACCGGGAAGATGGCGGATGCAATGATCTTCAAGCCGGGAGACCTGCCTGGATGCTGTACAGAAACATTTGTTTCAAAGCCACGAGTAACTGGTTGTACGTGTGGAATGCAGAAGCGACAGAAGCTTTTTTGCATTCGTTTCCTATGTGTACAAACCCTTTACCTGATACAGGAAAGGGTTTTTGTTTTTGTTGCGAAAAACATGTTTCTGACTTACATATTTAAGGATACCGGGGCACCCCCGAAATGAAAAGAGACAGAAAAACTGTCAGAGGAGGAAACATGAAAAAAAGAATCGTAGCAGTAGTACTGGCAACCGTACTGGGCGCTGTATGCATCACCGGATGCGGAAATACCCAGGAGACCGTAGAGAGCACTGCACAGGCAAGCAATGAGGATCAGACCACCCAGGCAGCGGAAACAGCAGCTACCGAAAGCACCGAAGATGCAGATCAGGCAGCAGCCGATGAAGTAGCAGCAATGATCGATGCCATCTATGTGCAGGAGAGAACTGAGAGTACAGATAAGCAGTGTGCAGATGCCAAGGCAGCATGGGATGCACTGACCGACGCACAGAAGGAACTGGTAGAGGGAGAAAATGCAGATCCTGATTATTTCGGCAGAGATACCGGAGATGCTTCCAAGGATGATCCCCGCAATCAGGATGAGATCGGTGAGAACGAGATTCTGGTAGTAAGCTTCGGTACCTCCTTTAACGACAGCCGTGTGGCTGATATCAAGGGTATCGAGGATGCGATTGCAGCAGCCAATCCCGACTGGTCTGTAAGAAGAGCATTTACCGCACAGATCATCATCAACCATATACAGGCAAGAGATGATGAGCATATCGACAACATGGATCAGGCACTGGACCGCGCCGTGGCAAACGGTGTTAAGAACCTGGTAGTACAGCCTACCCATCTGATGCACGGGGCAGAGTATGACGAGCTGATGGAGGCAGTAGAAGCCTACAAGGATCAGTTCGCATCCGTAAAAGTGGCTGAGCCCCTGTTAGGTGAAGTGGGAGACGATGCAACCGTTGTCAATGCAGATAAGAAGGCAGTAGCGGAAGAACTGACCGCAGAAGCAGTAAAGACCGCTGGGTATGACAGCCTGGATGCTGCAAAGGAAGATGGCGTGGCATTCGTATTCATGGGTCACGGAACTTCCCACACCGCAAAGGTGTCTTACAGCCAGATGCAGACCCAGATGAACAACCTCGGTTATGCTAACGTATTCATCGGAACTGTAGAAGGTGAGCCGGAAGAGACCGCCTGCGAAGAAGTCATCAAGGCTGTTGCGGAAGCAGGTTACACCAAAGTGGTTCTTCGTCCCCTGATGGTAGTAGCAGGTGACCATGCTAACAACGATATGGCAGGCGAGGATGAGGATTCCTGGTTAAGCCAGTTCAACGCTTCCGGTAAGTTCGATAGCGTAGATACCCAGATCGCAGGCCTTGGTGGAATCAAGGCTATCCAGGATCTGTATGTGGCACATACTGCATCAGCAATGGCTGAGAAATAAATAAGAATTAAAATTTGAAATAAAATAAGGATTAAAATAAGTAATGAAAGCAAAGACGTTAATGAACAAAATCATAATTGTGGGCGGTCTGAGTGCCTGTCTGCTGCTTGGCGGCTGTGGTGCCGGTCAGGCAGCGGATGTGACATCCGCAGAAAGTACGGCTGCCGCACAGGAAAGCACCGCAGAGCAGACAGACAGCGCAGAAGCTATAGCGGGAACAACAGAAGCAGCGGCTACAGAGACTGCGCAGGACAAGGCACAGCTTCCTGATGGTGTCTACACCGCTGAATTTTCCACGGACAGCTCCATGTTCCATGTCAGTGAAGCCTGTGACGGCAAGGGAACCCTGACGGTAAAGGATGGCGTTATGACCATTCACATTTCCTTAGGCTCCAAGAAGATCCTGAATCTCTATCCGGGTCTGGCGGAAGATGCAGCCAAAGATGGTGCAGTGCTGCTTGAGCCCACCACGGATACCGTGACTTACAGTGACGGCATGACGGAAGAAGTCTACGGCTTCGATGTTCCTGTACCCGTGATCGGAGAGGAATTCGATCTGGCACTGATCGGTACCAAGGGAAAATGGTACGATCATAAAGTAAAGGTATCCGATCCGGTAGCGGAGGGCACCGCAGACACTTTTGATCTGAGCACTGTAGAAGACGGCAGCTACACCATCGAACTGACCATGGAGGGCGGAAGCGGTAGAGCTTCTATCCAGTCCCCCGCACAGCTTGCGATAGCTGACGGAGCGGCAACGGCGACTCTGGAATGGAGCAGCCCGAACTATGACTATATGCTGGTGAACGGTGAAAAATATCTGCCGGTGAACACAGAAGGCAATTCCGTATTTGAAGTGCCGGTGGAAGCACTGGATGTACCCCTTACCATGATCGGTGATACCGTGGCAATGAGCACACCTCACGAGGTGGAATACACCGTAACTTTCCATTCTGAGACACTTGAGAGTGCAGAGAGCGGCAAGTAATACATATGATGCCGGGGTCAAAAGGTCTAAGCCCACATGAGCTTGCTCATAGGTGGGTGAAAGACCTTAGGACCCGCCCCGATATGAGCATAAAAGTGGGATGATAATCCCACGATATGTGAATATTGGGTAGGATTGTGGGAGTGCGTAGCACGGAGCAATCCGCAGGCACAAACATTGCAGGCTATGAAAGGCATGAAAACTTTGAGGTCAGGAAGAAATAGAAGAAAATGGATCTATGTTCTGCTTCTTATGGGACTGCTGGGGCTTAGCGGCTGCGGCAGTCCTTCTTCTGCTTCTACGGAGACATCGTCGGAAGCACTATCGGAGGTTACCCAGGCAGCAGAGGCCACGCAGGAAGAACAGACAGAATTAGTAAAAACAGGCAGCATGGAGTTGCAATATGCGGAAAATTTTGCGGTGGACTATTACGAGGATGGTTATAAGATGCTGACAACGCTTCCCGATAGTAAACGGTATCTGTTAGTGCCGGAGGGACAGCCGGTGCCAAGGGGACTGGATGAGGACGTCAGCATCTTGCAGGAACCGCTTCAAAATATATATCTGGTGGCATCCGGGGTGATGGATATGTTTGCTTCCGTGGATGCTGTGGATCAGATCCGGTTCTCCGGGCAGAAGCAGGAGAACTGGTACATTCAGACAGCAAAGGATGCTATGGCGGCAGGGGACATGATCTATGCCGGAAAATACAGTAAACCGGATTATGAATTACTGGTGTCCGAAGGCTGTGATCTGGCGATCGAGAACCGGATGATCACGCATTCGCCGGAGGTGGTGGAAATGCTTCAAAGCTTTGACATTCCGGTGATGATCGAATATTCCAGCTATGAAAAACATCCTTTGGGAAAAGTGGAATGGGTCAAATTTTTCGGAGCCCTGACCGGCAAAGAAGTGGAGGCAGAAGAAGCCTTTGCGGAGCAGACAGAGATTCTGGAAGAGGTAGAAAGCGGGGAAAAAACAGGGAAGACCATAGCATTTTTCTATGTCACTTCCAACGGACTGATCCAGGTACGGCAGAGCACGGATTATATTCCAAAGCTGATCGAACTGGCAGGGGGAAGATACATTTTTGAGGATCTTGAGGACAGCGGAAGCGGACGCTCCACGCGGAACATGCAGGTCGAAGATTTCTATGCCGGGGCTAAGGATGCAGACATTCTGATCTACAACAGCTCGATCGACGGTGGCGTGACCACGTTGGACGAGCTGATCGGCAAATGCAATATTCTAAAAGACTTCAAGGCGGTGCAGGAGGGGAAGGCCTATTGCACCACTAACGATATGTACCAGCAGTCCATGGCGATCGGGTATTTATTGCAGGATATGCATACGGTGTTGACGGACGATGATACCGCTAAGCTGCGTTATCTGTTTCTCTTGCAGTAAGCGGGAGGACTTAGAAACGCAGCGTAAGTATAAGAGCGTTAGAATACGATTGGTATACGAATAGGAAAAGAAGGAGAAAAACATGCAGCAGCGCAGGAAAATCAGATATCTCATAGCGTTTGTTCTATTGACGGCAGGCATTCTCGTGCTGCTGCTTTGTAATATAGGGATCGGAACAGTGAAGATCCCATTGACAGAAATACTGACTACGGGAAGAACCAAAGAAGGCATGAATGCCAGAATCCTGTGGGAGATCCGATTTCCCCGGACACTGGCGGCGGGGATCCTGGGCGGAGCGCTGGCGTTAGCCGGGTATCTGCTTCAGACCTTTTTCCACAATCCCATAGCCGGACCCTTCGTCTTAGGAATTTCTTCCGGAGCGAAGATGGTAGTGGCACTGGTGATGGTATTTTTGCTGGGGAATACGATCCGGGTCAGCTCCGGACTGTTGATCCTGGCGGCATTTTTAGGAGCTATGTTGTCCATGGGATTCGTGCTTCTCATGGCGAGGAAGGTAGACAGCATGTCCATGCTGGTAGTCAGCGGTGTGATGATCGGCTACATCTGTTCTGCCATTACGGAATTGGTGGTGACTTTCGCGGAGGACGCGGATATCGTGAATCTCCACAACTGGTCAAGAGGAAGCTTTTCCGGAATGACCTGGGACAATGTGAAAGTGATGAGTATCGTGGTAGCAGTGACTTTACTTATGGTGATCCTGTTAGCAAAGCCGCTGGAAGCCTACCAGCTGGGTGAGACGTATGCACAGAATCTGGGAGTGAACATCCGGACATTGCGGATCCTGCTGGTGGTGTTGTCCAGCGTACTTTCGGCATGCATCGTGGCATTTGCCGGACCCATCTCTTTTGTGGGGATCGCCGTGCCGCAGCTGATCCGGAAATTATTCGGCACCACAAAACCGTTACTCATGATACCGGCATGTTTCTTAGGAGGCAGTGTGTTCTGCCTGTTCTGTGATCTGCTGGCAAGAACCTGGATGGCACCCACAGAGCTTGGTATCAGCACAGTGACGGCAATCTTCGGAGCACCGGTGGTATTGTGGATCATGGTATCTAAAAGCAGACGGGAGCGTGGATAACTTACCTATGAAGACGCAGAAGCCTTATTATATTACAACGGAAAAAATAAGCGTGGGTTACGATGGAAAGCCTCTGATCGAAGAAGTGGAGATCGCACTCAGAAAAGGAGAGATCCTGACATTACTGGGACCTAACGGTGCCGGAAAATCCACGATCTTAAAAAGTATTGCGAGACAGCTGTCCCTGATCGCGGGAACGGTGCGGCTGGACGGAGAAGATCTGCGGACACTCACCGGGGCAGAACTGTCGAAAAAAATGGCAGTGGTAATGACGCAACGTCTGCGGGGGGAACTGATGACCTGCGAGGATGTGGTTGCCACCGGAAGATACCCCTATACAGGGCGTTTCGGTGTGCTGCGGGCAGAAGATCATGCAGCGGTTCAAAACGCTATGGAACTGGTGCAGGTGGCGGAGATTGGGGATTCTTTATTTGACCGGATCAGTGACGGACAGAGACAGCGGGTGATGTTAGCCAGAGCCATCTGCCAGGAGCCGGAGATACTGATCCTGGATGAGCCGACTTCCTACCTGGATGTGCGGCATAAGCTGGAATTTTTATCGATCCTGCAAAAGCTGTGCAGGGAGAGGGCGCTTACGGTGATCCTGTCCTTACATGAACTGGAGCTGGCGGAGAAGATCTCCGATAGGATACTGTGTGTGAACGGCAAGGCAGTGGACCGGATCGGAACGCCGGAGGAAGTCATGACAGCCGGCTATATCACCGAACTCTATGGCATCCGGATGGGAAGCTATGATGAGGGCAGCAGTGATATGGAACTGGCGGCGCCGGAAGGAACACCACAGGTCTTCGTGATCGCCGGAGCCGGAAGCGGACGGAAAATTTACCGACGTTTACAGAGAGCGGGAATCCCCTTTGTCACCGGGATCCTGTATGAAAATGATCTGGATTATCCCGTGGCGAAGGCACTGGCTGCGGAGGTAATCGCAGAGTGTCCTTTTGAGCCGGTGACACAGGAAAAAATACAGGCAGCGAAGAAACAGCTGGAAAAGTGCAGCCGTGTTATCTGCAGCCGGGAGAATTTCGGCAGTCTGGAGACTTATCAGAGAGAGCTTTTAGAGTACGCAGAACAGCTGGGGAAGCAGATAGAAAAGTCAGAAAACCCGGAGCAACATAGCGGGTGTTAGAAAACACAGAAACGAAATTCCCGGGATGTCGGTGGCATCTGTGGGATGGAGAAAACGATGGCAAAAGTTATAATGATACAGGGCACCATGTCCGGTGCCGGGAAAAGTCTTCTGGTGGCGGGTCTATGCCGGATCTTTCGGCAGGACGGTTACCGGGTCGCCCCTTTTAAATCACAGAATATGGCACTCAATTCCTATATCACCAAAGAAGGACTGGAAATGGGCAGGGCGCAGGTGATGCAGGCGGAAGCGGCAGGGATCGAACCGCTGGTGTGCATGAACCCTATTTTACTAAAGCCCACCAGCCATACCGGATCCCAGGTCATCGTGAACGGGGAGGTACGGGGAAATCTGTCCGCCAGAGACTATTTTGCCCACAAGACGGAACTGATCCCGGATATCAAGGCAGCCTTTCGCAAGTTGGAAACTTATGCGGATATTATTGTCATCGAGGGTGCCGGAAGCCCGGCAGAGATCAATCTGAAGCAGAATGACATCGTCAATATGGGAATGGCGGCAATGGTGGATGCACCGGTACTTTTGGTGGGAGACATTGACAGAGGCGGCGTGTTCGCACAGCTTTTGGGAACACTGATGTTACTCACTGAAGAGGAACGGGAGCGGGTAAAGGGATTAATTATCAACAAATTCCGTGGAGACAGCACAATTTTAGACCCCGGCATTCAGATGTTAACAGAACGGGGGCAGGTGCCGGTGCTGGGAACCGTCCCTTATATGGAACTTACGCTGGAAGATGAGGACAGTCTGACGGACCGTTTCGATGCAAAACATGTGGGGAAGATCGATCTGGCGGTGATCCATTATCCCAGAATTTCAAATTTTACGGATTTTGATGTGTTTGAGCAGATGTCGGAGGTCAGTGTCCGGTATGTGACGAATGTAAGGGAGCTGGGAACGCCGGATCTGATATTTCTCCCCGGCAGTAAAAATACCATGGGAGATCTGAAATGGATGCGGCAGAACGGACTGGAGGCAGCGGTAAAACGGGCTGCGGGAAAAGTTCCCATTTTCGGAATCTGCGGAGGCTATCAGATGTTAGGCTGTGAGATCGCGGATCCGGACAGTGTAGAGGAGGGCGGACAGATCCGTGGCATGGAGCTGCTTCCGGTACGGACAGTGCTGCAGAAGGAGAAGTGCCGCTGCCAGACAGATGGAAAGCTGGATGCGGTGGGGGGTATTTTCTCCGGACTTACGGGATGCGAGTTCACGGGGTATGAGATCCATATGGGGCAGACAGTGTATTGTGACGGAGATGGCAACGGTGCAAAGGGTACAGCGGACAAAGCAGCCAGACCGGAAAATAGTGCAGAAAGCAATCGGAGCGCTTTCTGTGCAGACGATGCCATGAGGAATACAAAAATTACAGAAAATGTAGTCAGTGATTCTACCGGGCGCATCTACGGTTCCTATATCCACGGTCTGTTCGATAAGGGAGAGATCGCCGGGCGCATGATACAGACCCTGGCCCGGGAAAAAGGTATCTCTCTGGAGGACGGCGTCTGGGAGGATTACCGCACCATTAAGGAGAGACAATACGATAAACTGGCAGATACCCTGCGGGAATATCTGCGTATGGAGGAGATCTATGGAATGCTCAGAGAAGCCCGTATTTCATAACTACACCGGACAGGAACTGGCGCAGATACGGATCACACCGCCGGACGAAGCAGTGAGAAAGCTTGTGAAAAAGCACTGGGACACTCTGGCAAAGCCACTGGATGGCATGGGCAGCTTTGAAACCATCACGGCACAGATCGGAGCCATCTTAGGGACGGAAGTGATTGATATCCGTAAAAAGGGCGTGCTGATCTTCTGTGCCGATAACGGTATTGTAGAGGAGGGTGTGACCCAGTCCGGGCAGGAGGTTACGCTGGCAGTGGCAAGATCCATGGCCAGGAAGGGTTCCTCTGTCTGCAGGATGGCACAGAGCATTGGTGCAGAGACCATTCCCGTGGACATCGGGATAAATAGTGAGGAATCCATTCCCGGAGTACTGGACTGCAAGGTGCGTCTCGGTACCCGGAATTTTCTCAAGGAACCGGCTATGACGGAAGAAGAGACTGTGCGCGCCATTGCCACAGGAATCGGACTGGTAAGGGAGTGTAAGGAAAAGAGCTATGATATCCTTGCCACCGGGGAAATGGGAATCGGCAACACCACCACCAGCAGTGCAGTGACGGCCGCCCTTTTACAGTGCAGTGCAGAGGAAGTCACCGGCAGAGGCGCGGGACTGACGGATCGGGGACTGGCGCGGAAGCAACAGGTGGTGCGCACCGCCCTGGAAACCTATGATCTGTGGCAGGCGGATGCCTTCACGGTATTGCAGACAGTCGGAGGGCTGGATATTGCCGGGCTGACCGGTATGTGCATCGGCGGAGCTTTGTGGAATGTGCCCATCGTACTGGATGGCGTGATCAGCATGGCAGCAGCCCTGGTGGCGGAGCGGCTGTTTCCCGGCGTGCGGGAATATCTGATCCCTTCCCATCTGGGGAAAGAACCGGCGGCAGTGAAGCTGGCAGATGCTTTGCAGCTGTCTCCGGTGATCCACGCGGGAATGGCACTGGGAGAAGGAACCGGCGCCGTTATGATGTTCACGCTGCTGGATATGGCAATGAGCATTTATGGACAGAGCGCTACCTTCTCGGAAATCGAAGTAGAACAATATAGACGTTAACAGTTCAGCCATGAACATATCCGGGCGCAAAAATCATGCTCGCATGATTTTTTGAGCGAATATGTTCATGAGATGAGCGCCGGTCTATGAGCAAGGGTAGTCACGAAGTGACGCAAAAGCGTGATAACGCGACCTTGCGAATGGCGCTGACTGAACGTTAATCAGATGGAGAAGCAACATGATGACACTGATCCTGGGCGGCAGTGGCAGCGGGAAATCCGCTTATGCGGAAGATTATCTGCTACGGGCTGCCGGTGATAAGAAAAAATATTATATCGCCACCATGCAGATCCGGGATGCGGAGATGCAGGCAAAGGTGGACAGACATCACAGGCTGCGACAGGGAAAAGGCTTCACTACCATCGAACAGCCTACGGAATTGGAGCAGGCGGTCTTACAAATGGAACCGGCAGGAGCTGTACTGTTGGAATGTATGTCAAATCTCACCGCCAACGAAATGTTTTCCGGGGAACAGCCTGTGGATCGTCAGACGGTGATCACAAAAATTCTGCAAGGCATGGAAGGCTTGAGAAAGCAGGCGGATACGCTCGTCATTGTGACCAATAATGTATTTGAGGATGGAATTATCTACGATGATTCCACGATGGAATATATCGAGGCATTGGGGCGGATCAACGAAAGACTTGCCGCGGAGGCGGACGAGGTTGTGGAAGTTACCGCGGGGATCTCGCAGCGGCTCAAGCCATACCCGATCAGCATAGAAAGGAAACAGACATGCGAATTATCAAATCATTTTTCATAGCGTTTTCCATGTATTCCAAGATCCCCATGCCACAGTTTCGGTGGAAGGACGAGGATATGCGGTACGCCCTCTGCTTCTTTCCATGGGTGGGGGTGGTGATCGGTGCTTTGTGGTATCTGTGGAAATGGTTCTGTGACCGGTTCGCGGTGGGAAACCTGTGCTATGCTGCGGTGGGGACGGCAATACCGCTTTTGGTCACTGGGGGCTTTCATGTGGACGGTTTTTTAGATACCTGTGATGCCCTGCATTCCTACCAGCCAAGAGACCGGAAACTGGAGATCTTGAAGGACTCTCATATCGGGGCATTTGCGGTGATCATGCTTGCACTGTACGGACTGATCTTTCTGGGAGGATTCTCGGAGATCACGACACTGCGCATGCTTACTGTGACGGGAGCCGGATGCTTCCTGTCCAGAGTATTAAGCGGTATCGCAGTGGTGAGCTTCCCTTCGGCAAAGCAGGAAGGGACACTGTATCTGTTTGCGGATAAAGCCCACAAAAGGGTGGTAAAAACTGCTTTATACGGACAGGGGATCCTTTGCACTTTATTTATGCTGTGGATATCTGTCGTGGCGGGAGGGCTCGCCGTGGCAGCAGCCCTGCTTAGCTTTGCATATTATTACCGGCGCAGCAAAAAAGAGTTCGGTGGCATCACCGGGGATACCGCAGGATATTTTGTAACACTCTGTGAAGGGTGCGTGGTGGCTGCCGTGGCAATCGCCCAACATCTGGTGCCGGTAGTGTAAGAATGCAGTGTCGGAGATTTTTACCTAGGAGTGTATTGGAAAAGGGGGGACAGAAATGATATTGATCATTGGCGGATTTGCCCAGGGAAAACTGCATTATGTGAAGCAGCGTTATGTACACTGTGAGGATGGACGGGAAGTGACTGTTTTGGACGAAACACTGGCACTGCCCGCCAAGACAGGTGCAGGGCAGGTGATCGTCAATCATCTGCACCGCTATATCCGGGAGCAGCTGCGACAGGGGACAGACCCGGAGACGATGATAGAGAATTTTGGCAAGGAGCATCCGGACTGTATTCTGATCTGTGACGAGATCGGCAATGGGATCGTCCCCATGGAAGCGGAGGAGAGAACTTACAGAGAGCGCACCGGCAGGATATTGGAACAGCTGGCAGCGCAGGCAGATGAGGTGGTGAGAGTCGTATGCGGAATCGGACAGAAGATCAAATAGAGATCCGTCTGACCCTCATTCGGCACGGAGCGACGCTTTCCAATAAAGAGGGGCGGTATCTTGGGAAAACGGACGAGACTTTAAGTCCGGACGGCATCGGCACACTGGAAAAATCCGTGGCAGACAGGAGCTATCCAACTGCCGACGTCCTGTTTTCCGGTCCCATGAAGCGGTGCCTTGAGACCGCACAGATCCTGTATCCGGGGCAGACTCCTATCATTATCCCGGAGTGGACAGAGATGGATTTCGGTGCGTTTGAGGGGCATAATTATCAGGAACTTTCAAAAGATCCGAACTATCAGAGATGGATCGACAGCGGAGGTACCCTGCCGTTTCCGGAGGGAGAGAGTAGGGAAGAGTTTATCTGCCGAAGTGTTGCCGGATACGAAAAAATGGTATACCACATGAAAAGGATCTGGGAGAGAAGTGCTGCATCGGGGCAGGGGGATCGCAAGATACAAAGTGTATCCGCGGTGGTTCACGGCGGAACTATCATGGCGCTGCTTAGTCATTTCCTCGGTGGAGAATATTTTGACTATCAGGCAAAATGCGGACAGGGTTACAGTGGCAGGCTGGCATTTAAGGCAGGCGGAGGAGCCCCACAGTGGAAGGAAGTCCGCCCGCTGTCGGAAGTTACAGTATCTGAAGTTACAGTATCTGAACTTACAAAAGGAGAAACAAACGGATGAGATATCATATCCTGGCATTTGGAGCGGGATTTTTAATGGATCAGATCTTTGGCGATCCCTATTTTCTGCCACATCCCATCCGGGGAATCGGCTGGCTGATCGCGAAGACAGAAAAGGTACTGCGCAGCGGCAACCCACAGGGAAATTCCCCGGAGAGAGAGGCAGCGGAGCGCAGACAGGGGAAGCTTTTGGTGGTAATTGTTTTGCTGCTTACGGGAATGTTTACGGCATTGCTTCTGGTGGGAGCATATGCACTTTATCCGAAGATCGGAATGGTGGTGGAAGCGGTCATGACCTATCAGATCCTGGCGGCGAGGTGCCTGCAGGTGGAGAGCGGAAAAGTATGGAAACAATTAAAGGCGGGGAATGTGGAGGCTGCCAGAGAGGCGGTATCCATGATCGTGGGAAGAGATACACAGAACCTCACGGAAGAAGGGGTGGCGAAGGCTGCAATCGAGACTGTGGCGGAGAACACTTCCGACGGTGTGATCGCGCCGATGCTGTATACGGCACTGGGAGGGCCGGTGCTTGGATTTTTATATAAGGCAGTCAATACCATGGACTCTATGGTCGGTTATAAAAATGACAGATATCTGCATTTTGGAAGGGCGGCGGCGAAGCTGGATGATGTGGTGAATTTTCTTCCGGCAAGGATCAGCGCACTTTTGATGATCGGGGCGGCATTTCTTGGCGGAAAAAGCTATAACGGCAGGCAGGCATGGCGTATCTGGCACAGAGACAGCAGAAAGCACGCCAGTCCCAATTCCGCCCAGACGGAATCTGTATGTGCCGGCGCATTGGGAATACAGTTGGCAGGAGATGCCAGGTATTTTGGCAAAGTCGTGAAGAAACCTTATATCGGGGATCCGAAACGGCAGGTGGAATATGAGGATATCCGGAGAGCCAATCGTCTGATGAACCGGACGGCATGGATCTGCGAGCTGCTGTGCCTGGGGATCCTGATGGTTGTGGCAGTATAAGGAGGGGCTTCTATCCGCGTACTTGTGACTGCGCATTGTGCGAAAGCACCGTACGGGAAAATATGGATGGTAAAGCACAAGTTATGAAATGCTTGATGATTTGCAGATGAAAGAGAACATGAAAAACGCTATGGTAATAGGAACCGGAAAGGGAGGAAAATGCAGCAGAACATACATGGTGGTGACATATACAGCAGACAGATACGGCTGGATTTTTCGGTAAACGGTAATCCCTTGGGAATGCCGGCGGAGGCAAGGCTTTCACTTTTAGCAGCTATCAATCATGTGGGGGAATATCCCGATGTCGCAGCAGGAGAACTGACAGAGACAGTAAGTCATATGCTGTCGGTGCAAAGCGGCAGAGAGATCCCGGGGGAGTATCTGGTATTCGGCAATGGTGCGTCAGAACTTTTTCTGGCGATCATGCATGCACTTAAGCCTGAAAATATTGTGATCCCGGTGCCGTCCTTTTACGGATATGAGTATGCGGCGAAGGCGGCAGACAGCTATATAAAATATGTATATCTGCCGGAAGAGACCGCATTTTGCCCAGGGAAGGAATTGTTACAGGCGCTGACGGCAGACACAGACCTGCTGTTTCTTGCAAATCCCAACAATCCCACAGGGCAGCTGATGAGCAGGGAATATCTGCGAGAGCTTTTGGAGCATTGCAGACAGCAGGGAATCATTGTAGTACTGGATGAATGTTTTATAGAGTTCTGTGAGACGGATAGAGAACAGCCTAGGTCCCTGCTTGGGAAGATAGATCAGTATGAGAATCTTTTGATGGTGCGGGCTTTTACAAAAAGCTTTGCCATGCCGGGTGTGCGTCTGGGGTATCTGGTGTGCAGTAATGAGGGGCTTCGGGAGAAAATACGCAGACAGCTGCCGGAATGGAATCTGTCGGTGTTCGCTCACAGAGCGGGCATCGTCTGCGCGGAGCAGGCAGAGCAATATCTGCAGGATACCGTGGAATATGTGAAAACCGAGCGGGCGTATCTTAGGGAAGGGCTGGAGGCACTGGGTATCCGGGTAGTGTCCGGAGAAGCGGATTTTCTGTTGCTCTACACCACACAGCCCATCTATGACAGATTGCTTGCAAAAGGCATCCTGATCCGCAACTGTGAAAATTTCCGGGGACTGGGAGAGGGCTATTACCGGATCGCGGTGAAGAAGCAGGAAGAGAATGAAGTGCTGTTACGAGAACTTGCTGGGGGAGACTGATTTATGGAAAAAACGAACATCGAATATGTATTGCCGGAAGAGATCGAGAAGCGAAGCTTTGCAATCATTGCCGCGGAACTGGCAGAGCGGGGGATCATCCTGCCCGCAGAGCAGGATATGATCACCAGACGGGTGATCCATACCAGTGCGGATTTTGATTATGCGCAGACGATGACCTATTCGGAAAATGCAGTGGAGATCGCCAAAAACCTGATAAAAAACGGTGCGGACATCGTGACGGACACGAATATGGCACTGGCGGGGATCAACAAAAAGGTGTTGGCTTCTTTTGGCGGGGAGGCACATTGCTACATGGCAGATGCTGAGGTGGCAGCAATGGCAAAGGAACGCAGGACCACCCGGGCAGCAATCAGCATGGAGCTGGCATCAAAACGGGAAAGACCGGTGATCTTCGCTGTGGGAAATGCACCTACGGCACTGATACAGATTTACGAGATGATGCAGGAGAGCGACTGGCGTCCGGCATTCGTCATCGGGGTTCCCGTGGGCTTCGTGAATGTGGAGGCCGCCAAGGAACTGATCCTTCAGACGGATGTGCCCCATATTATCAACCGCGGGAGAAAGGGCGGCAGCAACGTGGCAGCAGCCATCTGCAATGCATTGTTGTATGAGTTGCGGAATCCTAGCGGCAATAAGCAGAAGTAACGCAGGCAGCCGAAAGGCGTAAGAAACAGGAAAAGTAACAGTGAGGTAGCGGGCATGCGGTACGGATTTACCACAGGAAGCTGTGCGGCAGCAGCGGCAAAGGCAGCCGCCTATATGCTGTTGACCGGCAGGGAGAAAACTAAGATCACCATAGAAACACCCAAAGGCATCCCCTATACGGCACAGATCCTTAGGATCTGTCGTAAGGAGCGGGAGGTCAGCTGCGCCGTGGAAAAGGACGGCGGGGATGATCCCGACATTACCACCGGGGCACTGATCTGCGCGAAGGTCTCGTTTCCGCAGGAAGAAGGCAGGGAAGCAGGAGAAGCCGGAAAAGACCTAGGCGCTAAGGCAGGAACCGGGCAGGCGCCTGAGCAGGCACAGATCGTAATCGACGGCGGCTTCGGTGTCGGACGGGTCACGAAACCGGGACTGGATCAGCCCGTGGGAAATGCCGCCATCAATCATGTTCCCAGAGAGATGATCGAACGGGAGGTATTACAGGTGTGTCAGGTGCTGGATTATTGTGGAAGCCTGTCAGTGGAGATCTCTGTGCCGGAGGGCGAACATCTGGCAGAGCGGACATTTAATCCGAGACTTGGCATCGTGGGCGGCATTTCGATCCTTGGTACCAGCGGTGTCGTGGAACCCATGAGTACCCAGGCTATTTTGGATACGATCCGCGTGGAACTGCAGCAGCAACGGGCACTGGGAAGAGAAGACGTGGTAATCTCTCCGGGTAATTACGGACTGGATTTTTTGAAAAATACCTATCACTATGATCTGGATAAAAGTGTAAAATGCAGTAACTTTATCGGCCTAACGATCGATATGGCGGTGGAAGAGGGCTTCAAACGTCTGCTTCTTGCGGGACATATCGGGAAGCTCATCAAAGTGGCGGGCGGTGTTATGAACACCCATTCCAGAGAGGCAGACTGCCGGATGGAGCTGTTGACCGCTTTTGCCGTAAAATGCGGCGTGGCGGCAGTGGATGCTGCAAAGCTCCTGTCCTGTGTCACCACAGAGGAAGCCGTGCGGATCCTGGATGAGTGTGGCAGGAGACAGGAAGTCATGGATTATGCCATGGAGCGCATTTTATTTTATCTGGAGAAGCGGGCGCAGGGAAAGCTTGCGATCGAATGTATCATGTATGCCAATGATTTTGGAGCATTGGCGAAAAGTAAGGAGGCGGAGGAATGGTTTACTTTGTTGGCGCAGGAAGCGGAGCAGCAGATCTGATCACGGTGCGGGGCATGCACATGCTGCAACAGGCGGATGTCATCATCTATGCGGGATCGCTGGTGAATCCGCAGCTGTTAGAATATGCCAAAGCAGACTGTGAGATCCATAACAGCGCGCGCCTGACCTTAGAAGAAGTGCTTAAGCTCATGCAGGAGGCACAGATGCAGGGGAAGATACTGGTGCGTCTGCACACCGGAGAACCCAGCATCTATGGTGCAGTACGGGAGCAGATGGATGCACTGGACGAGCTGGGAATCCCTTATGAGAGCTGTCCCGGCGTCAGTGCCTGCTTCGGTGCGGCGGCATCGTTGAATCTGGAATATACCCTGCCCGGTGTCTCGCAGACTCTGATCATCACCCGTATGGAAGGACGGACCGGAGTGCCGCCAAAGGAGAGCATCGAAAGTCTGGCAGCCCATCAGGCTTCCATGGCGATCTATTTAAGCACGGGAATGCTGCGGGAACTGAGCCACAGACTGATCGTGGGCGGTTATGCGCCGGACACCCCCGCAGCCCTTGTCTACAAGGCAACCTGGCCGGAGGAAGAGGCTTATGTCTGTACGGTGGAGACACTGGCACAGGTGGCGGAAGAGCATGGCATCAAAAAGACCGCGCTGGTACTGGTGGGGGATGTTATCACTCATGGAAATTATCAGAAGTCGAGACTGTATGCGGCGGATTTCTCCACAGAGTTCCGTGCAGCGAAAATAGGACCGAAGCGGAACACAAATGATGCAGAGAGGAACGGTGGCAGCCGTGAAGATTAGTGTCATCAGTTTTACGAAAACAGGACAGCAGCTGGCAGAGCGGATCCGGGAGAGCATGAACGGGGAGGATATCATCACGCTTTATTCGAAATGCTCTTCTCAAAATGCGCAGGAACAGCAAGCAACGATTAACCGGGCAAATCGCACGGAACAGGAAACAAACAAAGCGGAAACAGCAGTGTCACAGAAAAACATGACAGAGGAAAGCGCGACGGTATCGAAAAAACCAGATACAATAGCGGTAACAACGAGCCTGTCGGAATGGACGGGCGTGCAGATGGCGGCCCGCCATGCGCTTATATTCATCGGAGCCTGCGGTATCGCGGTCCGTGCCATTGCCCCCTGGATCACGGATAAACTGCACGACAGTCCGGTACTGGTGGCAGACGAGATGGGAAAGTATGTGATCCCCTTGTTGTCCGGACATGTGGGTGGAGCCAACGAACTGGCGGTTCGTCTGGCGGGAGCACTGGGTGCCATCCCGGTGATCACCACAGCCACAGACTTACATGACAGTTTCGCAGTGGATATCTTTGCCAAAAGGAATGATCTGTGGCTCTGCAACCGGGAGGGGATCGCCAGAGTGTCGGCAAAAGTACTGGCAGGCGAGGAAATTACCATGTCCGTACAGACAGGGTGTCTGGCAGTGGACGAGACCATTCCGTCAGGAATCCGGCTGTGTGCGTATCCCCCTGCGGGAAAAGTGGATGTCCTGATTGCGGACGGCACGGAAGAAATATTTCGAAAAGAGTCAGCGGAACTGTTGCTGCAGCCGAAAAAATATATTCTGGGTGTGGGCTGCAAGAGGGATACGGACAGCGCAAAGCTGGATTTATTTTTAAAAAAAATACTGGAAGAACAGGGCATTGTCATAGAGCAGATTGCGGCATTAGCTTCTATTGACGTGAAAAAAGAGGAACGATGCCTGCTGGAATTCAGTGAAAAATACAGGATACCGTTTTGGACTTATACAGCACAGGAATTACAGGCGGTGCCGGGAGAATTTCACAGTTCCGGGTTCGTACACGCACAGGTGGGCGTGGACAATGTATGCGAGCGTGCTGCCCTGAAAGCAGCCGGAACAGGTGGATGGATCTGCCTGGACAAGCAGGCGCAGGACGGTATGACCGTGGCAATTGCAAAGAAAGCTACGCAAAACCTGCAATGGATGGAAGAGTGAGAGGATCTGGGTGTGGCTTGCCTATGATGGAAAGAGGAAAAACAGATGAGTAACAGAATCTATATCGTGGGAATAGGTCCCGGCAGGGAAGAAATGATGACAGGGGAAGCTATCGCGGCATTGGAATGTGCGGATGTGATCGTAGGCTATACGGTATATATCAAATTACTGGGAGAACGGTTTGCCGGGAAAAAACTGCTGACCACCCCCATGCGGCAGGAGACTAAGCGCTGCGAATTGTGTTTTAGGGAGGCGGAAGCCGGGAAGCAGGTGGCACTGATCTGCAGCGGTGATGCCGGGATCTATGGTCTGGCATCGCTGATGTATGAACTGGGAGAAGAATATCCCCAGACGGAACTGATCGTGATCCCCGGTATTACAGCGGCAAGCAGTGGGGCGGCGGTACTGGGAGCACCCTTAAACCATGATTTCTGTGTGATCAGCTTAAGTGACCTGCTGACTCCCTGGGAGAAGATTGAAAAGAGACTGCGGGCGGCAGCAACGGGAGATTTTGCCATGGCAATTTACAATCCTTCCAGTCACAGGCGAAAGGATCATCTGCAAAGGGCCTGCGATATTTTACTGGAAACCATAGAAGGGGAGCGGCCCTGCGGCTATGTGGAAAACATCGGCAGAGAAGGCACCCGGGCGGTGACCTGTACGCTGCGGGAATTAAGGGACCGGGAAGTCAATATGTTCACCACGGTATTTATCGGTAATTCGGAGACGGAGATCCTTAGGGACAAGCTGATCACAAAGCGCGGATATCACGTGGAGAATAACATACATTAAGTTCTCTTTGGGAGGAATCGGCTGCGGAATGGAGAGCAGGATGAAAAAAATAGTAATTTTTGCGGGAACCACAGAAGGACGGCGGCTGTCGGAAATCCTGGCAGATGCCGGAATCGCGCATACCGTATGCGTGGCAACAGAATATGGTGAGATCGTGATGCGGGAACAGACGGATGCAGAGGCGGTACGGGCAAAGGGGCAGCCTCTTGTATCTCTTCACCGCGGAAGAATGGATCGGAAGCAGATGGAAGAATTTCTGCGTAACGAGGGTTATGAGATCGTAGTGGATGCCACTCACCCTTATGCCCAGGTCGTTACAGAGAATATACGGGACACTGTGAAGACTTTGAGAGCTATGGAAAGGGAAACACAGTTCCCTATTTATCTGCGTCTGGAACGGGAAATTTCGGAGACTCCGGAAGCAGAGGATCCTGACGTAAGTATCCGGTATTTTGAAAGTAATGCAGACTGTGCCAAAGTGCTGGAGAATACAGAGGGCAATATTCTGCTGACCACAGGGAGCAAGGAACTGGCGACGTATTGTGCTTCCGGCAGATTGCATGACCGCCTGTATGTGCGGATTCTTCCGGGCAGGGAGAGTCTGGAACTGTGCATGGAGCAGGGAATCAAAGGTAGACAGATCCTGGCATTGCAGGGACCTTTTTCCACAGAGATGAATGCCGCTATCCTGAAGCAATACGATATCCGCCACATGGTCACGAAAAACAGCGGACGCACCGGAGGGTATCAGGAGAAACTGGAAGCTGCGAAAATGCTGGGAATCCCGGTGTATGTGATACAGCCTGCCAGGAAGGCTGGGGATACGTATTCTTTTGCGGGAATCTGTGAAAAACTGGAACAGCTCTGTGACTGTAAGCTCTCCGGACAGGGCAGCATGGAGATCTGCCTCGCCGGAATCGGCATGGGCAGCAAAGACGGTCAGACGCAAGAAGTGCAGCATGCGATCGAAACTGCAGATATCCTGCTGGGTGCAGAGCGCATGATCGAAAGATATTCTGCCAAAATAGAAAAAAGACCCTACTACATGACGGAGCAGATTCTGCCGTATCTGGAGCAATTACAGAAAAACGGGATTACAGCACAGAAGGATTCCCTTCAGGTAACGGTTCTGTTTTCCGGGGATACCGGATTTTACAGCGGATGCAGGAAGCTGTATGTGGCATTGCAGGAGGCCATTGCCGCAGGAGCGTTGAACGCAAGAGTGCGGATTCTGCCGGGAAATTCTTCCGTGGCTACGCTGGCAGCCCGGGTGGGAGAATGCTATGAGGATGCCGTCATTTTAAGCATGCACGGTAAGAAGCTGAACCGGCTTTTGGGAACGGTGGAGAGCCATGAGAAGGTATTTTTACTGACCTCAGGAAGTGAGGACATCCGCAGGATCGGACGTTTGCTTGCAGAGGCGGGACTGACAGACTGTGAGGTGATCGTGGGATATCAGATGTCCTATCCGGAGGAAAGCATCCGGATCCTGACACCCGGGCAGTGTGAGGAAATTACAGAGGAAGGGCTGTATACCTGCCTGATCCGCAATCCTCACTGGCAACCGGAACGCCTGACCCATGGAAGAGCGGATGCCTGTTTTCTGCGGGATGCTTCAGAAACCGAGGGAAAGCTCCGCAGAACGCCAATGACAAAAGAAGAAGTCCGGGAAGTCAGCATCTGCAAGCTGCATCTGACACAAAACGCCGTGGTCTATGACATCGGCAGCGGTACCGGATCCGTCGCCATAGAGATCGCCGGGGTGCCCGGACGGGTGCAGGTCTATGCCATTGAGAGAAAGCCGGAGGCGGTGGAACTGCTTCGGAAGAACAGAGCACAGTTTCGCATGGATAATATACAGATCATCGAAGCCCCGGCACCGGAGGGACTGGAGGAATTACCTGTGCCGACCCATGCCTTTATCGGCGGCAGCGGCGGCAGATTGATGGATATTTTACAGGTCTTGTACCGGAAGAATCCCCATATGCGTATTGTGATCAATGCCATCAGCATGGAGACCATTGCAGAACTTAAGGAAGTGCTGGATACTTTTCCGGTGGAAGAAGAGGAGATCCTGCAGATGCAGGTAAGCCGGGTGAAGAAGCTTTTAAGCTATCATCTGCCCCAGGCGGAAAATCCGGTATGGATCTGTTCGTTTACGTTCCGGGAGATAGGAACGGATCCTATGGATAATTCGAAGAAAACAAAACCGGGTGCAGAGGAGACCGGAAACGGTAAGAATGGAGAAGTACAGAGATGACCGGAGCACAGAAAAAGAAGATACGCCGCATCATGATCGCCGCACCGAAGAGCGGCAGCGGCAAGACTACGATCACCTGTGGATTATTGCAGATTTTTAAAGAAGACGGCGAGGGCATTTCTTCCTGCAAATGTGGTCCGGATTATATTGATCCTATGTTCCACAGACAGGTGCTGGGGGTGCCCTCCCGGAATCTGGACACCTTTTTTACCGGAGAAGACGGCACCTGTAAATTGTTTTTGAAGGATCGCAGAGAAGGCGAGCTTGTGGTCATGGAAGGCGTCATGGGATTGTATGACGGGCTGGGCGGCATCCGTGAGGAAGGCTCCTCCTATCATCTGGCGAAGGTAACGCAGACCCCCATCCTACTGGTAGTGGATGCAAAAGGCATGGGGAGATCGGTGATCCCTCTGATCGCCGGATTCCTGGCTTACGATAAGGCACAGCTGATCCGGGGCGTGATCTTCAATCGGATGTCCGCAGCCTATTATGAGATACTGAAGCCCTTGGCAGAAGAGGAACTGGGCATTGCGGTACTGGGGTATTTCCCGGAAAATAAGGACCTGCAGATCGCCGGCAGACATTTAGGCCTGTGCATGCCGGGTGAACTGGAAGATTTGCAGGGACAGATCCGTATGACGGCAGAGAGATTACGGGAGACCACAGACATTTCAAAGCTGTTGCAGATCGCAGAGGAAGCGGAGTTAGTGGAGGACTCCGGATTGGAAAGAAAACTAAGTGACGACACAGCAGAAAAACCGGACACCGTAGAAACCAGCGAAGCAATGCGCCCGAGGATCGCCGTAGCCCGGGATGAAGCCTTTTGCTTTTATTACGAAGAAAACCTACGGCTGTTGGAACAGGCGGGCGCGGAACCGGTGTACTTTTCCCCACTGCATGACAGCGCATTGCCGGAAAATATTCATGGAATGCTACTGGGGGGCGGATATCCGGAACTGTATGCCGGGCAGTTAAGTGCGAACGATGCCATGCGTACAGCGATCCGGGAGGCAGTCACAGACGGCCTGCCCACAGTGGCAGAGTGCGGAGGTTTTCTATACCTGCATACGACCCTGACGGACCGGGAAGGACATTCCTATCCCATGGTGGGAGTCCTGCCCGGAAAATGCTTCGACACCGGACATCTGGTGCGCTTCGGATACATTGAACTGGAAGAGAGCAGCGGGTACTTTATGCCTCGTGGCAGCCGCATCCGTGCCCACGAATTCCACTATTATGACAGTGAAGACAACGGCGCAGACTGTGCAGCCTATAAGCCTGCCACCGGACGGAGCTACCCCTGCATCCACGTGGGAGAGAATCACTGGTATGGCTTCCCCCACCTCTACTATCCCTCCTGCCCGGAATTCGCAAAGCGGTTTGTGGAGAATGCAAAAAAATTCTCAAAAAGCGGAAAAGATGTGTTATAATCGTAATATCTTTTTTGCACGGAGGATAAATCAATGGAAAAATCAAAGGTATATTTTACAGATTTCAGGACCCGTCTGGGAGAGGGACTTCCCAGTAAGTTAAAGCGTCTGATGAAGGCGGCGGGGATTCAGAATATTGATATGGATCACAAATTTGTTGCCATCAAGCTGCACTTCGGAGAGCTGGGCAACCTGGGCTTCTTACGCCCGAATTATGCGAAAGCAGTAGCGGACGTGGTAAAGGAGCTGGGCGGTGTGCCTTTTTTGACCGATTGCAACACCCTGTACCCCGGCAGCCGTAAGAATGCCATCGAGCATATGTATTGTGCCTGGGAGAATGGCTTCACACCCCTGACAGTAGGGTGTCCTGTGATCATCGGCGATGGACTGAAGGGAACAGATGACATTGAGGTACCGGTAGAAGGCGGAGAATATGTGAAGAATGCGAAGATCGGTCGTGCCATCATGGATGCGGATGTGTTTATTTCCCTGAATCATTTCAAAGGACATGAGACGGCGGGCTTTGGCGGTGCTATTAAAAATATTGGTATGGGCTGTGGTTCCAGAGCGGGCAAAATGGAGCAGCATGCGCAGGGCAAGCCGGAGATCAACGAGAGTCTGTGCCGGGGCTGTAAGCGCTGCATGAAGGAATGTGCCAATGATGGACTGGTATATGATGAGACCACACATAAGATGCACATTGATCATGAAAAATGTCTGGGCTGCGGACGCTGCATCGGCGCCTGCAATTTTGATGCGATCCACAGCGGCTATGATGCGGCAACGAAGGATTTCAACTGCCGCATGGCAGAATATGCGAAGGCTGTCGTGGACGGCAGACCGAATTTCCATATTTCTCTGGTAGTGGATGTGTCTCCAAACTGTGACTGCCACTGCGAGAACGATGCCCCTATTCTGCCTAATATCGGTATGTTTGCATCCTTTGATCCACTGGCGCTGGATCAGGCCTGCGTGGATGTTTGCCTGAAGCAGACACCGCTGCCGAACAGCCAGCTGGCGGATGCTATGGCAAAAGAGGGCTTTTGCGATCACCATGATCATTTTGAAAATACCACTCCCAATGCGGAGTACAAGACCTGCCTGGAGCATGCGGAGAAGATCGGCATCGGCAGCAGAGACTATGAACTGATCACGATTTCGTAAGCATGAAAAGTGAAGAAATCGTTTATGAAGTAATTTTTGGAGAGGATGAACTTATGCGGCCAATGGTAAGCATCATTGTTCCGATATACAATGCGGAACAATATTTACGACGCTGTGTCGACAGCATTTTAAACCAGGAATATACGGATTTTGAACTGCTGCTGGTCAACGATGGCAGTACGGATGCTTCCGGCGACATATGTGAAGAATACAGAGACCAGGATCCCAGAGTCATTGTGATCCAAAAGGAGAACACCGGAGTCTCCGACAGCAGGAACCGGGCGCTTGACCGTGCCCGGGGAAAATATTTACAGTTCCTCGACAGTGATGACTGGATCACACCGGATGCCACCAGACTGTTTGTGCGGGCAGCGGAGGAGTACGGCTGTGATATGGTCATTTCCGATTTTTACCGCGTGGTGGGAGAGCGTCTGTCCCCCAAGGGAGACATCGAAGAGGAGGGCGTTCTCACCAGAGAAGAGTTCGCAGCACATATGATGGAGAATCCGGCGGATTTTTATTACGGTGTGTTGTGGAACAAGCTGTACCGCAGGGATATTGTGGAAGAGCATAATTTGCGCATGGATACGGATATCAGCTGGTGCGAGGATTTTATGTTCAATCTGGAATATATCCGCTATGCGAAAGTATTCTATGCCCTGCATGCGCCCATCTATTATTATGTGAAGCGGAAAGGCTCTCTTGCCAGTCAGGGCATTAATATCTCGAAGACTGTGAAGATGAAGCTGAATGTATTTGAGTACTACAATAACTTCTACAAACATGTTCTGGAAGAGGAAGATTATGAAAAAAACCGTCTGCAGGTGTATCGTTTCTTTATCGACGCTGCAGGGGACGGAACTGTTCCGCCTTCGATCCTGCCCGGTTCCAAGAAGCTGGGAGACGAGAGAGTCTTTGTCAATACGGAGATCTTGCAGGCGGAAGGACCGGCGGGAGATGCTTATCGTAAGAGAAAGTTATTAGAACATTATCTGGAGCCGGTGGCATTAAAAGGAGACCTGAAGGTCATGGATGTGCGTCTGCTTTTGTGCCTGTGTGAAAAGCATGAATGGGACAGCAGACGGGAACTGGCGGATTTCGCGGGAATCTCACGGACGAATCTGACCAGCGGATTGCAGCGTCTGACCATGAAGGGTTTCCTGAAAGTAGAAGAGGTGAAGGAACCTAAGCCCTCCAAAAAAGATAAGACGACCGGAAAAAATAAACTGAAGACAGCGGAGATGGCAGAAACGAAGCGGAAGGAACGGGGAGGCAGGATCGCCGCGACGATTCTTCCGGCAGCGGATGCCATTATGAAAGAACTAAAGATGGCACAGAGAGATTATGATGCTGCCAGATTCGCCGGCTTCACAGAGGAAGAGCTCATTAAATATGCTGACCTGTCCGAGAAGATCAAAGAGAATACAAAGAATATTTTATACTTTCTTAATTGACATGGTAGTTTCTGAAAAGTTATGATAAGTAAGTATATATAAATGTGAGGGAAAGGAAGGTATTTGGATGAAGAAAAACGAAGAGTATATGTTGGAACATGCCGGCCTGTGCAGAGCGGCAGATAGATTGGAACCGCAGATGTTCGACGAATACGGCGTGCAGAGGGGATTGCGTGATAAGAACGGTAATGGCGTAGTCGCAGGTCTTACCAATATTTCACGGATCGAATCCTTCAAAATGGAGGATGGCAAAAAGATACCCTGTGAAGGTAAGCTATGGTATCGCGGTTATGACTGTATCGAACTGGTCAACGGATTCCGCGGGGATCATTTCGGATTTGAAGAGGTGGCTTATTTACTTTTGTTCGGTAAGCTGCCGAATCGCGACGAACTGAAGCATTTTAACGATATTCTGGCATCCAGCAGAACCTTACCAACCAACTTCACCAGAGATGTCATCATGAAAGCTCCCAGCAGTGACATCATGAATTCCCTGACCAGGAGTGTTCTGACACTGGCTTCCTATGATAAAAATTGCAGTGATACTTCCATTGAAAATGTATTAAGACAGTGTCTGGGACTGATCGCTGTGTTCCCTATGCTGGCAGTCTACGGCTACCATGCATATAATCACTATTCCAATGATGAGAGTATGTACATACATCGTCCGCAGAAGAAGCTTTCCACAGCAGAGAATCTGCTGATGATGCTTCGCCCCGACAAACAATATACCGAACTGGAGGCCAAAGTACTGGATACCGCACTGGTGCTGCATATGGAGCATGGCGGCGGTAATAACTCCACCTTCACTACCAGAGTCGTAACCTCTTCCGGATCCGATACATATTCCGTAGTGGCAGCAGCGCTTTCTTCTCTGAAGGGACCCAAGCACGGTGGTGCCAATATCAAGGTCGTAGAGATGATGCGGGATATCGAAGCTCATGTGTCCGACTGGACCGATGAAGATGCGGTAAGAGCTTATCTGAACAAGATTCTGAACAGGGAAGCCTTTGACGGCAAGGGACTGATCTATGGTATGGGGCATGCCGTCTATTCCCTGTCTGATCCCAGAGCCCAGGTATTTAAGAGCTTCGTAGAAAAGCTGGCAGTAGCCAAGGGCAGGGATAAAGATTTCGCGTTGTATTCCATGATCGAACGGATGGCACCGGAGGTCATTTCCCAGAAGTCCAGGATCTATAAGGGCGTCAGCGCCAATGTTGATTTTTACAGCGGATTCGTATACAGCATGCTGGAGATCCCACTGGAATTATATACACCGATTTTTGCCATCGCAAGAATCGTGGGATGGAGCGCGCATCGTATTGAAGAATTGATCAATATGGATAAGATCATCCGTCCCGCTTATAAGAGCGTGATGCAGGAACTGGAATATGTTCCGTTGGATCAGAGATAAAAATAAAAAGGGACTGCGTATTTTTGCGCAGTCCTTTGCTGATTGTTATCATGATCAGGAATAGATCTGACAGATAATGGATACGATCTCTTCAGCGGATTCCATGGAATTTTCCATGATCCAGGTGACGTAGATATTGTAGAGGGAACCGGAGAACGCACGAAGCGTGTAATAGAAATCCCGGCCTTTATCTTCTGTATAATAGGTATCAAGGATATAACTGTCCAGGGCCTGCAGCAGCAGATGCCCCAGTCCTGTGTTCACCAGGCAGGCAATGAATTCTCTGTAATGATCAAAGTATTCATAGCAGTGCAGCATATTGCGGTAGTCGCTATAATTGCCTTTATCCGGCCAGGCAGCGACATCCTGACGGTAGGCATCTACCAGATCCTTCAGATAACTGATGAAGATCTCGTCCATGGAGTTGTAATTGCGGTAATAAGTCATACGGGAGACTCCGGCCCGCTCGGTCAGCTCTGAAATGGTAATATTGGACAGAGATTTTGTCTGAAGCAGCTGTATCAAAGCCTGCACCATGCAATCTCTGGAAAATTGTTTGGAATGATTTGTGGACATGGCAGATCACCTTCTTAATGTTTTCTACTGACAGTAAATGATTCGCATATTGTGGGATCATCATTACATAAAACCTAACACAATCCGGAAAAATACGCAAGGAAAGTTCCTCGCGGAAAGGAGCGGTATATGGTGGGAACAGTCATAGAATATTTAAAAAAATACGGAGATATTCCATTTCGCGAAAAACCTCTGAATGATGTGGACAGTCTGGCCTTATGCCAGCTTTCTTATCTGAAGTTCGACGGAATGGTCAGTGACGTGCGTCACAACGGTCCTTCCGTGACGCTGCAGGAGATCGCCAAACGGCCGGATGTGGATCAGCTGTTCGGAGATGTGCGTTTTGAAAAGGAGAACCGGGCACTGTTTGAAGGGCTGCTTAGCGGCAGACGCTTCCGGAATATGAAGCTGAATTGTTATATCAATCTGGTGGAAAAGGAGTGGGAGACCCAGTTCTCTGCGATTACCTTTATCCTGGATGACGGAACGTTGTTTTTGGCATTCCGCGGCACGGATGAGACTATTGTGGGGTGGAAGGAAGACTTTAATATGGCATTCCTGAATCCGGTACCGGGGCAGGAATACAGTGTCAAATATGTAAATATGGTCACCGGATGGCTGCACCAGCCATTTTACATCGGAGGACATTCCAAGGGTGGAAACCTGGCGGTGTACAGTGCCATGAAATGTGCGCCCTTTGTGCAGAAGCGGATCCAGAAGATATACAGTCTGGACGGACCGGGATTCCGGCCGGAGGTGCTGAAGGAATGTCATTACAATGCGATAGAAGACAAGGTGGTAAAGCTGCTTCCGCATTCTTCTATGATCGGGATGATTTTCGAGAGGGATATTCATTACCGCGTAGTGGAAAGTAAAAGCCACGGTCTGCTGCAGCATGATCCTTTCTCCTGGCTGGTGAAGGATGATCATTTCGTGGATGTGGGCGATATCTATGAGAGCCAGAGGATCATGAATGATGCTTTAAATGAATGGATCCTGTCCCTGAACGAGGAGCAGGTCCGTACCTTTGTAGACACACTTTATCAGGTGATCTCCGCATCACAGGCGGACGATCTGATCACATTTACCGCAGATTGGAAAAAGAGTATGAATGCGGTAGTTACCGCATTGAAGGAAGTGGACGATCAGACAGCCGAGATGCTGCGTGGGATTATTCGTTCGCTGTTTGAGATAGCCAGGTGCAAGGTGAAGGAAGAACTGACAGCCACCAAAAAAACACGACACAGATTTAAAAATACGAAGCGAGCAGGGAAAGCAGAGGAAGTCCGGCCGGATCCGGCAGCCTCTCCGGATGCCATTGTAACCCAAGGATCGGCAGCTCGTCATGCTCCAAAGCTTCGGGGCAGCCATCGTCAGGGCAGACCTGGATGATCTTAAGGTGCTGGCCTAAGCGGTCGATTCGTTGGTGGTGGGCACTGTTGACGCGCATTTTGGCAGGAAAATACTTGAAAAGACGGGAATCCTCCGTCATAATGGAGGAATGGAAGGCATCACCAGCAGGCATACTATGTAGTTGATCTGCGGGCATATCCTGCAGAATTGTGCCCCCGAAGGCAACATTGATGACCTGCATGCCCTTGCAGATCCCGATGACAGGGATTCCGGCGGCGATCGCTATGTCGAGAGCCTGGAATTGCAGGATGTCCAGTTCGGTGTCAACAGTGCGGGAACCTTTGTTTTTTTCACCGAAAAAAGCAGGAGTGATATCTCCGCCGCCCGGCAGGATCAGAGCGTCGCAGGAGATGACTTCCCCGGGAACTAAGGTTGTCACGGTTCTGGCGGGAAGCTTCCGAAAAAAGGTCTCGTAATTGCCCGTCTGATTCTTACGTCCCAAAATGACTAATTTTGTCATATAATTTTCTGATACCTCATTTTTTTATAGTTAATATATGCCATAACTTTTGATTTTTGCATAGGACAAATTAGCAAAAATGTATCTTACGCTTTTTTATAAATAGGAGTAAAATAGCAACGACCATGAGGGAGTGGAAACTCCTTCAGGGATGTTTACGGAAAGGAAGTGGTATTATGGAGGAATTGGCATCAGAACTGCTCAAAGAACTGAACTGTGATACGGCGTTTTCGATCAAGCTTCCGGCAGGTCTTCCACTGATCGGCGGAGTACAGCTGGATATTGCGGAATCGGTAGTGATCACATGGGTAGTCATGGCAGTCATTCTGATCTTGTCGATTATCCTTACAAGCAACCTCAAAGTACACAATGTCAGCAGACGACAGCTGGTGGCAGAGACAATCGTGACGAAGCTGGAAGGCATTGTTACGGGAATGATCGGAGAGGAAGGGAAACGGTATGTACCGTATCTGGTAAGTGTACTGTTATACCTGGGCATATCCAATATCATCGGATTGTTCGGCATGAAGCCCCCTACCAAGGATCTGAACGTAACGGCGGCACTGGCACTGATGAGTATCATCCTGGTGGAAGCAGCAGGCATCCGCAAAAAAGGCGTGGGCGGATGGATCAAGAGCTTCACCGAGCCTATCGCGATCGTAACACCTATCAACATCCTGGAGGTGTTCATTAAGCCCCTGTCTTTGTGTATGCGATTGTTTGGTAACGTTTTGGGAGCATTCGTTATCATGGAGCTGTTGAAGCTTCTGGTTCCGGTAGCATTGCCGGTACCCTTCAGCTTTTACTTTGATATTTTTGATGGACTGATCCAGGCATATGTATTCGTATTCCTGACATCTATGTACATTAAGGAAGCCATTGAATAAGTAACTATTCACTAACAACATTTTTTTAAAACTAGGAGGATTCATTATGATAGCTATTGGAGCAGGTATTGCAGCACTGGCATGTATCGGAGCAGGTATCGGTATCGGTATCGCAACAAGTAAGGCAGCAGAGGCTGTGGCAAGACAGCCGGAAGCAGAGAGCAAGATCACCAAGATCTTACTGTTAGGTGGTGCGCTGGCAGAGGCAACCGCTATTTACGGATTCGTTATCGGTATCCTGATCATCTTATTCATGGCATAACTATCGGATAGTTATAACAACCGAAGCCGGAAACGGCACAAACGTATAACGAAACGTAAGAAAGGATGAAAGCACATGCTGAGATTAGATATTAATATTGTATGGACCATCCTGAATCTGTTGATCATATTTGCCATTGTGAAGATCTTCCTGATCAAGCCCATCCACAAGATCCTGGATGCAAGACAGGCAGAGATCGATAAGCAATATGCAGATGCAAAAGCCGCACAGGACAGTGCTGATGAACTGAAAAATCAGTACGAGGCATCCTTAAGCGGTGTCCAGGCAGAAAAGGAAGGCATCCTGAACGAAGCAAGAGGCAAGGCTGGCAACGAGTATGACCGTATCGTGGCAGATGCCCAGACCGAAGCAAAAAAGATCCTGGACAATGCCGACAAAAATGCCGCACTGGAAGAGCAGAAGCGTATTCAGCAGGCACAGGAGCAGATCGCAGGTCTGGTAGTGGAAGCTACCGCAAAGCTGGTGGCAGCTAAACAGAATGCAGATTCAGACAGAGAACTTTACAACCAATTTATAGCAAAGACAGGTGAAAAGATTGATTAGTACAGCTTTAGAATACGCAAAAAGATTGCGTGAACTGAATATCCCCGGAGACATTGTAGGTCAGACAGGCGATATCTTTAAAGCCGTACCGCAGGTGAAGCTGGATTTCGAATCTCCTGCCGTGGCACTGTCTGCCAAGCACAATGTAATAGAAAAAGTATTCCCGATGCAGATCAGAGATTTCCTGAAGGTCCTGTGTGATAACGGAGATATCTATCTGTGGGATGATATCTGCACTGCGTATAGAGAACTCTCTCCCGAGAAAAAGGGTGAGTTCGTTGTGACCCTGTCCTATGTGACAGCACCAACAGAAGAGCAGTTACAGAATATCCGTGATTTTGTACAGAAGAAATATCACAGAGACGATATGGTCTTCGAGACGAAGGAAGACCCGGCTCTGGGCGGCGGTTTCATCATCCGTGCCGGTAACGAAGTCTATGACTGGAGTACCAATGGTCGTATGAAGCAGTTCGCAGACAAGCTTTCCCAGGTGGGTAAGACTGCCAGCGAGCAGGGGATCATCTCTATCCTGAAGGGTGAGATCGAAGATTTCCACCTGCAGGCACAGGAGCATGAAATCGGTTCCGTCAGCTGGGTAGGTGACGGTATCGCAAATGTCAATGGTATCGACCATGCCGAGTACGGTGAGATCGTTATCTTCGATTCTGGTGTCAAGGGAATGGTACAGGATGTCCGCAGAGATGAGATCGGATGTATCCTGTTCGGTCATGATACCGAGATCCGTGAGGGTACCAGAGTCGTTCGTACCGGTAAGAGAGCCGGTATCCCCGTAGGTGACGGATTCAAGGGCAGGATCGTGGATGCTCTGGGAGCACCCATCGACGGCGCAGGCCCCATTAAGGAAGAGGGGTATCGTCCCATCGAGCAGCCTGCTCCTTCCATCGTGGACAGACAGTCCGTAGGTGTACCGATGGAGACCGGTATTCTGGCAATCGATTCCATGTTCCCCATCGGTCGTGGACAGCGTGAGCTGATCATCGGTGACCGTCAGACCGGTAAGACCTCCATCGCCATCGACGCCATCCTGAACCAGAAGGGTAAGGATGTGGTATGTATCTATGTAGCCATCGGTCAGAAGGCATCCACCATTGCAAAACTGGTGGGAACCCTGAAGAAGAATGATGCCATGGATTACACGATTATCGTATCCGCAACCGCCAGCGATCCTGCACCCCTGCAGTACATCGCACCTTATTCCGGTACGGCACTGGCTGAGTATTTCATGTATCAGGGCAAGGATGTCCTCATCGTATATGATGATCTGTCCAAGCATGCGGTAGCTTACCGTGCACTGTCCCTGTTACTGGAGCGTTCTCCCGGACGTGAGGCATATCCCGGAGACGTATTCTATTTACATTCCAGACTGCTGGAGCGTTCCGCAAGACTGAGCGCAGACAAGGGCGGCGGTTCCATTACCGCACTGCCGATCATCGAGACTCAGGCAGGCGATGTATCCGCATACATTCCGACCAACGTTATCTCCATCACGGACGGTCAGATTTTCCTGGAGAGTGATCTGTTCTTCTCCGGTATGAGACCCGCAGTCAATGTCGGTCTGTCTGTATCCCGTGTCGGCGGTGCCGCACAGACCAAGGCAATGAAGAAGGCAGCCGGAAGCATACGTATCGACCTGGCACAGTTCCGTGAGATGGAAGTGTTCACACAGTTTGCATCCGATCTGGACAATGCCACCAAGGAGCAGTTACAGCACGGTCATGTATTGATGGAGCTGTTAAAGCAGCCTCTGTGCAGACCTTTAAGCATGGCAGAACAGGTTATGACCCTGTGTGCAGCCAACGGCAGAGTAATGCTGGATGTGCCCGTAGATCAGGTGAAGGATTTCCAGATGCAGTTCTTAAGTTACATGAAGGAGCAGCACAGTGACATCGTACGTCAGTTAGAGACCACCAAGGCGCTGGACGACGAACTGAATAAGCAGATCTGCGATGCAGCTGAGAAATTTAAAAAGGAATTTTTGCAAAAATAATATTTGCAAACAGTGATAGTAATATAGGAGGTTAACATGGCAAATACGCGAGAAATACAAAGTCGTATGAAAAGCATTCAGGATACTATGAAGATCACCAATGCCATGTATATGATCTCTTCCACGAAGCTTCGGAAAGCCAAGAAGAATCTGGAAGAGACGGAGCCTTACTTCTATACTCTGCAGACTATGGTCAGCAGAATCGTCCGTCACTTACCGGAGATCGACAATAAGTACTTCGATGAGCGTAAGGACAAACCGGCAGAAGAGAGAACCGTCGGTCTGGTGGTAGTTACCGCAGATAAGGGTCTCGCCGGAGCCTATAACCATAATGTACTGAAGATGGCGGAAGAGCAGATGCAGAAAGCCGGACAGACAGGAAAATATAAGCTGTTTGTCGTGGGTGAGCTGGGACGTCAGTATTTCGGACACAGAGGCATCGAGGTGGCAGAGCAGTTTCATTATACTGCACAGAACCCGACCCTGCATCGTGCTAGAATCATTACGGAGACGATCCTGGAGCAGTTCCAGGCAGAGCAGCTGGATGAGGTATATATTATTTATACCAATATGGTAAACAGCGTGACAACCGAACCGCAGATGATGCGTCTGTTACCTATCATAAAAGAACGGTTTATTACCAAAGACGGACAGGATCTGAGTATGTATCAGGAGCCACTTGTCATGACACCGTCCCCGAAGGCAGTGCTTGATAACATTGTTCCCGATTTTGTCATGGGATATGTATACGGCGCATTGGTAGAATCGTTCTGCAGTGAACAGAACGCCAGAATGATGGCCATGGAGGCGGCAAATAAAAACGCGTCCGCCATGATCCATGATCTGTCCATTCAGTACAACCGGGTACGGCAGGCTATGATCACACAGGAGATCACTGAGGTCATTGCCGGTGCCAAGGCTCAGAAAAAGAAGAAAAAGGCAAGAAAGGAGGTCCTGAGCAATTGAGTAACGTAAATGAAAAAAATCATGGTAAGATCGTTCAGGTCATGGGACCTGTTGTAGACGTAGAGTTCGAGAACAATGACCTTCCTTTTATCAAGGATGCCCTGGAGGTATACAGCGAAGGGAAACGTCTGGTCATGGAAGTGGCACAGCATATCGGCAACAATACCGTCCGCTGTATTATGTTAGGTGCCAGTGAAGGACTCTGCAAGGATATGGATGTTATTGCTACCGGTAAAGGAATCCAGGTTCCGGTAGGTAAAAAGACACTGGGAAGATTGTTCAACGTATTGGGAGAGACCATCGATGGCGGAGAATCCCTGGAGGGAGAGGAGCATTGGGTCATCCACAGAGATCCACCTTCCTTCGAAGAGCAGAGCCCGGTCGTAGAGATGCTGGAGACCGGTATTAAAGTCATCGATCTGCTGGCACCCTATGCAAAGGGTGGTAAGATCGGTCTGTTCGGCGGTGCCGGTGTCGGCAAGACTGTGCTGATCCAGGAGCTGATCCGAAATATTGCTACGGAGCACGGTGGATATTCTATTTTCACCGGTGTCGGCGAGCGTTCCCGTGAGGGTAATGATCTGTGGAGTGAGATGAAGGAGTCCGGAGTATTAGAAAAGACCGCGCTAGTCTTTGGTCAGATGAATGAGCCCCCCGGAGCACGTATGCGTGTGGCCGAGACAGGACTGACCATGGCAGAGTATTTCCGTGATGAAGAGCACCAGAACGTGCTGTTGTTCATTGATAATATCTTCCGTTTTGTGCAGGCAGGTAGTGAGGTATCCGCACTGTTGGGCCGTATGCCTTCCGCAGTAGGATATCAGCCCACACTGGCTACCGAGGTCGGTGAGTTACAGGAACGTATCGCTTCCACGAACAAGGGTAGTGTCACTTCCGTTCAGGCTGTTTACGTGCCTGCGGATGACCTGACTGACCCCGCACCCGCGACTACGTTCGCACATCTGGATGCCACCACCGTTCTGTCCCGTAAGATCGTGGAACAGGGTATTTACCCCGCAGTGGATCCGCTGGAATCCACTTCCCGTATCCTGGAAGAGGATGTGGTAGGTAAGGAGCATTATGAGACTGCACGCCAGGTGCAGGCAATGCTGCAGAAGTACAAGGAACTGCAGGATATCATCGCTATCCTGGGTATGGAGGAGTTGTCCGATGAGGATAAGATCACCGTATACCGTGCCCGTAAGATCCAGCGTTTCCTGTCCCAGCCCTTCCATGTGGCAGAGAACTTCACCGGTGTACCCGGCAAGTATGTGCCTGTGAAGGAGACTATCCGCGGATTCCGTGCGATCATTGACGGTGAGATGGATGAGTATCCGGAAGCTGCATTCTTCAATGTAGGTACCATTGATGAGGCAGTGGAAAAGGCTAAGAAGCTCATGGCACAGTAAGGAAAGGCGGTGTGCATATGAACACCTTTAGTTTGAAGGTCATTGCCAGTGATAAAGTATTTTTCGATGGAAAATGCGGCATTATTATCGTACCTGCCCTGGACGGCGAGCAGGCCATTATGTCTCACCATGAGGATATGGTCATTGCCACGAGAGAGGGCGAGGTACGCTTCAAGGAAAAAGAGGAGGATGACTGGACCAAAGCCGTAGTCGGTGTGGGCTGTGTCTACATTTCTCATAACCGTGTGATCATGCTGGTGGATACGGCAGAACGGCCGGAGGATATCGACAGGGTCCGTGCGGAGGCAGCCCTGGAGCGAGCGAAGGAACAGCTGCGTCAGAAGCAGAGTATCCAGGAGTATCATGTATCCCAGGCATCCATGGCGAGAGCAATGCTGCGCCTGAAAGAAGCCGGAAAATACGAAGTTAAGTAGTAATACGTAAAATATAAGTAAAAAGTAACAAAATTAAGCCTGTAATGTTAGCAAATGTGTGCAATTCGGAAATTGTTATTTTTCTGTCATTGCGATAAAATCTCTTCAGAATCGTAAGGAGAGTTAAGCGATGGATTATTTACAGAAAAAATCAATACGAAGTGTCGCAGCTGCCATTGCAGGCTTTTTGCGTCACTGCGTTCGGAAAATAGGAATCACCAAAGAGAAGCTTCCTTCCTGCATAGCACTTGCGGTATGTCCACTGGTGACATTTTATCTGTTTGAAATGTATACCCACAATCCTTTCATAACGATGCATTTCAAGACACAGATATTGAACATGGCGTTTTATGTACTGACCGCGCTTCTGTTATTCGGAATCGTTAAATATGTCCGGGCTGCTCTGATGCTGCAGACAACATTTTTCATGGCGGCAGGTCTTGCAAATTATTATGTGCTGAATTTCCGGTCAGCACCTATTATGCCCTGGGATATTTATTCCATCGGTACGGCAGCCAGTGTGGCAGGGAATTTTAACTATACACTGAAGAGTAGTACGGTGCTGGTCATTATAGGATTCCTGGTATTGCTGTTGATCGAGAGCCGTTTTTCTATGAAGGCTCCGGCGCGTGTAGCGAAAAGAGCGGCACTTATACTGCTTAGCATTGTATTGATCTATGGCTATACTGGCATGGTACAGAGTGAGAGCTTTGTGAGAAGTTTTGGATTGTACGATAAGCTGTTTACCCCTACCGTCATGAACAAAAGAGACGGCAATATCGTGGCATTCCTGATGGAACTGGAGTATATGGATGTGGAGAAACCGTCAGGATATTCTGCGGAGGAGATTGGCAGTAAGTATACACAGGCAGGACAGGATTCCGCAGGTCTTGCGGCAGCCGTGGAAGATCCAAAGAGCGTGAAGCGCCCCAATATCATTGTCATCATGGATGAGGCTTTTTCCGATCTGGCGGTGAGAGGTGATTTCACCACCAACGAGGACTATATGCCCTTTATTCACAGTTTACAGCAGGGTGCGGAGAATACCAGAACCGGCTATCTGAATGTTTCCGTGCTGGGTGGGAATACTGCCAATACGGAGTTTGAATTCCTCACCGGCAATACCATAGGATTCCTGCCCCAGGGCAGTGTGGCTTACCAGCAGTATGTGCAGAAGGAGACGCCGTCTCTGGCATCCTACCTGAAGGAGCTGGACTATCATACCGTAGCGATCCATCCGTATTATGCCAGTGGCTGGGACAGAGACAGAGTCTATCCGCTACTTGGTTTTGATGAGTTTTTATCCCAGGAGGATTTCACCAATCCGAAACGGATCCGTAACTATATCTCCGATGAGAGCAGCTTTGCCAAGATCATCGAACTGTATGAGAATAAAAAAGAGGGAGAGCCTCTGTTTGTCTTTAACGTAACCATGCAGAATCACAGCGGTTACGAAGAGGAATTCCATAATTTTACCCCGGATATCACTGTGGACGGCATTGATTCCAAAGCGTTGTCTATGTATCTGTCTCTGGTAAAACAGACGGATCACGCCCTGCAGGGTCTGATCGATTATTTCTCTCAGGCGGATGAGGATACCATGATCGTATTCTTCGGGGATCACCAGCCTACGACTTATGTGAGTAATCCGATCTTAAGAAATAATAAAGTGAATCCGGAGACTTTAACAGACGAGGAAAATCTGTTAAAATATAAAGTGCCTTATGTGATCTGGAGCAATTTTGACATTGAGGAGCAGACGGGAGGAGAGACCAGTGCTAATTATCTGGCAATGGATGTGCTGGAGAACTGTGATCTGCCACTGCCTGCCCTGCAAAGCAGTCTGACCGGGCTTCGGAAGGAATACCCGGTGATCAGTGCAGCAGGTGTGAGAGAGGCGGACGGCACTCTTACAACGGTGAAGGAATGTGGGGAAGCATTGAACGATTACCGGAGTCTGGAGTATTATCTGCTGTTTGATTACGAAAGGTAAAAAGCAATCCTATGAAATTTATGTCTGCGTATGAAGGCACTGCATGAAAAGAATGTGTGCATGTGAAAACACAGACGATGGAGAGACACGGGAGTAGATGATTATGAACGGCAGAACGAAGACAGCTACAAGTGCAGAACGCAGGACACAGAGAGGAATCTCTGTGCTTGCGTTCTTTGTGCCTGCATTTATCATGCTGGTTCTTTTTATCATACGGGGCATATATCCTTTTGGTGACCGGAGTTTTCTGTTCTCCGACATGTACCATCAGTATATGCCTTTTTTAAGTGAATTCGTACATAAGATCAAAGCGGGAGAGGGACTGTCTTATTCTTACAACGTGGGGATCGGATCGAATTTCCTGGCATTATATGTCTATTATGTAGCAAGTCCTTTTAACTGGCTGGTATTTTTGCTGCCGGAGAGCCTGATCATGGAATTCATGAGTTATCTCGTGATCCTGCGGATCGGTCTTATGGGGCTTACGTTCAGTATTTATCTGCGGAAGACTTTTGGAAAGGCAGATCCGGCGGTGATCCTGTTTTCCACCTGTTATGCCCTGTCCGGCTATCTGGCAGCTTATAACTGGAATGTGATGTGGCTGGACTGCCTGATCCTGTTACCACTGATCCTTTTGGGAGTGGAGCGGCTGGCCAGAGAGGGAAGATGGGTTATGTACACGGTGACCCTGGGGCTTTGCATCCTGACCAATTACTATATTTCCATTATGATCTGCATTTTCCTGGTGCTGTATTTCGGAATGCTGTTGATCACGGAATACCATACCATGACGGAAGGACAGAGCCAAAAAGTAAAAACGGTATTCGGCAGGATCGGAAGATTTGCATTTGCATCTCTGCTGGCAGGAGGGCTGGCTGCGGCACTGCTGATTCCGGAGGTCTGCGCTATCTTGCGGACGGATTTTGGCAATTCGGATTTCCCCGGTACGTTGGAGTCTTATTTTTCCGTGTTTGATATGCTGGCGAGACACTGCCTGTGCGTGACCACGGAGAGGGGACTGGAACACTGGCCGAACATCTACTGTGGTGTGGCGGTATTTTTACTGGTGCCCATGTATGCACTGAATGAAAAAATATCGGTGAGAAAACGGTTCTGCAATTTGGCACTGGCGGGATTTTTGTTGCTAAGCTTTGGAACCAATGTTCTGGATTTTTTGTGGCATGGTCTGAATTATCCGGATTCCCTGCCGGCGAGACAGTCTTTTCTCTATATTTTTCTGATCCTTGTCATGTGCTATGATGCTTTCCGGAATGTGGAGGGCACTTCTCCCAGGCAGATCATCTATGGGTATCTGGCGGCGGTGGTATTTTTACTTGCCTGTGAGAAATTCGTGGAGAGCGAGGATTTCGACACGGGTATTGAAGTGCTGACGCTGGTGTTCGTTACGATCTACGGGGTGATTCTGTATCTGTACCGGACGAGGAAGAGTGAACTGACGAGGCAGGTGCTTGGCATTCTGGTGCTGGCGTGCATAGTGGCGGAGCTGAGCATTAATACATTTAATACGAGTCTGGGCACTACCGGGCGAAGCGCTTATCTGGGAGACCAGGAGGATTATAAGGCGTTGTATGCCCTGGCGCAGGAACAGGAGGGGGATGACTTCTTCCGTATCGAGAAGTTTACCCGCAAGACGAAAAATGACGGAACCCTGACCGGGTACCCTACGGCTTCGGTATTTTCCTCCACCATGAATTCCCAGGTCATGGATCTGTATAAGAAGCTTGGCATGCGTCATAGTAAGGTTTACTATGGATTCGACGGAGCGACGGCTTTCGTGTCGGCACTCCTGAATGTGGATTACATGTTCGGCGAATCGGATAAATACGAAAACGGTTTGTATGAGACTGTGAATAACAGTGGAGATGTTTATTTATATCATTGTAAATATACGCTGCCCTTTGGTTATGTGGCACCCATGGGTTGGAATGTTACGGACGAGATCAGTACCGGTGTGAGAGTGCAGAATCAGTTGATAGAGGATCTGGGAATCGCAGAGCCCTTACTGGACCGGGCGACCAGTGAGGCTAGCGGGGACAATGTATGTATTACTGCGGACCGGGCAGGCTATTATTATGCAAGGATCAATGCCACAGGGACGAAAAAGGTGCAGGTGCTGGGAGGAACGCTGGAGACTCAGACTTACGCGGATCTGAAGAATGGATCCATTCTGTATCTGGGATATCTGCAGAAGGGAGAGCGGGTCACCCTGACCAATGGAGATGATGCGGATGAGACGCAGAAGGTATCTGCGGAAGCCTATGTACTGAATGAAGAAGTGCTGGCACAGGCAGTGGAGATACTGTCAAAAGAATATCTGGAAAATGTAGCGGTGGACAGCACCCATATTTTGGGAACCTTAAGTCTGGAAGAAGCCGGCAGACTGATCCTGTCCGTGCCTTATGAGGAGGGCTGGACGGTGCAGATCGACGGAGAAAATGCAGAGCCTGAGCAGTTTGGCGATGCCCTCATGGCATTTGATCTGGAAGCGGGAGAACATACGATACAGATGCACTATGTACCGGAAGGTCGGAATATCGGTATTCTGGTGAGTGCGGGAAGTGCTCTGCTCCTGTTGGGATGCGTGCTGTGTCAGAGGCGCGGTGGCAAGAGAAAAGAGAGCGATGAGGATGAACCTTCGCAAATGATATCGGACGAAACTGAGGGAAATTCTGTGAAGGAAGAGACTGGGAAGATGTAAGAGGAGATTCCTCCGACGGAAGGAATCGTCTGCGGAATGGAGGTTAGTATGACGAAGAAGAGCATCAGCGATACCCTGCGGCGTACCTGCCTGATCCTGGCGGGATCTTTTATCATGGCTGTGAACTTAAAAAGCTTTGTCCGCACCGGAGGACTGATCCCCGGTGGATTCAACGGTCTGACCCGTCTGATCCAGGAGATCAGTGTACTGTTGTGGCATTGGGAGCCTCCGTTTTCTGTGATCAATTTTATTCTGAATGCCATTCCGGCTGTGATCAGTTTCAAATTTATCGGAAAAAAATTTACCGGCTATTCCTGCCTGATGATTGTGGTGAGTGGTATCCTGACAGATATTGTGCCGTCATTTCCCGTGACGGAGGATATTCTGCTGATCTCTATCTTCGGAGGACTGATCAATGCATTAGCTATCAGTCTGTGCCTGTTTGCCAATGCCACCAGCGGAGGTACCGATTTTATCGCAATTTTCCTGTCGGAGAAATACGGCATTGACTCCTGGAATTATATTTTCGCCGGAAATGTGGTGATCCTTGGGGTCGCCGGAGCACTGTTCGGATGGGACAAGGCGCTGTACTCCATTATTTTTCAGTACACCTCCACGCAGGTATTGCATGTATTGTACAAGCGGTATCAGAAGCAGACACTGATCATCGTGACCAAACGACCGGAGGATGTCTACGAAGCCATTGCAGAGATCACGAATCACGATGCCACGCTGATCAAGGGAGAGGGCTGTTATTCCAAACAGGAATGTGATGTGCTGTATTCCGTGGTAGGACGGGATGAAGTGAATAAGGTTGTGAATACAGTGCGTAAGACCGATCCCCAGGCTTTTGTGAATATGATCCGCACGGAGAACCTGGCGGGAAGATTTTATCAGAGACCGAATGATTAAGAGTTGTAAAAAAGAGCCTGAGAGTCAGCAGCTTAACTGACACTCAGGCTTGCGTATTTTTTCGGGGAGACGCCCACGGCTTTGGTGAAGGCTTTGAAGAAATTGCTGTAATCTGTGAAACCACTGCGTTCGAAGGCTTCCATGACATTACCGTTTTCGTTCAATACAGCTTTGGCGATACTGATGCGGCGGGCGGTGATGTATTTGTTGATCGTGGTGCCGGTGGCGGATTTGAAGATCCGGCAGATATAGGATTCACTTAAGTAAAACTGTCCGGCTAACTGTTCTACGGTAATGGGTTGGGAGATATTCTGGTTGATGAAGTTTAAAATATCGTCCACCTGATGGTTGTAGCGGTAGGAGCTGTCCTTGTATTCCACGGCGTCCGCAGTATTTTCTCCGGCACTGGTCTGCTCTGTGTTCCTGACGAACAGAGTGTTGAGCATGACCATCAGTTCCATGAAAGCGGCATATTCCGTAATGTCATGGGCGAAGCCCTCCGCAGAGGTGATTTTGTTGATATAATAGAGAAATCGCTTTTGCTGTTCCTTATTTAATGACAGCTTATGGGAAAAAGGGGCACTGCGGTGGGTGAAACAAAAGCTTAGATCCGTATTCCCTGTGGAGATCTGTTTCATGAAGTCCGGTGCCACCGACAACACGATTCGCTCATGGACGGAATTGTCGATCTGGGTCAGCTTGTGACTTTCATACTGATTGATGATAAACAGATCCCCGGGGGCAATCGTATAGAAACAATTGTCGATGAGGAACTGTTTGCCGCCGCAGATGGAATAATAGATCTCATAGCAGTCATGGATATGCATGTCCATGGCTTTTTCTTCTTTGTATAAATGGGCAATGGCAAAAGTCCCGGAGGTCTTGCAATTCTCTATGGCTGTTTTACAGGAAGTAAGTTCTTCCATTCTTTCTTTCTCCTATGATGACAATGTTTAAAAAGAGCCTTGGCACAGGCAAAGCAGAATGCTATACTGATTAGGCAGACAGCTTCCGGCGTGCGAAGAACAGGCAGCAGGCGGCGAACAGGCAGACACACAGTCTGGACAGAACCTGGTGGCTGTAACATGCGTCAATTTGGGCAACCAGTGCATCGGACAGAATCAGAAAAGGATCATCAGCTCCTGTGGAGACATAGACACGGTTCCTGGGAAGGACCAGCGTCACATCCGCATTATGATTCAGGGCGATGTTCTCCGGTGTGAAGAAATGACAGGGATTGTATTCCTTCTGAATTACACCGGCACTGCTTACGGTGACTGTCTTAATCCCGATCAGCTGCTCACTGTGCGGGAAGTCGAGCCGAAGTCCGGTAAGATGTCCCTCCAGGGAAGCGTCTAAGAGGAAAGACACCTGCATGGTATCGGGATCAAACGTGGAAGAGATACATTTCTCCTGTGAAAAATTACCGTCGGTATCCGTGGTGTAATACAGGGAACAGCCGTCTCCTTCAAACTCTTCAAAGGTGATCCGCAGATGCAGATCCGATGCCGGATGCGGGAAACAGACAAAAATTACAGCTATAAGCAGGAGGATCAGACCACCTGCGAGATATTTTTTAGATGGAAGATGCATGAAAAGCTCCTTACGTGCGTGGCACGGTTTTATTTAAGATTTTTATGATTTTATCATACGGGAAAAAAAGTAAAACCGCAAGGTATTTATGAGGAAGGACAAGAGAATGGAACAAAATATGACAGAAAAAAGAAAAGGAACGGACAGGGAAGACCTGGTGGTGATCCTGTTCGGGATCCTGCTCGCCTGGCTGATCTATCAGATCGTATTAAAAGAACTTCCGGAGACGTTGTCGGACTATAACGGACATACTTATGTGTATCTGCCGATGTTTAACCGTAGCACCTGGTTCCAGGGATGGAAGACGGTGCCTTACTGTCTGTGGCATTTGTGTGTGCTGGGACTGAATCATATCCTGAGGATCCCACTGGAGGTATCGGCGGCATATGTGACCGGTGCGTTTCACTTATTTGCTTATTTTGTCCTCTACTGGATGATCCGCAGATATACGGAGCGGTTCTGTGAGAAGGCAGGAGCCTTTAAGGCTGCAATGCTCGCTTTCGGCCTGTCCGTGGCGCAGGGACTGTATTTTTACTGGCTGGATGCCGGCGGAAGATTCCTGGGGATCTATTCCATGAATCCGATTCATAATCCGACCCATATGAGTGTCAGAGGCTTCGGACTGTTATGCTTCTGCCTGGTCTACGATATCTGGGGAGCACAGAAGGATCCGACATACCGGGGCGTCTTTTTCCCGGTGGAGAGAAGTCTGAAAAAATATTACGGCGTGCTGGCAGGAGTTCTGTTCCTGACGGCCATGTCCAAACCGGTATTCGCGGAGATGTTCGTACCGGCAGTGGGTGTGATCATGCTGTACCGGCTGTTAAAGCTCTGCGTGTGTAAGGATGAACGGAAGACGGAATATTTCAGACACTGCGTGTATACTTTTTTGTGTGCGCTGCCGGCACTGTTTTACATATTGCTGCAATTCTTAGCCTACTTTTTCTGGGGCGGAAGCTACGGGGCAGACGGCTCTTTCATGGTGACGAAGTGGATGGAAGTCTGGAGCATGTATTCCGAGAATATTATTCTGTCGGTGGCACTGGGTATGGCATTCCCTCTTCTGGTGATCCTGTTTGACGCGGCATTTTTCGTAAAGGACGACCTGGGAATCCTGGCAATCACCGGATATGTCATTGGTTTTCTGGAAGCGGCACTTTTCGGAGAGGGCGGAAGCAAATTAAGCCATGCGGACTTTTTATGGCCCATGATGTGTGGCATGATGTTAGTATGGGTGGCTGCAATGCTGCATCTACTGGTACTGGAGAAGACCGAAGATGGGCGCAGGGGACAGCGGGTTGCGGTCAATGTATGCTTCTTAATATTCGGCTTTCATGTGCTGTGCGGACTGCTCTATATCCAAAACATATTGACAGTGGGATAAAAGTTCAAAATTTGCAATGTTTTATTTAAAATATGAAAAGACTTTGAGAATTTTTTCTAGTATACTGGGATCATGCAAAGAGAGAAAGCATTTGCATGATCCCTTCTTTTTTTTAGAAAAAAGTAAAAAAAGGTTGGAAATGCTTACAATGATATGCTATAATGTAAGTGCTTTCATAAAAAGGTATCATTCAATGACGGCTCGCAGGTCGTCCGTTGAGGAAAGAGAGGCGTAAGGTGGAACTTAGAACAGCAGTATCACCAAGAGATGTGAAGCATTATACCACAGAGCGTCTGAGAGAAGAGTTTCTGATCCAGAATCTGTTCGTACCCGGCGAGATCAAGCTGGTGTACAGCCACATCGACAGAATCATTACGGGAGCAGCAGTCCCTGTAAGCCCTATCACACTGACAGCAGGAGATGAGCTCCGTGCAGAGTATTTCTGCCAGAGAAGAGAACTGGGTGTGATCAATATCGGTGGAGCAGGTACGATCACCGTTGATGGCAAAGTGTACAAGGTAGGCTACAAGGAAGCTATGTACATTGGAATGGGCTCCAAAGAGATCATTTTTGCAAGCGAAGATGAGAAGCAGCCCGCTAAATTTTATCTGAATTCCGCTCCCGCACATAAGACTTATCCAACCGTGCTGATCAAGCCGGAAGGTACTCCCGAAGAGGGTGTTGTCATTGTAAAGGATGAGAATAAAGTAGAACTGGGTACTCTGGAAGATGCTAACCACAGAGTTATCTGCAAATATATCCTTCCCGGACAGGTAGAGAGCTGTCAGCTGGAGATGGGTATGACGAAGTTAGAGCCCGGTAGTGTATGGAACACTATGCCTTGTCATACACATGACAGACGTATGGAAGTATATCTGTATTTCGATATGCCGGAGGACGCATTTGTTATGCACTATATGGGTGAGCCCGATGAGACCCGCCATATCGTAATGCGCAATGAAGAGGCAGTTATCTCCCCCAGCTGGTCCATACATTCCGGATGCGGTTCCAGAGCATACACCTTTATCTGGGGTATGGTTGGCGAGAATCAGGACTTCGACGACATGGACGGTGTCGACAACAGAGATCTCAAATAACATAAAGCAGTAACTTAATTAACAGTTAACATAATGTGCCGAAAGAAAATTTCGGAGCACAATATTAAGAAAAGGAGAAAAAACAATGTCTGAATTCACTAATTTCTCACTGGAAGGTAAGGTTGCACTGGTTACCGGCGCATCTTACGGTATTGGTTTCGCTATCGCTTCCGCATACGCTGAGTGCGGTGCTACCATCTGCTTTAACGATATCAAGCAGGAACTGGTAGACAAGGGAATCGCTGCATACGCTGAGAAAGGCATCAAGGCTCACGGCTATGTATGTGACGTTACCAACGAAGAAGCAGTTAATGCTATGGTAGCTCAGATCGAGAAGGAAGTAGGAACCATCGATATCCTGGTTAACAACGCAGGCATCATCAAGAGAATCCCTATGACCGAGATGACCGCAGATCAGTTCCGTCAGGTAATCGACGTAGACCTGAATGCACCTTTCATCGTATCAAAAGCAGTGATCCCTGCAATGATCAAGAAGGGCCATGGTAAGATCATCAACATCTGTTCCATGATGTCCGAGCTGGGTCGTGAGACCGTATCTGCATACGCAGCAGCTAAGGGCGGCTTAAAGATGCTGACCAAGAACATCTGCTCCGAGTACGGCCAGTACAACATTCAGTGTAACGGCCTTGGACCCGGTTACATCGAGACTCCTCAGACGGCTCCTCTTCGTGAGATTCAGCCCGATGGCAGCAGACATCCTTTCGACCAGTTCATCTGCGCTAAGACCCCTGCTAACAGATGGTTAAAGCCCGAAGAGCTGACCGGTCCCGCTGTATTCCTTGCTTCTGAGGCATCCAATGCAGTGAACGGACACATCCTCTATGTAGATGGCGGTATCCTTGCTTACATCGGCAAACAGCCTGAATAGAGCCCGTGCAAAAGGAAAACAAAATAAATTACCCACACCAGGTCAGTCGCAGAAGAATTTCGGCGGCTGACTGTTGTGGCGTTTGGAAAAGGAGTATCTCATGAAGATAGCTTTGATCAATGAAAACAGTCAGGCTGCCAAGAATGAAATGATCTGTGCTACTCTTAAAAAAGTAGTAGAGCCCATGGGTCATGAAGTATTCAACTATGGTATGTGCGGCGCAGAGGATCCCAATTCCCTGACCTACGTACAGAATGGTATTCTGGCAGCAGTTCTTTTGAACTCCGGTGCAGCGGATTTCGTGATCACCGGATGCGGAACCGGCGAAGGTGCCATGCTTGCATGCAATTCCTTCCCCAAGGTTCTGTGCGGACATATTGAATCCCCTCTGGATGCTTACCTGTTCTCTCAGGTAAACGACGGTAACTGTGTAGCACTTCCTTTTGCTGAGAACTTTGGCTGGGGCGGTGAACTGAATTTACAGTATACCTTCGAAAAGCTGTTCTGTGCTCCCGGCGGCGGTGGATATCCCCCTGAGAGAGTGGTTCCCGAGCAGCGTAACAAGAAGATTCTGGATCAGGTAAAGGAAGTAACTCATACCGACATGGTTACCATCCTGAAGAATCTGGATCGTGAACTGGTAAAGGGTGCTTTATCCGGTGACAAGTTTAAGGAGTATTTCTTCGCAAACTGCAAGTGCGACAAGATCGCTGAGGCAGTGAAGGAAGTACTGGCATAAAATTACTGGTTTAATTTTGCAGAAATATTTTCGGCAGGATCTCCTGCGAAGATTTTTCACATAACTATTAGTCTATAAGACAGAAAGGTGTTATTTATGAACGCAGTATTAGAGCAAATCAGCAAGATCGGTATCGTACCGGTTGTAAAAATTGACAACGCAGCAGATGCACTTCCTCTGGCAAAGGCACTTTGCGCAGGCGGACTTCCCTGTGCAGAGGTTACTTTCCGTACCGCTGCAGCAGCAGAAGCTATCAAGATCATGACAGACAACTTCCCCAGCATGTGTGTTGGTGCAGGTACCGTTCTGAACGCAGAGCAGGTTGACGCAGCAGTAGCGGCAGGCGCTAAATTCATCGTAAGCCCCGGCTTAAATCCCAGAACCGTTAAGTATTGTGTAGAGAAGAACGTTCCTATCACTCCCGGTACTTCCAGCCCCAGCGACATCGAGCAGGCTATCGAGCTTGGCCTGGATGTAGTTAAGTTCTTCCCTGCTGAGCAGTCCGGCGGTCTGGCTAAGATTAAGGCTATGGCAGCTCCTTATGTAAACATGAAGTTCATGCCTACCGGCGGTATTAATGCTAAGAACCTGACTTCTTATCTTGATTTCAACAAGATCATCGCTTGCGGTGGTTCCTGGATGGTACCCGGCGACCTGATCAATGCAGGTGAGTGGGACAAGATCGAACAGTTGACCAGAGAAGCAGTACAGACCATGCTGGGCTTCGAGCTGGCTCATGTTGGTGTTAATGCAGAGAACGAGGAAGAGGCTGTTAAGGCTGCGAACCGTTTCGCATTCATCTTCGGTATGCCCGCTAAGGTTGGCAACAGCTCCGTATTCGCAGGATCTGCTCTGGAAGTTATGAAGACTCCTTACCTGGGCAAGAACGGCCACATCGCTGTTAAGACCAACTACATCGAGAGAGCTGTCAACTACCTGAGCACTGTTCTGGGTGTTGAGTTCAACGAAGAGTCCGCTAAGAGAGATGCCAAGGGCAACCTGAAGGCTATCTACCTGAAGGAAGAGATCGGCGGCTTCGCAGTTCATCTGGTACAGAAATAAATCATAAGCAAATTTTAAGCCGTACGGTTGCAGCAACTGCATATTTCAGTTGAAGACGCGCTTCCGCTGTAATATAGCGATTACACGGTGAAATGAATATGCAGCCATCCAACCGGAGATAATAGACAATTTTTAGTGAGAAAGGAATATACCAAAATGGCAAAAGTAATTACCATGGGTGAGATCATGCTGAGACTGTCCACCCCCAACAACGAGAAATTTATCCAGGCAGACGAGTTCGATATCAACTACGGCGGCGGTGAAGCTAACGTAGCAGTATCTCTGGCTAACTACGGTCATGACGCTGAGTTCGTTACCGCAGTTCCCGACAACGAGATCGGTGAGTGTGCAGTAGCAGCTCTGAGAAAGTACAACGTAGAGACCAAGCATATCGCAAGATGCGGTGAGAGACTGGGTATCTACTACCTGGAGAGCGGTTCTTCCATGAGACCTTCCAAGGTTGTATACGATAGAGCACATTCTTCTATCTCTACCGCAACCGAGGCTGATTTCAACTTCGATGAGATCTTCGAAGGTGCTGACTGGTTCCACTTCACCGGTATTACCCCCGCTGTATCCGATGCTGCTGCAGAGCTGACCGAGAAGGCTCTGATCGCTGCTAAGAAGCACGGCGTAAAGGTATCCGTAGACCTGAACTTCCGCAAGAAGCTGTGGAGCTCCGAGAAGGCTCAGAAGGTTATGACCAACCTGATGAAGTACGTTGATGTATGTATCGGTAACGAAGAAGATGCTGAACTGGTACTTGGCTTCAAGCCCGGCGATACCGATGTTACCAGCGGTGAGCTGGAGTTAGCCGGTTACAAGTCCATCTTCGAGCAGATGGTTGACAAGTTCAACTTCGAGTACTGCGTATCCTCTCTGCGTGTAAGCCATTCCGCTTCCGATAACGGCTGGTCTGCTTGCATCTACTCCAGAGATACCAAGGAGTTCTATCACTCCAAAGAGTACAGCATCCATCCCATCGTTGACCGTGTAGGCGGCGGCGACTCCTTCGCAGGCGGCGTGATCTGCGGTATGCTGGATGGCAAGAACTTCAAGGATGCGCTTGAGTACGGCGTAGCTGCATCCGCTCTGAAGCACACCATCCCCGGCGACTTCAACCTGGTATCCAGAAAAGAAGTTGAGACTCTGGCTGGCGGCGACGCTTCCGGACGTGTACAGAGATAAGCTTCTGTGAACAGAATGTTTGCCGCTTGCTATGTAGGTGGGATAGAAATAATATAGTTTGTAAATGTTCCCCGTCAGTGTCTGCTGATGGGGAATTTTGTACTAAAAGAGGATGCCTATGAAAATCTTCGGTAGGAAGACTTAAAATAGATTATTAAAAAAAGCATAAAGTATTAAGAATAAATAATACATGGTACTGAATTTAAAACAGTAGGAGATTCTTTGGATAAGAGTGACCATTTTTTTCATGGAAAGACAAAAATTGTTTTCAGAATGCCATAATGTGTCCATGTGGTATAGTATAATCGGCTCAAAAAGGAGGATGAGACATATGTGGTATTTTAAATATTTGAAAAATTTACTGTGTATACGAGTGGTAGCAGAAGAATTGTGATTTTAAATGAATTGACAAAAACAGAAACAGCTGGTTCAACAAATAGGAATGAAACTAAACTACATGAGTTTCAAGAAAAGTTGTTAGGCAAATTCTTTGATGAAACCATGCAGGGAATGTTGGAGCTGCGGAAATTGCAAAAGGAAATATTCCGTTAACAGAGAGGGAAGATATGCCGGCTCCCACATTTTATGTCGCAGATAATGTGTAGATAAGATTGTTGAAATACGCAGAAAGAAGTTATATACAATGAAAATCTACGATAGATAGACTGGGGTCTACGAAGGAAAAGTTGTCCTCATAGCGATAAAATTGTAAAATATAGTCATGAAAATCGTATTTTTATAGTTTTACGGGAGGAACAGCAATGGACCAGGAAAAGATTGGGGTATTCATTTCTACATTAAGAAAAGAGCAGGGAATGACGCAACAACAATTGGCGGATGCGATTGGTGTCAGTAACAAAACAATATCCAAATGGGAATGTGGCAAAGGAATGCCGGAGCTGGCATTGATTGTTCCGTTATGCCACATCCTGAAAATTAGTATTAATGAGTTCCTGTCAGGTGAACATTTGTTGGAAAACGGTTACACTGAAAAAGCTGAAGTCAATATGATGAATCTTTTACAGGAAACAGAAAATAGCAAAAAGAAAAGTCGAAGTTCATTATTGGCTTTTGGGATAACTGTGATAATTTTTTTATTCGTTGTTTTATATTCTGTAATTACCAATATGGGAATCGGTATGAATATGCTTTTTGTGGATATGCCTACATTCTTGAGTATGTTTTTGGCTACTGCTCTATTTTTGCTGGGGACAAATTTGGGACTACCCTTTTTTGATTCCTTTCGGATTATTTTTAGAAAAAAGAAATCAGTATCAATAAAACAATTGTTTCGGGCAAAATCAGCGATAAAGCTTGCGAAAATCACATTTTTGGGAATGGGATTCCTCGAAAGTTGTATTAGCTTTATGGCAATTCAACCTATGGGGGAAGGAACACTTCTTTTTACAGGATTAAGTATTTCCATTTCAATCGCGTTAAATGGAATTTTATATGGATTAATTGGTTTTCTGCTATTACTGCCAATTCAGGTAAGGTTAGAAATAATGTATATGCAGAAGCAGGAAGATAGTGAAAAGAAAACAGAGGATGATGCGGAATAGGTATTGTAAATATGCCCTACCAGCGGCTGCTGATAGGGCATTTGTTGTATAAGGTTCTTAGCTTTCGCTGTATTTCTCTTCGCAGTATTTGCAGCGGTAGATCTCTTTTTTCTCATCGGAGAGGACGAATACGTGGGGCAGTCCCTGCTCGATGGAAGTGATGCATCTGGGGTTGCGGCATTTGATGACGTTTTTGATCTGTTTGGGAAGTACCAGTTCCTTCTTCTCTACGATCTCACCGTTTTTGATGACGTTGACGGTGATGTTGTGGTCGATGAATGCCAGTACATCCAGATCCAGCATATCGATGTCACATTCTACTTTCAGAATGTCCTTTTTGCCCATTTTTCCGCTGCGAGCGTTTTTGATGATAGCCACAGTGCAGTCTAACTTATCCAGCTGAAGATGCTCATAGATAGAGAGACTTTTTCCGGCTTTGATATGATCGAGGACGAAGCCCTCTTCGATTTTTCCTACATTTAACATATGAATAACCATGCCTTTCCGTAACCTGCGGATTTCCGGACATTTGAGCCCGGTGCAGGTACAAATATCTGTGAGTCGCGTTCCTTTTTATGGAAGATTCACATTTATTAATATTTTGCGGTTGTTCGATTCCACACGGGGTACACGTGACAAAAAAGTTTGCTGTCGAGTGTACAGATAATAAATGAATTCGTATGGAATGAAATTATGCCAGACCCAGCAAAGTCAGGATCAGAGCCATACGGACATAGACACCGAACTGTGCCTGTTTGAAATAGGCGGCTCTGGGATCATCATCGATCTCCACGGAGATCTCATTGACTCTGGGAAGGGGATGCAGCACCAGCATGTCGGGCTTCGCCAGTTCCATTTTTTCCGGGGTCAGTACATAGAAATCTTTCAGGCGGACGTAATCCTCTTCGTTGAAGAAACGTTCCTTCTGCACACGGGTCATGTATAAGAGATCCAATTCCGGCATCACATCTTCGAGACGGATAACTTCCTGGAAAGGAATGCCTTTCTCACGGAGCATGTCGGTGACATAGTCAGGGATCTTCAGTTCTTCGGGAGAGATGAAGATGAATTTGATGCCTTCGTAGCGCACCAGTGCGTTGATCAGGGAGTGTACGGTACGACCGAATTTCAGGTCACCGCACAGACCGATGGTAAAATGATTCAGATCGCCGTGGAGGCTGCGGATGGTCTGCAGGTCGGTCAGGGTCTGGGTGGGATGCTGATGTCCACCGTCACCGGCATTGATCACGGGGATCAGGGATTTCTCCGCGGCTACCATGGGAGCACCTTCCTTGGGATGGCGCATAGCGCAGATGTCCGCATAGCAGGAGATGATGCGGATAGTATCGGATACACTTTCTCCCTTGGATGCGGAAGAGCAGGAAGCATCGGAGAAGCCGATGACTCTGCCGCCTAAACGTGTCATGGCGGATTCGAAGCTTAAACGTGTGCGTGTGCTGGGCTCGTAGAAGCAGGTGGCGAGGATCTTGCCGTCACATTTGTGGGCGTATTTGGCGGGATCCTTCTCAATGTCGTCTGCCAGAGCGAACAGCTTGTCCAGTTCCTCAACAGAGAAGTCAAGTGGGTTCATCAAGTGTCTCATTTTTTCATTTCCTCATTTCTGCGCTGCTATTTTCGACACAGTGACTGTACGGAATAGGAGAATCCGTGCTCACTTGTGTATGCGACATCATAAGAATACAGCGCTTTTCTTATGATGCGGGTAGAAACAGGGTCCGCAAAAAGCGGACAGCTCATACCCTGACCAGAAAAAAGTCGAAGAGGAAAAACTCTTCGACTTTAAAATTACTGTTGATAAGATAACAGATCCGTTACGGGTTTCCGTTTGGGAGCAACGGGCGCTTCTGCGGGATAACCAATGGGGATCAGTGCGATCAGATCCTGATTTTCAGGAATCTCAAGGAGATCAGCAGCTTCCTGCTGATCGAAAATACCCATGATCACGGTGCCAAGGCCCTGCTCGTAAGCAGCCAGGCAAAAAGCTTCGCTGGCAACACCGGCATCGAACATCTGCCATGCATCGCCTCTTTGGGTAGTGAAGGAGCCGTCTCTCTCGAAACCGCTTCTGCCCTTGATCACGGTTACTGCAACGACCATGGGAGCATTCTCCATGATCTTACCATTACCGGGGAAGGAGGAAGTACATGCTGCCAGTTTCGCTTTCTTTTCGCCTTCCACAGCGATATAACGAACGATTTGCGTATGCTTCCAGCTGGGAGCATAAGAAGCTGTCTCTACGATCTGAGCCAGAAGCTCATGAGATACCGGCTGATCCGTATACTGACGGATACTTCTGCGGCCTGTGATACATTCTTTTGCGGTCATTGTTTATCCTCCTGTATTTTTGCATTTGTAATATAATAGCATTTCTGAAGGGTAGAATCAAGCAGGAAAAAGTGAAAAAATATAGAAAATTTGTGTGGCTATGACAGAAAGGTTTTGCATTCCCGGATAGGATATCATATAATGAGGCAAAGAGAACTATACTGAGGAAGCGGATCGTGTAAAACCGGTTCCATTGTACGTTACAGATGACTGTGGAATATCGGACCAGGCAATAAAAGGAGGGCACTATGTCAGTTGAATTTGTGGAAAAGAAGCGTTGGTTATTTTTAGGATTACCTTTTACTTTTACCAAGTATTTGATCAAAGAGGATATGATCACTGTGGATACGGGTGTGTTCACCAAGGTGGAGAATGACTGCTATATGTACAAGGTACAGGATGTGGAGCATACAGCAAGTATCTGGGAGAGAATGGTAGGACTTGGTACCATTGTCTGTTATACCGGTGATACTACGCATCCCAAACTGTTGATCGAGCATATCCGCAACTCCAAAGCGATCAAGGAGTTTATTTTGAGGGAGTCGGAGGAAGCCAGATTGAAGCGCAGAACTGTGAACATGCTGGATATCGGTTCCGGAGAGATGGGGGATATTGACGACTTACAGTAATAGAAGAAACAAGTATACATTAGTATAAGAGACGGGACCTTCCGGGGTCCTGTTTTTTCGGGAGAAGAGATTTATGGAACTTGATATGACGAAGGGCAGCCCTGCTAAGCTGATTACAAAATTTATCATTCCAATTATCATAGGTAATATTTTTCAACAGCTATATAGTATGGTGGATACCATTATCGTGGGTCGGTTCGTAGGTGTAGATGCATTGGCGGCAGTAGGAGCCACCGGGTCAGTAAGCTTCCTGATCCTGGGATTTACCCAGGGACTGACCACCGGATTTACTGTGCTGACGGCACAACGCTTCGGAGCCGGGGACCGGGAGGGGATGCGCAAAAGTATCGGAAGCGCAGCCATCCTGTCGGTGATCGTGACGATCGTGATGACGGCAGTCAGTATGGTCGGCATGGACAGCCTGCTTCGGATGATGAATACGCCGGAAGATATTTTCGATATGACGAAGGAATACATTATGATCATCTGTGCGGGAATTGCCTGCAATGTATTGTATAACCTGCTGTCCAGTATCCTGCGTGCCATCGGCAACAGTGTGGTGCCGTTAGTATTGCTGGTGATCGCTTCGGTGACGAATATTGTCCTGGACTATGTACTGATCGTTTACGGTCATATGGGAGTGGGCGGTGCAGCTTATGCTACCATCATTTCTCAGGGATTATCCGGTGTACTGTGTCTGATTTATATTATTAAGAGCGTACCTACATTGCATATCCGTCCGGAGCATTGCAGACTGGAAAGTCAGTGTGTGAAAAATCAGTTGATCGTGGGAATTCCCATGGCATTGCAGTTTTCCATTACTGCTATCGGCACCATTCTGGTACAGGCAGCACTGAATCTGCTGGGTTCTACCGTGGTGGCATCTTATTCTGTCTCCTGCAAGGTGGAGCAGCTGGTGACACAGCCCTTTGCCGCAATGGGTGTGACTATGGCAACTTACTGTGCACAGAACCGCGGTATCAATGATCTGGACCGTATCCGCAAGGGCGTGAAGGCTGCCAATATCATGTCCGGTGTCTATGCGGTGCTTGTCTACGGACTGGTATATATAGCGCTTCCTTATATTGTACCGCTGTTTATCTCCGAACAGGTTGAGATGGTATGTGGCTATGCCAGAACGTATATTACGATCTGTGGCATGTTCTTCATTCCTCTGGGAATGATATTTATCTTCCGCAATGCGCTGCAGGGCTGTGGCTTCGGCTTCATGCCCATGATGGGCGGTGTGGTGGAGCTGTTGAGCCGTGGTATCGTAGCTTTTGTGGCAGCGCATCTGATGAGTTATGTGGGTGTGTGCTTTGCCAATGCCTCAGCCTGGCTGACCGCAGGTATTTTCCTCTGGATTGCTTATCATTTCCTCATGAAGAAGATGGTGCGGGACAAAAAGGCTCATGAGGAACGGATGCTGGCGGAAGCAATGCAGTAATAGTAATGCTGTAAAAAGGCTCAGGGCAGGATCTTTTCAAAAAACAGTCCTGCCAGGAACCACCAGGGAGCATAGTCCAGCCGGATGATCCGATGGATGTGGAAACGGCTTTTGCCGTAATCCCAGGGACAGAGATTGTACTTCCACAATAGGCGCCCAGTGAGATATTCCACGGTGAAGATCATTGCCATATAGAACAGCCCGCGCCTGGGACGACTGATGTGCAGGTGCTCAAAAAGCCGTTTGAAGGGTGCAATCAGGCAGGCGGAGCCGTAGATGGGGAACATCCACAGAGAAGTATTACCGGTAAGGCGCAGATCCCTGCGCCGAAGGGAGTGCAGCGCTGTGAACAGGATCTCTATGCACCAGCCACACAGTCCGCATAGGAGAAAGCTCCTGCCAAAGGTTTTAAAAGAGTTTGCAATGGATTTTGTCATTTTCATAGACATAGTATATGAAATTTTCAGCGTATGATACGGGAGAGATTGCCATGAACTATCAGGAAGCAATGGAATATATGGAAAAAGTGGGAACTTACGGCATCGTTCCGGGGCTGGACAGCATCCGGGAATTGTGCAGAAGACTGGGAAATCCGCAGGATGAATTGAAATTTGTGCACATTGCGGGAACCAACGGAAAAGGATCCACACTTGCTTATATTTCCGGCATCTTACAGGCAGCCGGATACCGCGTCGGTAAATATATATCGCCTGTTATTATTGAATATTGTGAAAAAATCCAGATCGGAAAGCAGAAGATCACGCATAAGGATCTGTGTGAAGGACTGGAGATCATAAAAAAGCATTGTGATGCTATGGTAAGTGACGGTTTCCATCATCCGACGCCTTTTGAGATCGAGACGGCACTTGGCTTTTGGTATTTCCGCGAAAAACAGTGTGATATCGTCGTACTGGAGACCGGTATGGGCGGCAGGGAGGATGCTACAAATCTGATCACTACCACGCAGGTGGCGGTACTGGCTTCCATCGGTATGGATCATATGAAATTCTTAGGTAACAGTCTGGAGGAGATCGCAGCACACAAGACCGGAATCTGTAAGCCGGGATGTCAGGTGGTCTCCATGCGGCAAAAAGAAGCGGCACAGAAGGTTGTGGAGCAGACGGCGGCAGAACTCGGCTGCATGCTGACCATCGCAGACGTAGCAAATGCAAAACATGTGAAATACGGACTGAAAAAGCAGACCTTCGATTATGGAAATTATAAAAAGCTGGAGATCACCCTTGCGGGAAAATTCCAGGTAGCAAATGCTGTGCTGGCGCTGGAAGCGGTGCAGGCTTTGGAAAAATGTGGTTATGAGATCAAAGAGACTGCCATTCGGAAAGGTCTGAAGGAGACTGTCTGGAACGGACGGCTGCAAATGCTGGAAGAACACCCGTTATTTATAGTAGACGGCGCACATAACGAGGATGCAGCCGCAAAACTTGCGGATTCCATAGAATTCTATTTTACAAATAAAAGAATTATCTATATAATGGGAATGTTAAAGGATAAGGAAGTGGACCGCGTGATCGCGCTGACGGAGAAGTATGCGGATCAGATTCTCACGGTGACACCTCCGGACAATCCCAGGGCCATGCATGCCTATGATCTGGCAACGGAGGTGGCAAAGGTACACCCCAATGTGACGGCGGTGGACAGCCTGGAAGAGGCAGTGGAGCTTAGTCACCTGCTGGCAGGACGGGATGATGTGATATTGTGCTTCGGTTCTCTCTCTTATCTGGGAAGAATCCTGAAGCTCATGGAGAAGAGACAGACAGCAGGGAATAAACGGAAAGCGAAGAGGTGAAAATGGTGGATCAGAAGAAAGTACAGGAAGCAATAAAGCTTTTACTGGAAGGAATCGGGGAAGATACCGATAGAGAAGGACTGAAGGAGACACCGGAGCGGATCGGCAGAATGTATGAAGAGATCTGCGGCGGTATGGATCAGGATGCGGGAGAACATCTGTCGAAGGTCTTCTCCGTAGACAATAACGAGATGGTACTGGAGAAGGATATTACCTTCTATTCTATGTGCGAGCATCATCTGATGCCTTTTTACGGCAAAGCCCACGTTGCGTATATTCCCGATGGCAAGGTTGTGGGGCTGAGTAAGCTTGCCAGGACTGTGGAGATATATGCCAGAAGATTACAGATCCAGGAGCGGATGACGGCACAGATCGCAGACGATATCATGAAATATCTGGCACCTCAGGGAGTTATGGTAATGTTGGAAGCAGAGCATATGTGCATGACCATGCGCGGGATCAAAAAGCCGGGCAGCCAGACCGTTACCATGGTGACAAGGGGAGTCTTTGCGGAGAATAAGGAATTGCAGGACAGATTTTTACAGCTCGTGAACCGGTAGACATTACGGATGCGGAAGAAAGCTGTTAAGAGACCGGCACGGAATGGTGAGACTTTGATGGATAGAATTGATAAAATATTAAATCATGATTTGTTTTTATACCATTTAGGACGAAACAATGCGGCAGAAGCAGACAGACGCTTCTGCCGTCATGGTATGGTGCATTTTCTGGATGTAGCCAGGATCGGTACGATCATAGCACTGGAGGAAGGACTTAAGATCGACCGGGAATGGATCTATGCGGCGGCACTGCTTCACGATTGTGGGAAACATGAACAGTACGAGAATGGCACGCCGCATGAGCAGACCAGTGCCCGGATCGCGCCGGAGATTCTGAAGGCTTGTGGATTCGATGATGAAGAAACGGGTGTTATTGTAACGGCAATCTCCAGACACCGGGATCCCGAGGCAGCGAGGGAAAAGAATCTAAACGGCATTCTATACCGGGCGGATAAGGCAAGCCGTGCCTGTTTTGCCTGCGATGCAAAGAAGGATTGCAACTGGAAAGACGGCAAGAAGAACCTGACCATTAAGTATTGATTGGTGTCGGGAACATCATAAATAATATTTAAAAAAAGTGGGGAGAAGACAAATGAAGATTGGCAACAGAGAGTTTCAGACTAAGGGACATACTTATGTAATGGGAATCCTGAATGTGACCCCGGATTCTTTTTCCGACGGAGGAAAGTGGAATGACAGAGACCGGGCATTGAAGCATGTGGAAGAAATGATCGCTGAGGGGATGGATATTGTGGATATTGGCGGAGAATCCACCAGACTGGGTTATACCCTGTTATCCGATGAGGAGGAGATTGCCAGAGTCGTACCTATGATCGAGGCGGTGAAGGCAAATTTTGACATTCCCATTTCCCTGGACACCTACAAAAGCGGAGTGGCAGAGGCGGGAATCCGTGCGGGGGCGGATCTCATCAATGATATCTGGGGACTGAAATATGATAACCGTATGGCAGAGGTCATTGCGAAGAGCGGTCTGCCCTGTTGTCTGATGCATAACCGCAAGGCAGCGGATTATCGGGATTTTATGCAGGATGTGGCAGCGGATCTGGCGGACACGATCCATTTGGCGGAAGCGGCAGGCATCGCGGATGAGAAGATCATCTTAGACCCCGGTGTGGGCTTCGGCAAGACCTATGAGAACAATCTGGAGATCATCAACTGTCTGGAAGAACTAAATATGTTCGGTTATCCGTTGCTTTTAGGATGCAGCCGCAAATCCGTGATCGGACTGACACTGGATCTGCCGGTGACAGAGAGAGTAGAGGGGACGCTTGTGACCACCATGTTCGGTGTGCAGAAGGGATGCATGTTCGTCCGTGTGCATGATGTGAAGGAAAATGTCCGCACCATTAAAATGTGTGAAGCTATTTTAAACAGCAGCAACTGATATTTTCGAAGAAGCGTTGGGAAAGGCGGAGTCGGCAAATGAAAAACGGCACTTATGAGGACCAGATCCGTATCGAAGAACTGGAAGTATATGCGCATCACGGCGTATATCCGGAAGAAAATGAAAAAGGACAGCATTTTTATGTGAATGCCACATTGTATACAGATACCCGTCCGGCAGGACTGGCAGATGATTTAAGTCTCTCCACCAATTACGGAGAGGTCTGTCAGTTTATCACGGAGTTCATGCAGCAGCATACGTTTCAACTGATCGAAACGGTGGCGGAGCGGACTGCTTACGAAGTATTACAGCATTTTCCGCTGGTACAGGGACTGGATCTGGAGATCCGCAAGCCTGAGGCTCCGATCCCGTTACCCTTTGGCAGTGTATCTGTGGCGATTCACAGGGAATGGCATGAAGCCTATATTGCTGTGGGTTCCAATATGGGAGACAGCAGAGAGCATATCGCGCAGGCACTGGGACAGCTTAAGAATAGTAAAGATATCAGAGTAGAAAAGGTATCAGAGCTTTTGGAGACACTGCCATATGGCGTTGTGGAACAGGATAACTTCGTAAACGGAATGTTTGAGATCCGGACACTGTTTGCACCGGAAGAATTGCTGCGGGAATTGCATAGAATCGAAGCCTCTGAAGGAAGGGAACGCAAGCTTCACTGGGGACCCCGGACTCTGGATCTGGATATTATCTTCTATGATGATCTGGTGTATGCTTCCGATGATCTGGTGATCCCACATATCGATATGGAGAATCGCTATTTTGTACTGAAGCCTTTAAGTGAGCTGGCACCGAATTTCCGTCATCCTATTACGCATAAGACCGTAACACAGATGTTGTCGGAGCTCCCTAGTGAGCTTACGGAAGGAAACGAAGCGTAAAACGGGCACAGAGACCGATGAACAGACCGGTCACCAGACCGCTTAACAGTAAAAACGGCAGATAGACCAGCACAGCGGGAACGGAAGTCAGTAAAAACGCAACACCGATCTGCCCCAGATTATGAAAAACAGCTCCGGTCATACTTGCAAGGAACAGATAATGTCCATGCAACAGCCATTGCACAAATACCATTGCCAGCAGGCACAGGAGACCACCGGAGAGGCTGTACAGGAGACTGATGGCCTGACCGAAGAACAGGGTCGCTAGAAGAATCCGCACCAGAAGCACGAAAAAAGCATCTTTTGCGGAATATTTCCATAGGACAACCAGTGTTATTATATTGGCAAGCCCCAGCTTAATGCCGGGGATCGGAACAATGGGGGGCAGGGCACTTTCCACGGCATACAGCGCCAGTGCAATGGCAGAGAGCAGGGAAAGCGTCGTCAGTTTTTTGGTAGCTAAGGGTGGTTTCATAATCATCTCCGTATCATCTCCGTGTTTTTGCAATTCATAAACACGGTGCAGGCAAAAGGATCTTCTATCAATAGGTCACGCCGTCCGGGACGAGCGTCGTGTCATCCATATAGACATCTCCTTCCCTTACCCGGATCACCAGCCGGTTGGGCAGACAGGTGATGGGAAGCAGGGAAGTGCTGATAAATCCCTGATGCACACAGATCTGATCCGGACAAGTGGCAGAGATGATGGCGATGCTGCCCGGACGGACGCAGACGGTGTTCGAGGCACCGTTTTCTCCCGGAACTTCAAAGGTATATTCGTCAGTCACTGTGTCCAGACGGATGGTCTCAAGTAATTCACCGCTTTGATAAATGTCAGCATAGAGCGCCTGACCGTTTCCGGTGGAACTGTGGGAGACCGCATAAATCCGGATTCCGCAAAGGATGGCTATTACAAGCAGAACTGCTGCAAGGAGAACTGCTTTTTTTCGATCATTTATGGAAGCATTCATAGGAATAAGGAACTCCTTTCGATGAGAACAGTATAGCAAAAGGAATGTAAAAAATGAAGAAGTATTTGAAAATGCCCCGGGCGGTGCGCCTGGCAACGCTTTTTGCAATGATCCCGGCGCTTTTTCTGGGAGGCTGCGGACAGCAGACCAAATGCGAAAAAAGCATAGATACCGCCATGGGAACCGTGATCTCCCAGACCGTTTACGTGACCGGAAATTCCCAGACTGCAACGAACGGAAAAACAGATGAAAAGGTAACGGACGTTGTTTTGCAGAAATTAAACAGCCTGGAACAACAGGAACTTTCCTGGCGGTTGGATAGTGCGGAAGTGGCGAAGATCAATGTAGCTGCCGGAAAAGGGCAGATACAGGTCTCCACTGCGATGGCAGGCTGGCTGGAACGGTGCCTGCAGATCTCGGAACAGACAGGTGGGGCTTTCGATGTGAGCATCGGTAAGCTTAGCCGACTGTGGGACATTGATACCTGGGCGGCGGCAGATGATCCGCAGGATTATGAACTTCCGGGGCGGGAGGAAATAGAACAGGCACGCGCTTTGGCAGGCTGGCAGCAGATGATATTGGAACAGCGGACGGACAGTACGGTGGTGAGTATTCCGGCGGGAATGCAGATAGACCTCGGAGCAGTGGGAAAAGGGGTGGCACTGGATGAGATCCACAAGACCCTGGAGGAACATCCTAAGGTAAGCGGAGCTGTGATCTCTGTGGGAGGCAGCATTTTAACCTACGGAAGCAAGCCGGAGGGCGGAGCCTGGCAGATTGCGGTGACAGATCCACAGGATCCTTCGCAAAGTGTGGGAGTGCTGACGCTGGCTGGCGGGTACTGTGTATCCACCTCTGGAGATTACGAGCGGTATGTGGAGGTGGATGGTGTCAGATATCATCATATATTGGATCCCAGGACCGGTTTCCCCGCACGCAGCGATGTAGCGGGCGTTACCATCGTGACAACGGACGGATTTTTAAGTGATGCGCTGTCTACTGCCTGCTTTGTATTAGGATCGGAGGAAGGGCAGAAGCTCCTGGGAAAATACGATGCGGAAGGACTGTTCATCGACCATGCGGGAACGATTACCATGACAGAGGGGATGCGGCAATATTTTCATTTGTCGAATTCACAGAAATAGTGTATAGTAAATATAGTCAACCGTAGATAACAGCAGGTGCAGCAGGCATCTGCTGATACAGCAATGATAATGGAGAATACAATGGAAGAGAAGAATAGTTATCTCTCCGCTGATCCGGAGACCATAAGACAGATCGATGAGAAGATGCCGCCGGAAGAGGAACTTCAGGATCTGGCAGAGTTTTTCAAAGTGTTTGGAGATGCAACGAGATTAAAAATTTTGTCGGTACTGTTGTGTTCTGAGATGTGTGTGTATGATATTGCCACGCTGCTGGGCATGTCCCAGTCCGCTATTTCTCATCAGCTGCGGGTATTGAAGCAGATGGATCTGGTGAAGAACCGCAGAGATGGCAAGACGATTTTTTATGCGTTGGCAGATGATCATATCATCACGATTCTGAATCAAGGTCTGAATCATATCGAAGAAGGTTAAAAAGAGCCGCAGGCGAAATGCCTGTGGCTCTTTTTGTCCGGTAATACAATTACTTTTTCAGGACATCCAGTGCTGCCTCTCTGGCTCCGTCGAAGCTGCTGTAAGTCCATGTCCCCAGGGGTGAATGATACCAGGTGGAAGTCTCTCCGAACATCTGGAAGTAAACATACTGGGAAGTCATATGGATGGCGGTATAATTGCCCTCGGCAATAACCCAGGAATCGCTGCCGTCATCCCGCATGCATTTCAGACATGCCTCCTCGCCGTTCACCTGATAGTACACATAGCCGTATCCTACATTGAAGCAGTCGATCCGTTCTTCGGTCAGAACTTCCTCTTCATTCCGTGAGAGAGAATAACGGCAGAGTCTGTAATTATTTTCCACATCCATATAGTAGATATAGTCACCCTGTGCAATAGGGTACCACAGATTGCCGTCCCATAGAGTGGAGATGCTGTCCGTCGAGGTATTCAGCGCATAGAGATAATGATTTTCCTGAGTACCGTTGTAATAGATGGTACCGTTCACGGCACAGGCGGGATTGATCTCGTAATCTGCCAGATCCGTTTTGTCAGATTTGTCGATTTTCATGCGGTAAAATAAAGGTCCGTTATCACCCACGGTCATAATATAGAGGTTACTTCCCACCAGCTGGGCGGAAACGATGGGATCTCTGGTAAGCCCGGTCACATCCTTACCGTTTAACTTACAGCGGTTGAAGGAACGTGCACTCCGCAGAGCACCGATTCCGGCATCTCCGGAGACACCGGTCTGATAATAATAGAGGAATTTTCCACCGGCCAGAATATTTTCCACGGAAGCGTTGCCGAGTTTTTTGATATTCTGCTCTGAAGGGTCCATGGAGTACAGGGTGTTACTGTCGTAAGCATTGGCAAAATACACCGTTCCGTCGTACTCACAGAAGTAACCGGAATTGTTCAGATTGCCCGCGGTATTGCCTACCGTCTCCGGGGGATTGTCGGGGATCCGGTCGCCCACGATGGCAAGTGCGCCAACGATGATCACGAATAGAAGAAAAGGAATTAAAATCAACAATGCTTTTTTATCTTTCATGTGTGAACCTTCTTTCGAGGCAAAATGGAATGTAAAGTTTGTGTAATATCTAATATTATACCGTGCTTCTTGCTTGCTAACAAGGAAAAAGTGAGATAGAATGTAACTATTCAGAGCCATGTAAAGATTATCAAATGAGCGTCGAATGCTTGCATTCGTAAGAACAATTGATAATCTTTATAGGGCGAAGTAACCACATGAGCAAAAGTCAAGCCTCGCAGAGGCGGTTTTGCGAATGTGGTTCTGAATAGTTACATTTAGAGTCAGCGAATTCCGAATGTTTGAGAATTGCGGGAGCTGCTTTGCAGCGGAGCAATTCGTGGATATCGGTTAAGTTAAGGAGAACAGCATGGATTTATCACAGTTAAGACAACAGATCGACACCATCGACAGGCAGATCGTGGATCTCTATGAGAAGCGCATGGATGTCAGCAGACAGGTGGCGGAATATAAAATAGAGACGGGGAAAAAAGTATTCGACAAGCAGCGTGAGCAGGAGAAGATCGCTGGTGTCAAGGCACTGACCCACAACGATTTCAACAGCCACGGCGTGGAGGAACTGTTTGAGCAGATCATGTCCATGAGCCGGAAGCTTCAGTACCAGTTGTTAGCCGCCCACGGAAGTGAGGGAAGGCTCCCTTTTATCGGCGTGGAAGAACTGGAAACCGACTGTGCCAGAGTGGTCTACCAGGGAGCGGAGGGATCTTATTCCCAGGCTGCCATGCGCAGGTTTTTCGGGGAAAATGTCAATGCTTTCCATGTGGAAACTTTCCGGGATGCTATGAGCGCCATTGATGAAGGCAGTGCGGATTTCGCGGTACTTCCCATTGAGAATTCCACCGCCGGAATCGTGAATGAGATCTATGATCTGCTGGTAGAATTCGAGAATTACATCGTAGGAGAGCAGGTCATTCCCATCGAGCATTGTCTGCTGGCACTGCCCGGGACGAAGATGGAAGAGATCAAAAGAGTCTATTCCCATCCCCAGTCCCTGATGCAGAGTGCCAGATATCTTGCGGACCATGACTGGCAGCAGATCAGTATGCAGAACAACGCTTTCGCAGCATTAAAAGTAGCGAAGGAAAAGGATAAAACCCAGGCGGCTATCGCCAGCGAATACGCGGGAGAGACCTACGGACTGGAAATTCTGGAAAAAGGGATCAATGATTCCGACAGCAATTCCACCCGTTTTATCATTGTGACGAACCAGAAGATCTTTTGCAAAAATGCCAACAAGATCAGTCTGTGTCTGGAGATTCCCCACGAGAGCGGATCCCTGTATCACATTCTGTCCCATTTTATTTACAATAATCTGAACATGACCAAGATCGAGAGCCGTCCCATTCCCGACCGGAACTGGGAGTATCGTTTCTTCATCGATTTTGAGGGGAACCTTGCGGACAGCGCAGTGAAAAACGCACTGCGGGGACTTAGGGAAGAAGCCCGCAGCATGAAGATCCTGGGCAATTACTAAGGATTACGGATGCAGGCATTCGACGACCATTCGATAACGGTTACATGGCTCTGAATAGTGAAAACATAAGACAAGAAGGTTAGACATATGAGAGAAAAAGAACTGATCGTATATCGTGATTTTGAGGACGGCGAGCTTTTGTACGACATGGCATTTCTGATGTCCCATTACGATGATGAATATTACAATACGGAGGACATGGCGGCACTGTTTTACGAGTGCATCCATGACCTGATCGACCTGGCGGGTAATTACGGATTTCATGGGAATCTGTGGCATTGTTACCTGGCAAATCTCCTGGTGAACAACGAGAACAGTTACAGCTGTGGCTGTGAGATCCGCGGAGAGATTGCCGGCTCCATCAACGATGCGGCGCTGCATGATATCCGCATTTTCAAGGAATTCTATGATTTTGATTTTGCTCCCATGATGGAGACACTTAAGGTACCGGAATTTTCCTTAATAGAAAATTATGCCAGCAGCATGCAGGAGAGCAAGGTCTATAATAAACGGATCTGCGCCCGGATCTGTGAACTGGCGGAGAAGTTCTGCGCAGACGGAACGGCTGAGGAGATGAAGTCTACTCTGACCCAGTTCTATAAAGAATACGGTGTAGGTAAATTCGGTCTGCACAAGTCGTTCCGCATCACCCATGATGAGGAAGGCGTACATATTGTTCCGATTTTGAATATTGCCCACGTGAAGCTGGATGATCTGGTAGGCTACGAGCTTCCCAAGAAAAAGCTGGTGGACAACACCGAGGCATTTGTAAATGGGAAAAAGGCCAACAATTGTCTGCTGTTTGGAGATGCCGGTACTGGTAAATCCTCAAGCATCAAAGCTATTGCCAACGAATATTATGACAGGGGACTGCGGATTATCGAGGTCTACAAGCATCAGTTTCAGGATCTGAATACGGTTATCAGTCAGATCAAGAACCGCAATTATAAATTCATTATTTACATGGATGACCTAAGCTTTGAAGAATTTGAGATCGAGTACAAATACCTCAAGGCAGTCATCGAGGGCGGACTGGAGAAAAAGCCGGAGAATGTTCTGATCTATGCGACATCCAACCGTCGCCACCTCATCCGTGAGAATTACAGCGACAAAGAGGAGACCCGCGAGGATATGCACACCAGTGATACTGTGCAGGAGAAGCTGTCGCTGGTATATCGATTTGGTGTGACTATTTACTTCGGAGCTCCCAATAAAAAGGAATTCCAGAATATCGTAAAAACACTGGCGGAGCGTTATCATGTGGAGATGCCGAAAGAGGAGCTTTTACTGGAGGCGAATAAATGGGAACTGTCCCACGGCGGATTGTCCGGAAGAAGTGCCCAGCAGTTCATTGATTACCTGTTAGGAAAGTGAGGAACCCTATGAGTGTAAAAACTTTCGCTGCCATCGATGTGGGCAGTTTCGAACTCACCATGAAAATATTTGATTTTTCGGGGAAAAATACCATGCGGGAGATCGACTGTATCCGCCAGAGAATCGATCTGGGATCGGATACCTATGCCAATGGGAAGATCAGCAATGAAAAAATGGATGATCTGTGTCATACCCTGAAAGAATTCGCACAGATCATGGAATCTTATAAAGTGATCGCTTATAAGGCATACGGCACCAGTGCCATCCGTGAGACGGAGAATACCCTGATCCTGCAGGATCAGATTGCGCAGCGCACCGGCATCCGGGTAGAGATCTTAAGCAACTCCGAGCAGAGATTTTTGGATTACAAGTCGATTGCCTCCAAAGGGGAGACGTTCCGCAGGATCATCGAGGAGAAGACGGCGATTCTGGACATTGGAGGCGGAAGTATTCAGATATCCCTGTTTGACAAGGATACTCTGGTATCGACCCAAAACTTACGCCTTGGTGTACTGCGTTTACAGGAGCTGTTGAATCATCTGAATGCGGGCAGTGCCCAGATGGAGCAGCTGGTGGACGAACTGGCTACGGCACAGCTGGATGATTATAAAAAGCTGTATCTTAAGGATCGTGAGATCAAAAATATCATTATTGTGGATGATTATCTGTCACCCTGGGCAGTGCGGAAGGCACATGAGCGGGGAGACGGAAATGCCATGGTGGACAGTAAGGCATTTAACCAACTGATGGAGGCACTTCGGACCAGAGGAACCACGGAGCTTGCAAAGCGGATGGATATTGCGGAGGAAAAAGTCCCTCTTGTGTATATCAGTGCAGTTCTGACCAAACGCATTGCCGAGCTGATGGGTGCGGCGCTGATCTGGGCACCGGGTGTCACATTGTGCGATGGTATCGCTTATGAATATGCGGAGCAGAATAAATTACTCCGGGGAGAGCATGATTTTGCGGAGGATATTATCGCCTGTGCAATGAATATCAGCAAACGCTACAATGGCAGTACCAGGAGAGCAGACACCCTGGAACATATCACCACCACGATTTTTGACAGTATGAAAAAGGTCCACGGTATGGGCCAGAGAGAGCGTTTGTATCTACGTCTGGCTGCAATCCTGCATGACTGTGGAAAATATATCAGCATGATCAATATCGGAGAAGCGTCCTATGATATTATCATGGCGACGGAGATGATCGGACTTTCCCATATGGAGCGTGAGATCGTAGCTAATGTGGTGCGTTTTAATCACAGTAATTTCGTGTATTACGGGCAGGCACAGGATCGTCCCCAGGGACTGGATAAGGAGAGCTATTTGATTGTAGCGAAGCTGACAGCCATTCTGCGACTGGGCAACAGCCTGGACCGCAGCCACAAACAGAAAATGAAGGGTGTGAAGGCCACACTGCAGGATAACGAACTGATCCTGAAAATAGATACGCAGGAAGATATTACGCTGGAAAGAGGATTCTTCCAGACGAACACAGAATTTTTCAAAGAAGTATACAGCATCACACCGGTGATCCGGCAGAAGAAGAAATTTTAAGGGAGGCAGCAGGAGAATATGGAAATCAATTTCAGTGATCCCAAGTATTATACCAACCGGGAACTCAGCTGGGTGCTTTTTGACCACAGAGTGTTGAACGAAGCCAGGGATAAAAACATCCCTCTGTTTGAACGGTTGAAATTTTTAAGCATTACAGCATCTAACCTGGATGAATTTTTCATGATCCGGGTGGCATCCTTAAAGGATATGGAGAATGCGGGTTATACCAAAAAGGATATCGCCGGCATGACACCCACAGAGCAGTTAAAGGCGCTGCATGTGGCAATCCATGAACTGGTGGATCTGCAATATTCCACTTATAACCGCTCCTTACTCCCTCTTTTGGAGAAAAACGGTCTGCATATCATCAGAGAACATGAACAGCTGACGGCGGAGGAAGCTGCGTATGTGGATCGGTATTTTCAGGAAAATGTGTATCCCGTATTGACCCCCATGGCAGTGGATTCTTCCAGACCGTTTCCTCTGATTCGCAACAAGTCTCTGAACATTGGAGCCATGGTGCGGAAGAAAAACAGCGATGAAGAACTGGAATTTGCCACCGTGCAGGTGCCCAGCGTCTTAAGCCGTGTGGTACGGATCCCGTCCAAGGGCAAGAGCTGCAAGATCATTCTGTTAGAAGAGATCATTGAACGGAACATGGATAAACTGTTCCTGAATTATGACATTGTCTGTGCCCATCCGTTCCGGATCATGCGTAATGCGGACTTAAGCATTGACGAGGATGAGGCAGCAGATCTGTTAAAAGAGATCGAGAAGCAGTTAAAGAAGCGTCAGTGGGGCGAAGCCATCCGACTGGAAGTGGAAAGCGGCATGGATAAACGACTGTTGAAGATCATTAAAAAGGAACTCCACATTGAGACACAGAATATTTATGAGATCGACGGTCCCTTAGATCTGACGGTACTGATGAAAATATACGGACTGGATGGCTTTGACCATTTAAAGACACCGAAGTATGAACCTCAGCAGTCGCCGGCACTTCCCGCAGGCTGTAATATTTTCGAGGAGATCCGCAAGGGTGATATTCTCCTGCATCATCCGTTCCAGAGCTTTACGCCGGTGGTGGATTTCATCCGTCAGGCGGCGAGAGACCCGGAAGTACTGGCCATCAAACAGACACTGTATCGTGTCAGCGGCAATTCTCCGATCATAGCGGCACTGGCACAGGCGGCGGAGAACGGTAAGCAGGTTACGGTTCTGGTGGAACTGAAAGCCCGCTTCGATGAAGAGAATAATATTGTCTGGGCGAGAATGCTGGAAAAGGCAGGCTGTCACGTTATCTACGGACTGGTGGGATTAAAGACCCATTCCAAGATCACCCTTGTAGTCCGCAGAGAAGAGGACGGCATCCGCAGATACGTCCATCTGGGCACCGGTAACTACAACGATGCTACGGCGAAGCTGTATACGGATGTGGGAATGTTGACCTGTGCAGAACGCATCGGAGAGGATGCCACGGCAGTGTTCAACATGCTGTCCGGTTATTCGGAGCCGTTGTTCTGGAACAAACTGGCACTGGCACCGTTATGGCTGAAGGATAAGTTCCTGCACTTGATCGAGCGGGAGAAAAATTATGCGCTGGAAGGAAAGAAAGCCCATATCATTGCGAAGATGAACTCCCTCTGCGACAAGGATATTATCCGTGCCCTGTATGAGGCCAGTGCGGCAGGCGTGAAGATCGAACTGATCGTTCGAGGTATCTGCTGCCTGAAGGTGGGGATTCCGGGTGTCAGCGAGAATATCAGTGTCCGCTCCATCGTCGGTAATTTCCTGGAGCACAGCCGCATTTTCTATTTTGCAAATGATGATCATTATGAGATCTACTGTGGAAGTGCTGACTGGATGCCCCGTAATCTGGAGCGTCGTGTGGAGATCCTCTTCCCGGTGGATCGCCCGGAGCTGAAGGAGGAATTGCTACATATTCTGAACAGCCAGCTGAAGGATAATGTGAAGGCTTCGATTTTACAGCCGGATGGCAGCTATGAGAAGCAGGACAAGAGAGGAAAGCAGCTGTTTAACTCCCAGGATGCTTTCTGTCTGGAGGCCGTTCAAAAAGCAAAGGAGGCTGCGGGAGAATCTGCCATCGAAAGCAGAACGTTTATCCCGGAGACACATCATGAATAAGAAGATCATATTAGCATCCGCCTCCCCCAGGAGGCGGGAACTTCTGACACAGATCGGATTGGATTTCGATGTTGTGGTCAGCGAGACCGAGGAGAAGATCACCTCCACGGAGCCTGCGAAAGTGGTGGAAGAGTTGTCAGCGCAGAAGGCGGAAGCGGTGTGGGAGAAGCTTGTAGGTAGTGATGTCTGTCAGGTTCCGGATCACGGTGCCGACCGAACGCAGGAAGGTTGTGATGACTGCAATCCGGAACAGAAAAGTGGAGAAACTACTATAACAGATATCATTGTGTTGGGAGCCGATACCGTGGTCGCCTGCGATGGTAAGATCCTGGGTAAGCCTGCGGATACGGAAGCTGCGGTAGCCATGCTTACTATGCTGCAGGGCAGAGGACATGAGGTATACACAGGCGTGACGATCCTCTATGAGGAAAATGGTGAGAGGAAGACGCTGACTTTTCATGAGAAGACCATAGTGCATTTTTATCCCATGACCGATGCACAGATCCGGGAATACGTGGCTACCGGGGATCCGATGGACAAGGCGGGAGCCTACGGCATTCAGGGTCTTTGTGCCCGGTATATCAGCGGCATTGTGGGTGATTACAATAATGTGGTAGGCCTTCCGGTAGGAAGAGTCTATCAGGAGTTACATGGAGAATTCATATGATAAAAGCAGCAATTTTTGACCTGGACGGAACCTTATCCGATTCTATCATGAGTATGAAATACAGTGGAGACAGGACTATGGCGGAATTCGGCTATGGACCTTTCTCGGTACAGGATTATAAATATTTTGTGGGAGACGGTGCCGCCAATCTGATAAAGCGGGCACTGATCAAGGGTGGCGATACGGAACTTACCCATTTTGAGGCAGCCTATGCCAGATACAAGGAGATATTCCAGGCGAACTGTATGTATCAGGTGAAGCCCTATGAAGGAATCCCCGAGCTGTTGGAAGAGTTGAAGAAACGTGGTATGAAGATCGCAGTACTTTCCAATAAGCCCCACCATGCCACCGTGGATGTCATCGAGAGCCTGTTTGGCAAGGGCTATTTTGATGTAGTGCAGGGACAGGTGGACGGCGTGCCCATCAAGCCAGATCCCGCCGGAGTCTTCCGCATCTTAGACCAGTTCGGTCTCACTGCAGACGAAGTGCTCTACATGGGAGACACTGCCACAGATATGAAGACCGGCAAGGCGGCAGGCGCCTTCACCGTAGGTGTCCTCTGGGGCTTCCGTGACCGTGCGGAGCTGGAAGAAGGCCACGCCGACGCCATTATCGCACAGCCACTGGATCTGCTGAAGTATTGCGAATAACTGAGAGTTACGAAAGCATAGCCACGTATAGGCAAAATAAGAACCGTGATTGGGAGCTTGCTCACAAATCACGGTTTTTACT
>OHBM01000069.1_pt1 | contig 77527 bp, 63 predicted proteins | sample 1577251 | NCBI WGS metagenome assembly OHBM01 (sample SAMEA3541557, study PRJEB24748) | human gut metagenome | biome: human gut; feature: human-associated habitat; material: faeces | place: China | collected 2012 | reverse complement strand
AGACTGTTCTGAAAGCAGACGGTCGCTACTGCTGCGTTCCCGTGACCCACAAGGTCACGCTGGGGGAGATCGTGAATCTGTTGCAAGAGTTCAAGGCACAGCCGACTACGCTCATGATGCCGAAAATGCCGGATGGCTCTTTTGCCAAGAAGCTGTACTCCCTGTATCTGACCTATCTGCCTACCGACAAATTTAAGTATGCTCTGAAGATGAATGTGGACAACCGTGGCTCTTTTACTGAACTGGTGCATACCGCTGACTGCGGTCAGGTGTCTATCAACATCAGCCGTCCGGGAATCACCAAGGGGCAGCACTGGCACAACTCCAAGTGGGAGCTGTTCATTGTAGTGGCTGGGCACGGTTTGATTCAGGAGCGAAACATCAATACCGGAGAAACGGTGGAGTTTGAAGTTTCCGGGGACAAGATCGAGGCCGTCCACATGATTCCCGACTGGACGCACAACATCATTAACCTGTCGGAGACGGAGAATCTTGTGACGGTGATGACCTGCAACGAGATCTTCAACCCCAACCACCCGGACACCTTCTTCGAGCCGGTGTAAGAGAAGATACTGGTTGACGTTAGGAGAATTTTATGGAACACAATTTTAAATGGAAAAATGATGGGCGCACCAAGGTCATGATCGGTTGCGGTACCCGTCCGGAGATTATCCGACTGGCTGCGGTTATCAAGCGTTGCCGGGAATACTTTGACTGCTGCGTGGTCTACTACAATCAGAACTGGGACAGAAACCTTTCCACTGTGTTCTGGGAGGATTTCGAGCTAAAAAATACCTTCGGGGAGTATGGCCCGGATATTCTGGTTCCGGTAGTTGGCAAGAATCTGGGCGTGACCTGCGGCAATATTCTGGGACGCAGCTATGAGCTTCTGTCCGAATTGCAGCCGGAGGGTTATCTGGTGCTGGGCGATACCAACTCCTGCCTGTCTGCCATCAGCGCAAAGCGGCTGCACATCCCGCTGTTTCACATGGAGGCCGGCAACCGTTGCAAGGATGAGTGCCTGCCGGAGGAGACGAACCGCCGTATCGTGGACGTGATCTCTGACGTGAACCTGTGCTACTCCGAGTTTGCCCGGAAGTATCTGGCAGATACCGGTTTGCCCAAGGAGCGCACCTATCAGACCGGTTCTCCCATGGCAGAGGTGCTGCACATGAATCTGGAGAAGATCCAGAAAAGCGATGTTCTGGAACGGATGGGGCTGGAAAAGGATAAGTATATTCTGCTATCTGCCCACCGTGAGGAGAACATCGACTCTGAAAAGAACTTCCTGAGTCTGTTCACCGCAATCAACGCACTGGCAGAAAAGTACGATATGCCCATCCTGTATTCCTGCCATCCCCGCAGTAAACACCGTCTGGAAAAGAGCGGCTTCAAACTGGATCCTCGTGTCCGTGTCAATGAACCGCTGGGCTTCAACGACTACAACAAGCTGCAAATGAACGCTCTGGCAATCGTCTCCGACTCCGGCACCCTGCCCGAGGAGTCTAGCTTCTACCTGTCCATCGGTCATCCCATTGCCGCTGTGTGCATCCGCACCTCCACCGAGCGTCCCGAGGCACTGGAGGCCGGTGACTTCATTCTGGCTGGCATTACAACCCGGGAGCTGCTCAACGCCACCGATATGGCAATCGAGATGAAGCAGAAGGGTGTCCTGGGCAAGCCCTGCCCCGACTATGTGGATGAAACCGTGTCCATGAAGGTGGTTCGCATCATTCAAGGGTACGTGAACGTGGTCAATAAGATGGTGTGGAGAAAATACTGATTCTCTACAGCAGCCATGTGTTCCGCCACATGGCTGTGCTGCTCAGATATGCTACCTCTCCGTGGTGAGCAGCAGGCAACGGGATCCACTCCCGGCTAAAACATAAAGTTACTTAATCTTAATAGCAGGAAACAGAAATTAATTTTGGTTAAAGTATAGGTGCATTTTAACTATTCATACTTTGGATGAAAGAGCGAAACCTTAAAAATGTTCAAAGGGAGGCGATGTGTTGTTTTTGACCAGAGAGCAAATAATGCAAAAGACAAAGGCAATCATTGCTGATGATGTTGATAATGATGTTTTGTTTGTGGTTGCACATAAGGGAATCGGAAAAACTCAAATATTGAATGAAGTCTATGGAACATCAAAACACAATGCTGAATGTATTGCAGTGGATGGAAACAGGATAAAAATGTGTTGTTCTCCTATAAAAAGATGTTTTATTGAAGGAATATTTGAGTATATTTCAAGGAATAACTCCTTAGCAGTAAGGTCAAAATTATGTGAAATAATGGGCAGGTTTGACCATACAAGTGCAATGATGTTCAAAAATGAAATGATTTTTGTGCTTAGGAGGAAAATTCATCCGGAATTATTAACACCTATATTGAGTGCTTTTACGCTTAGGGAGCTTAAGGAAATATATTATAAAATCGCAAAAAATATGCCACTGGTGATAGTTTCCGCTGCAATGCAGTTAGAAGAGGAAGAAATAAAGTATTTGTCTTTTGTACAAAATGAATCTCCAACTTTTGTCGAATCAAAGGTCACGTTTATAATTGGCATAAGAGCCACTCCGGGTAATATGTCAATAATGGACCGTATTATCAAAAATAAAGCAAGTGGGATATGGATTTTGCCGATGCTTCCAACAATCGAGAGTAAATCTCTAATTGCTAATCCAAAGTCCATTGCATCTATTTATATTGAGGGTATTGGTGTTGTTGATAATATGCAATACCTGCGGCAAAAAATGCTGACCGATATTATATATTTTGAAACGTATGATATCGTGAGCCATATTTTGGAGGAAAAGCTCAATCCATATTGTGTTTTTTTGTTGGCAAAACAGGAAATTTCGCTGGAGAGCTTTGAATATATAAGAGCAACAGTGAGCGAACTCTACAAAGAACGGGCTCCGGGTTATAATAATGCGATTGCTCTTCAAAACGATGGAAAAATATTATGGGTAGATGCGATATCATACTATTTGGCTATTCAAAAAGGATTAGATAAAGCAATCGAGGAAACGCAAAATTTCTTCATGAAAATTATAAAAGCTATTCTCCAACCAAATCAGAATTACTTGTGCGAAAAAAGTAACAAAAATTTGGCACTGAATTTCCTACATGAGGCCGAGAAAATAGAAAACAATGCTTTGGCGGGGGGATTTGCAAAATACTATGCCGACTTTGCTAGATTAACAAGGTCATTTATCTCGACTGAAAGTGGAAAAATATCCCGGTATAAAGAAATTCATAAGAAGTTAGAAATACTTGACCGTATCGTAATAGAGTATGGCGATGATAGTATTGACTGTGTTGAGTATATGTATGACAATACACAGATATGCTATATTCTGGATTATGGGTTGAAAGTGATTGGAAGCTATATCTGTAATCTTAACAATAGCAATTCCATATCGGATGCGTCCCAAAAACGTATTAAACAATATCTGAGGAGATGTGCGCTTGAAGCATATAAGTGGCATGATCTTACTTTAATAAATGAAATAGTTAAAACTGAAAGCATGATGAGAGAAAAAAATCTCATAATCCATTTTGATTTTGATGAGTTGACAGAAAATGTTGAAACGCGAGATGTATATGAGTATTTCTTATCGATACTGAAAGAAAAAAATCTTAAAATAGGAGATGTGATTGTGCCTAAAAAGACAATATTTCTATCGTATGCGCATGCTGACGAAGAGGATGCTAATCGGCTTGACAAATGCTTGCAAAATTTTGGCTATGACGTAAAAAGAGATGTACGTGATGTAAAACATTGGGGGGATTTGCGAGCATTTATGCGATCGATTCGAAAAGAAGATTATGTTGTTTTGCTGGTTTCTGATACATACCTTCGACGAGATAATTGCATGTATGAAGTTATGCAGCTCCTTAAAGATGAGTCATATCAGCAAAGGTCCTTTCCTGTTGTAATAGATTTCTCGAAAGAAGAAAAAGAAAAGCGCTCTAAAGCTGGTAGAGCGCAGTCGATGTTTGATTTGAGCTACTCTCCTGAAATAACACTTTTTTGGCAAGAACGGAAAGATGCATTTGGAAAAGAAATTCAGAAAATTCAAATGGAATATCGATGTGAGGCTACTAAAAAATACGGCGAACTTTGCAATATCACACAGAGCGTGGGCGAATTTATGAACAGTTTCTTTCAAAACGAGTTGTTAGAGGTTGTAGACGATAATAGAGAAAACTATCCGTTAATTGCAGAAGCCGTTGATGCGAGAATACAAGGTATGTGATATCGATTTGCAATAAAATAGCTTAAGTTAATATAGTGGCTCTAAAGAATATAGGTATATACGCTTTACATGATACCTTGGCTTCGACTACTGCTAAGGATGACGGAAAACAGGTTGTTTATGATTGTAGCCATGCATCAACATGGCTACGCCATCCTAATATGCTGCCTCTACGTGGCGGATGGCAGGCAACGAGATTCTCTCTCGGCTAAAGCATGTATTCGTCAAATCACTCTTTGGATGAGGAAAAACTATAATGGGAAAGTATTTTGGAACGGATGGCTTCCGTGGAGAAGCTGGTATTGATCTGACTGCTGACCATGCCTACAAGGTTGGTCGTTTTCTGGGCTGGTATTACAACGCACTGCGTGAGCGCAACGGCAACAACGAGCCTGCCCGTATCGTCATTGGCAAGGATACCCGCCGCAGCTCTTATATGTTTGAGTATAGTCTGGTGGCTGGCCTGACCGCTTCCGGCGCAGATGCCTACCTGTTGCACGTCACCACAACCCCTTCTGTTGCCTACATCGCCCGTGTGGATGATTTCGACTGCGGAATCATGATCTCTGCCAGCCATAACCCGTACTACGATAACGGCATCAAGCTGATCGACTGCTACGGCGAAAAGATGCCCGAAGAAATCTTGCTGTTAGTTGAGGATTACATTGACGGCAAGCTCCATGTGTTTGATAAGGACTGGCCGGAGCTGCCTTTCGCTCACCGTGAGCATATCGGCTGCACTGTGGACTATTTTTCTGGCCGCAACCGCTACATGGGCTACCTGATCAGCCTCGGTATCTACTCTTTCAAGGGCGTGAAGGTTGGTCTGGACTGCGCCAACGGTAGTTCTTGGAACATCGCTAAGTCTGTGTTCGATGCACTGGGAGCCGACACCTACGTCATCAATGCACAGCCCAACGGCACCAACATCAACAACAATGCCGGCTCTACCCATATCGAGGGTCTGCAGAAGTTCGTGGTAGAGAAGGGTCTGGATATTGGTTTCGCCTACGACGGCGATGCCGATCGTTGCCTGTGTGTGGATGAGAAGGGTAACGTGATCACTGGCGACCATATTCTGTACATCTACGGCTGCTACATGAAGGAGCGTGGCAAGCTGCTGACCAACACTGTGGTCACCACGGTCATGTCCAACTTTGGTCTGTACAAGGCGTTCGACGAGCAGGGCATCGGCTATGCAAAGACCGCTGTGGGCGACAAGTATGTCTATGAGTACATGGCTAAGAACGGTTGCCGTATCGGCGGTGAGCAGAGCGGTCATATCATTTTCAGCAAGTACGCCAGTACCGGTGACGGCATCCTGACCAGTCTGAAAATGATGGAAGTCATGCTGGCGAAGAAGATGCCTATGAGCAAGCTGGCTGAGCCTCTGAAAATCTATCCGCAGGTTCTGGAGAATGTCCGTGTGACCGACAAGAAAGCCGCACAGGATGACGAAGCGGTGCAGGCAGCCGTCAAGGCTGTGGCAGAAGCACTGGGCGATACCGGCCGTATTCTGGTGCGCGAGTCCGGCACCGAGCCTGTCGTGCGCGTAATGGTGGAAGCACCTGACCACGATACCTGCCAGAAGTATGTGTTTCAGGTTGTGGAGACTATCAAGAGCAGAGGCTACATAGTCTAATTCACAGAGCATCTCGGTAGAGTTCTGGCTTTCGGAACAGGTTGCTTAATCATCATCTTCCGCACCATCCCACCCTATAAAAATCTCCTCAGCATCTTCCAGTCTTGACCAATCGAGGTATTGCCCGCATCGATGGCAGTACCCTTGGTATTCTCGCTCTATGCAGACATCACACCTTGGACAGACGGAGAAAATGTTTTCATCTCGATAGATGCGTACTGCGCTTACAGCTTTGGGTAAGGCTTTTGATGAGCAGGGCATCGGCTACGCCAAGACTGCAGTGGGTGACAAGTACGTCTATGAGTACATGGCAAAGAACGGCTGCCGTATTGGCGGTGAGCAGAGCGGTCATATCATCTTCTCTAAGTACGCCAGCACGGGTGATGGTATCCTGACCAGTCTGAAAATGATGGAAGTCATGCTGGCAAAGAAGGTTCCCATGAGCAAGCTGGCTGAGCCGCTGAAGATTTACCCGCAGGTTCTGGAGAATGTCCGTGTGACTGATAAAAAGACCGCGCAGAACGACCCGGCGGTGCAGAAGGCAATCGAGGCTGTAGCCGAAGCGCTGGGTGACACTGGTCGTATTCTGGTGCGCGTGATGGTGGAGGCTCCTGACCATGACACCTGCCAGAAGTATGTGTCTCAGGTCGTGGAGACTATCAAGAGCAGAGGCTACGGAGTTTGAGAGAGCTGCTGAGGCAGATCCACTATGCCACATCCGCAAACCTATCAGTTTCGGAGATCGTTCTTCTGGCACTACTGGGTACGATTGAGTGGCACAACCGCAAAGATGAACAATGGTTTCCGCCCACATACTGCATCTTCCTGATTCTCTATATCACCCTGTTACGCCGGGCACCGGGGTATAACGAGAGCATCCGACTCAGACTGAAGCTGTGGCCGAATGCGGGTGTATGGGCAGGCAACCTGCTAAATCTGCTTCTCTATGTACCATATGGAGCAACAAGCTGGCAGTGGAAACAGGAAGGCAAGAAGATAGTTGCTATTGGCTTTGCCTTGTTTGTGTTCTGTGAAGTACTTCAATATCTGACCGGGCGCGGAATGGCTGATGTGAATGACGTGTTGTTCAACACGCTGGGGGCGGCTGTGGGAGTATGGCTGGCAAGGAGGATAGCTTAGTAGTCGCTATCGCCGTCCTCCTCGTCATCTTCATCATCCTCTGTGCTATTCCATCCGATGTATTCTTCCTCGGCTTCATCGTATTTTGACCATTCGAGATGCTGCCCACAATGATTGCAATAAAGCTGGTATTCATATTCCATTGCATTATCGCACCGTGGACATACAGCGTACATATTTCTGTCTCTGTAGATACGGACCTTGGTCACAGGCTTCGGAATGCGGAATGTATGAGCGAGCAGTAGGTCAATAATGATTCGATGCTGTGGACGAATAGGATAATCCAATTCAATCTCGTCCTCAACACCAATCATCCTCATCGAAAAGGTCGATGTCGGAGTTATCGGCAGCCGACTTGTTGGTGTCTGTGTTCATTTTAAATCACCTCTATGAGTAAGCATAAAGGCAAAAGTGGAACACCGCGATGTATATTTGTAGGATATTAGGGGAAGAGCTTGAAAACGATGATCTGAAAGTATAATATTGAGCTGTGAGGAATGATATCTCACAGCTTTGCCGCTCGAAACTTTGCACACCTCTACGCGGTGAACGGTAGGCAACACAAGTGATTGTGGCTAAGAATGCAAAATCCTATGTGTCTTAATAGGGGACAGAAAAACATGAAACAAGAACTGCTAGGACTTATTGAAAAAAAAGGATTTGATACGTGCTTTAGCACGTGAAGATAGTGGCAATGGTCTTATACCGATTTCATTTAAGATATATGATGTGCCTGAATTCGTTGAGTGGAAAGAAAAAATCCGAGCAGAACTTGTTAATATACCGAATCAAAATGATACTGTAGCACAAGCCATTGATGTAATAGATAGAAGTTTTAATGGGTGGCGTGACGAGCAATCCTTTGATTTGCTATGTGGGAAATTGCTTGCCATAAAAAGTTCAATAGATACCTATTATAACGGAGGAGTGTATAGTATGCCTGCAAACGCTAACAATACTGTTTTTATTGTCCATGGACACGATACAAGTAGACGAAATGAAGTAGAGCTTTTTATGAGACGTATTGGTCTCGAACCGATTATTCTATGTAATCAACCAAACGGGGGCCTTACAATCATAGAGAAAATTGAAGAAAATTCAGACGTGGCGTTTGCGCTTGTACTGTATACTGGCTGTGATGAAGGTAGACTCAAAGGTACAACTGATCTAAAATTGCGGGCGAGACAAAATGTTGTTTTTGAACATGGATTTTTAATCAACAAACTTGGACGAAAAAGAGTAGTAGCTCTTGTTGATGATGGGGTGGAAACTCCAGGTGATCTGTCCGGAGTTGTATATATTCATTTTAGTGACACGGATTGGAAAAACCAGGTGATGAGAGAAATAAATAGTTGCGGCATTCCAATCGATCCGTTTAATGCTTAATTGCTGTATTAGTATAGAGCTATACTGACCACAATACATAAATGCGGAGGTATTATCTCATGCCCAGAACTAAAGGAAGCAAGAATCACGCCAAGACCGATTTCGATGCACAGCTGGAAAAGCTGCAGAAGGACAAGGCTCTCTTGGAGGAGGGCATCGCCAAGACTGTCGTCCAGATCGAAGAGTTGAAAACCGACATCAAGTCTCTGCGTGAAAGTCTAAAGCCGCAGAAGGCGGAGATCAAGCAGACCGAAAAAGAAATCGCAAAGCTGGAGGCCAAGAAGGCAGCCGCAGAAGCGAAGGCAGCCGAAGCGGCTAAGAAGGTTGAGGCTGAAGCTGTGCTGAAAAAGCTGCTGGCATCCAGTATGACGGCGGATGAGATTCTCGAAAAGCTGAAATAAAGTAATATGCCGTGTGAACTGAACGTCAGAAGTCCGCACGGCGTATTTTAGAGTGCACCATATAGTTTGTGACGGAAATAAAAATGGAGTGTGAGAAAATGAAATTTTCAAAAATACACCATATTGCAATCATCGTGTCAGACTACGATGCCGCCAAGGATTTTTATGTAAACAAGCTGGGATTCTCTGTCATCAGAGAAAACTACCGCCCAGAGCGTAAGGACTGGAAACTGGATCTTCGTGTCAATGACAACACGGAGCTGGAAATTTTCGCAGAAGAGAATCCGCCGATGCGAGTGAATCGCCCGGAGGCCTGTGGTCTGCGCCATCTTGCGTTCTGCGTGGATAGCGTGGAACAGACAGTGAATGAGCTGGCAGAGGTTGGAATTGAATGTGAGCCGATTCGAGTTGACGATTATCAGGAGCATCTGTATTAATTAGAAAACGAGTAAAAAATACATAGATAAGTGTAGAGGAGAATAGATCATGAATGTTATTGTTACCGGCGGTGCTGGTTTTATTGGTAGTAATTCTGTGTTCCACATGCTGAAAAAGTATCCGGATTACCGGATCATCTGCATGGACAAGCTGACCTACGCTGGCAATTTGTCCACACTGGCACCTGTTATGGACAACCCGAATTTCCGCTTTGTGAAGGCCGACATTTGCGACCGCGAAGCTGTGGATAAGCTGTTTGAAGAAGAGCATCCGGACATCGTGGTCAACTTTACGGCAGAGTCCCACGTTGACCGCTCCATCGAAGATCCGGGCATCTTCCTCCAGACCGATATCATTGATACCAGTGTGCTGATGGACGCTTGCCGCAAGCATGGTAAAGCACTACGGAGATGTGTCCGCCATCAACGGTGCAGACTTACCGCCAGTGGATATCATCACATTTGGCAGTCCTTGCCAGGATATGTCCATTGCCGGTAGATAATGTCTACTAACCAACCCAAAAAGCATTGCGACACAAGACATTTCCGCCAATCTGTGCTATAATAAGTGCAAGGAAAACAGCAAATAGCAGGCAAAAAGCTTGCACATGGAGGGAATGTGTATGTATCGATACGGCAATGGGCATGTGCCTGCTGGAAGACAACCGCTGGGGGGAGAAGGCACAACTCCTTCCTTGGGACAAGATCGAAGCAAAGTATACTGGCTTGTTTCCTTCTGCTACCGACAATGTGGCGAAGTCGCTCCAACTGGCCATGGGTACCTGCCTTATTCAGAGAGAGTATGGCTATTCTGACGAAGAAATTGTTTTGCAGATCCAGGAGAACCCGTATTTGCAGTGGGTTTTGGGTATGCGGGCTACGATGACAGAAAGCCACCCTTCAATCCGTCCTCCATGGTGCATTTTCGGAAGCGTCTGACGCCGGAGATTCTGGCAGAAATCAACGAGATGGTCATCCGGGCGGCAGACAAGGAGAACGACCAGAACTATAACAACTCAGGCGGCAATGGGAACAGCGGTACAATGATCGAGGTTCGGGATTATCAGGACGAACGCGAACGGGTAGAAGTAGAACGCAAATTCAGCCTGAGAAAGCGGAAGTGTGGAATGAATCTGGTGACGGCGAAGTTGGAAGATACGGCTGCGCATGTGATTGCTCTGTCCATTCTGTTGCTGAATCCAAGAAAGATTCAGTACGTTTTTTACAATTTCTGGCTTGGCTGCACGGCTTTTGGCAACCGTGCGAAAAATTGAGGGTTGTTCAGTAGACATTAGATATACAAGCACTGGATACAAATGCTGTGTTCTTTGGAGGGACGATTATTTTGAGAATGTCGAAGGTAGCAGAGAGATAATACCGGATTAGAAAGCTCAGAAAATATGTGAAGATATTGTAAGAGGCCATGCTCGAAGCATGGCACGCCATCCAGACTACCACAGATAATCGAAAGATTACCGGAATTGGGAAATTTAAAAAGGATGAATCACCTGGTGGTATCCTGCCCGTTTATCAATCCTTCCTAAAAAGCAATGAATGTAGATAGCCAAACGTCTATTGAAAGAAAGAGATGACAGCTATGGTACATACTTCTGACGTTATAAAAGAATACTCAGCCGCAGAGAAAAAATGGGATAGTAAATTGTCAAAACTTTGCTCTGCTTTTATTTCCTCTCTATCGCTCAGTTGGGGAGATACTGCATTCTCAACACTGAAAACTATTGCCGAAAATATTATCGAGAAATGCATTCAAGATGCAAAGTGGAATCAGCAAATCGAGCAATGTATTCGTGCTGTAGATACCGCAGCAATGTCTCAGGATCAAATTTGCTCTCTGCTGGAAATTATCACTGAGATACTAAATTCTTCCCAAATTGACATCCGACAATTTGTTTTAGATGCGAAATATATTGATACATTAGCATCTAATCTTGCAGGTAATGATAGCAGTAACGAGACCAATCGCTTATCCCGTGTGTTGGCTAACGTATTCCATCTTTTCTCTGACACGCTGTACAGAATGCCTGAGTTCAATAAGGCTATGACTGACATTATCAGGAATCATGACCGTGCGCTGAAGGAGCATAAAGAAGTGCTGGATGATCATGAGAAAAGGATTCAGCGCATGGAATACGATCCACACGATGTAGAAGAGTTCCTTGAAAGTCTTCCCTCTCTCCGATTGAGCAAAAAAAACAGACCGTTTGCATATGACTACTTCAAGCTACAAGATATCTGGGGAAGAGATGTACAAATTGAAAAATTGTGTTCATTTGCGGAAGACGATAATCGTCGTTTTCAGTTCTGCGTAATCACCGGTCCTGCCGGAATTGGAAAGAGCAAATTGGTTTTTCATTTTAGCCGAATATATCAACAAAAAAAAGACTGGCTAGTACGCAATCTGAATCAGAAGCCTCTTCAGGGATTATGTAAAAAGAAAAACTGGACCACAGAAAAAAATATTCTTCTCATCATTGACTATGCCAATGAACAAGAGCTACTAACTGATCTGCTGAGCAAACTAAGCAGACTGAAGGAAGAAGGTTATTGGCGTAAAATTCGGCTTATTCTGATTGCACGAGAAGGTACAAGCCCATCTATATATAACTCTCATCAAAAGGATTTTCCAAAATGGTATATGGATATCGTTCATGATGACTGGGCCATAAATGACCATCTGTTCCTGAATGAATTCATTGACTTGTGTGGATTAACCATTGAAGATTGCTCCTCACTTCACATAGCATATGCCACAAATCATTTGAAAAGAAACATCACGTTGAAGGATGAGTCAAATATCAAACAGTTAATTGAGCAGGAGGTTTTGGACGAAGATGGTCTTGCACGGCCACTTTATGCGTTGTTCGTTATTGACTTGTATTATAGAAATCCAGATGTTCGTAGCTGGGATTTGGATTCTATTCAAGAACAAATCTACCTGAGGGATTGGGTCAAGTGGAAAACTGAAATCTGCGGTAAACGAAACAAACGAGAAAATGTGTTTATTGCACTGACAAATCTCCTTCTGTATGCCACTATTTTTAACAAATGGGAAAGTAGTATCACTTTACCGGAACCACTTGATAAAGACTGCAAGATTGTATTTAACGCCGCAAATGCCTATGCAACCGATTATAAAAGTAAATGGTTCAAGATATTAACTGGTAAAAATGTATTTTTTAATGGTGAATCTGTATTGGTTCGCTTAACACCTGACGTGGTCGGTGAATATTATGCACTTAAAAGGCTTTCTTCTTTTGATAAGAGTACACTACACAGCTGGGCTACGCTCATGACAGCACAGTTAGTTGACTGTAGAGAATTTTTTATTCGTGCTATTCAGGACTTTGGAAATAATAAGACCTTTATCGAAATCTTTCTGAAGATTTTCCGTGTCATGTCAGAATTAATTGCTAAGGATGATAACGATACGCACAAGGCCTTTGCCTCCATTCTTGAAACTTTCTTTCGTAATTACAAGGGAAATGAAGATGATCGGATATTCCAAAACATATCCGATGTAATCAACCAATACACTGAAGATAATAAGAATAACTGTGCATACGCTGCGGAATTGACACTACTTTTCCATGAAAATAGGCCACATATTGGCTTTAGTAGAAGAGTAGAGCACTTCGAATGCATTGAACCCCTATACAATCGGTGGCCTGAATCCCGCAAGATTGCTAGCGCCTATATCAGTTTTTTAGGCGATATCGCTGCATCGAGAATTGGTGCAAATGCACCTGCATATAGCGATTCCTATATCACAAAATTTGAAAAGCTTTTAAATTTGGCAAAGTCTACTGACTATGTAATTAAAAAGGCATTTATTCCGGTTTTAATCAAAGCTATCGAAAGAGCAGACAGTGTGCATGATTGGAAGAGATCGACTTTCATGGAAGATTTCTTTCTTAAGGAAGTTATGGAGCAGTGCGGAGATGAGCTGGCGCTAGATTGCATCGGCAAATTCGATTCTGTCATTATCTCCCTTGCTAAACAACGAGCAGATTTGGTCCAAGCTGTTACGTCGGAACCCATATCCGAGAGCAAGCAGTTAACAATACAGGAAATCGATCAAAAGCTGGAAAAGGAAATTGCTTTTTTCCGACATGTTATTAATAGTAACTCCAATCCTTCTGTCAACTTTGTTTGGACATATGTTGGCAAACTCTCAATGGTTACAAAGAACCTGTTCATCCATGAATGTATACCTCATAATGAATTGCTGTTCCAGTATATGTTACGTAAGCTGCAGGAAGTCTACACTATGCACTACAACTCCAACACTAGCAGCATTTTAGCATGGCGTGCATCCAGGGCGCTTGATGAATTCTGTGATGCCAAGTCTGAAGCCATCCCCCCTTTCATCAGAGTGCAATGCATTCTGAATAAACCAAATTAACACGCTATATCCGCATAATAGCTTCGACTATAAACCGTTCTGGGGGACAGTTTCAGAATGCGAATCATACACGAGGATGTCTGCTCTATCAGATCATCCGGCAATACCCGTCCCTTCATTTTTTCACATCTTTAATGTTCGCGCGTTGTAAAATGAAGTTGCACATTTAATCAAATATAAGGTCCATAGCGAGGGTCTCTGTGTTAGAATCAATCTGCTACAGAAGATCAACACAGGAAAAGGGAATCGCTATGGACTACCCCAATCGTATCACAAACCACGAGAAAGGTAAACACCTAGTGTAGGATTACAATAGATGTATTACAAAGTCAAATAAAAAGAAAGACGAATGGATCGTCCTGTGGTATAGTTAAGTTGCTCAAACAAAACCAACATAGAAAGGACAATACATTCGCCATGAATACTGTAACACAGACTATGCGGTTCCGTCAATCCCTTTTGAAGTACGCTGAAAGGCACAGTGTGACTAAGGCGGACATCAAGTACAACGTGAACTGTCGTTATATCTACCGCTGGAAGCGCAGATATAACGGCGATATTCAGTCCCTTGCCAATAACCGCATCGACCGCACCACCATCCAAATCAGCATACAGAGGAAGAACTGCGCCAGATCACAAACTTCCGCAGGAGGAACCTAGCCACAGGTCTTGTGGTACTCTTGTGGAACACCTAAACAATGCCGCTCCGTTCAAGATCCTGTGCATCCAGACAGACAACGGAGCTGAATTTACAAAGAAATTCGTTTCAGATGACGCCAATCCTCACCTGTTTGGAGAAAAATTAAAGGAATTCGGCATCCGACACAAACTCATTAAACCTTTTACACCCCGGCACAACGGAAAAGTCGAGCGTTCCCATCGCAAAGACAACGAATACTTCTATGCATTGCATAAATTCTATTCGTTCCTTGATTTCCAAAAGCAGCTTGCTGTTCACTGCAGAAGGTACGATCGCTTTCCCATTTGACCTCTGGGCTGGCTTGATCCTCTAGCTTTCCTTGCTGAATATAGGAACCGGCCTTCTGCGTCCACTGTGTAACACATCATTGACAAACCTACACTGCATGAATAATCATGGGCGAGAAAATACCATATAAGGCCAGAAAGCCTGGCGGCGGTCGGAAAAAGCGGAAGCCGGAGTACGATGCAGGGAAAAAGTTGAAAGAGCAGTTGGATGCTGCTGTAGTGCTTTATAATTCTGAGATGTCATTGCAGGTCATCGCAGATGCACTGTCCCTCAACCCCATCAAGGTTCGGAAGCTGCTTATCACCGCCGGAGTCTACGAGTCGGATACCGCAAGGGTCGTCCGGCAGACCTTTCATTCCTTCAGAGAAACACAGGACTACTCCACTGCCGTCACCTCCACCATGTCTGCCTTGCAGTTGTCCCGCCCCTCCGTGACCTCTTATCTGCCGTATGCAAAAGGTGTGTACTTCCCTGAAACTGCTGGAGCAGAGAAGATCAGTGCGGGGGCAGAGAGGCAGCGACACTATCGAGCTGTGGTGGCGCTGAAAAAGAATCCTTGCGAAGAGAACCTCTGGAAGTGCGTGGTGGCTTTTCGGGGATACAAGTTCAAGACGATGTCCGGCTTGCCCTTTACATATACGTTGAAAAAGGGCAGGGGAGATGAATTCACCAAGGAGTTGTGGATCGACCGCAGAGAGGAAAGCAAGAGCCTTGCTTGGAGTTCCGTGATGCTGGCGTATCACAATATCGGTAAAATCGGAGAGGTAGTGGACAGACCCAAGGCGCTGGGGGATATCCGGGGTGTGTCCTACATTTATGGGATGTTCTACCGATTTGGCTTGATTGACGTGCCGAAAAAGGTTAAAGAGAAGATGACGAAGTGATAGGGACGTAGGTATAGTTTGTGATAGAAATAAAAACTGCCCTCCGTGGATACCACAGAAGGCAGTCAGTTGGCTTATTCCCATTCCTCATCCCGGGCTCGGAGAAGATCCTGTACTTCTTTTTCGGTTGCCGGGCGGATGGCAGGCATGTTCTGATAGTCCGTTTTGCCGCAGTCCGGGCAACGGTCGGGCAGCGACTCTGCTTCAAAGCAGTAGTGGCAGACATCGCAGAAATAGTAGTTCACTGTGTTTTGCACTTCCTTGTCATGTGGAAATTTATATGTCATCAGGATATTTTTCAATCCCAAGGTAGTCCTCGATATTGGTGATGCCCTCGCCGGACAGTTCAATGATGTCACCGAAGGGAATGATGACCGGCAACTCTTTCTCAATGCCCACAGCTTTTCTATCACTGTCCTGCATGACTTTCAGTTCTCGATAAACTGGGTCGATCATAACAACTGTGCCAGTCAGACTTATGTACTTGCCGGTACTTTCTGCGGCCTTCATAAAGTACCGCACTACGACCTTCATGCCTTTTTTGACCTGCAGGAGCTTGTTGGATAGAGCATCCTTCTCCTCATCGGAAAGTTCGACTTTCTTCACCAGCAACTTGCTGGCTCCTTCGCTGGAAATCTCGTCATCGAAGCCACGCAGCGCAGCAAAGGGGCTGAATATCTTGGCCCGGTTTGAGAGTGCCATCCGGGGGTGCTTTACAGGTGGCTCTGGACGGCTGAGATGGAGGATGTCCGCATACTTCTGGGCGACGTTTCGCCCCTCTTTGGTATTCTTGAAGTCTGCCATAGAATCCTCCTTGTTGCATTATTTGGCCCTATGACCGCCTATCTGGCCGTTACGCTCTCGCATAGTGGCACCTTCCAGATAGTTGGTGCCCTTCAGAACAGCGTTTTTTCCGAACTTCTTCTTAATGCCGAGCATGGTCGCCTGTAGCGATTTCTCTCGTTCCAGTTTGCTGGTGTCGGTGAACAGATCCACTTGCAAGATGCCCTGATCCTTGACCACACGGTTTGCAGCGATTGTTATTCTACGCACAGTCAGATTTTTATTGGCAATGCGGTCGAACAGCTCTGTGGTAGCGGCCATCAGTTGGCTGCTGAGATTCGTCGGGCTGTCCAGCCGTGTACTGCCGTGGGCACCCTTCGGGACAGTGCGACCGTAGTGATCGATGTGGACAGGACCGTGATAGATGCCCTTGTCGCAGTTCTCCCGGTCGTAGCCGATGTCCAGTGTCAGGCTGTCCGTGACCAGTCCCTTGTCCGTGAGTTGGAATACCAGACTGTCGGTCATCTCCTGGACGATGATTCGAGCCTTGTCATAAGGATAAGGCCAGGAGAGAACCTGACCTTCGGACAGGCTGTTGGTTTCCGGGCGATAGGCATTGATCTCCTTCATCCCGCAGGGTTCCAGCCCCCAGGCGTGGTCGATAAGGATCTCAGCATCTATGCCGAACTCCTTATATAGCATCTCAGGGAAGTGAATGCTGGCTCTTGCCAGTTCACCCATCGTATGGATGCCATGCTTTTCCAGTCTGCGGACGGTGCCGGGGCCAGTCTGCCAGAAGTCCGTGAGAGGCTTATAATCCCAGAGCAGATACCGGAAGGATTCTTCGTCAAGCTCTGCGATGCGGACACCGTCCTTGTCCGGTGCAGCGTGCTTGGCAGTGATGTCCATTGCCAGCTTTGCCAGGTATAGATTGGTGCCGATCCCGGCGGTGGCGGTGATGCCGGTGGTGTACAGTACCTCCCGAATCATGGTCATGGCGAGGTCGTGGGCAGACATTTTATAATGCGTAAGGTATGCGGTGGCATCGATGAACACCTCATCGATGGAATACACCACGATGTCCTCTGGAGCAATGTACTTGAGATAGATGCCGTAAATCTGCCGTGAAATCTTCTCATAGTACGCCATCCGGGGTGGTGCCACCAGATAGGATACCTCAAGAGAGGGGTCTGCTGCAAGGGCGGTGGCATCGTAGGACGCAGCCGAAAGAGAGGGAACACCATCTTTGTACACAGCGGTCTTGTTCCGGATGGCAGCCCGCAGACGACCGTTGTTGACCTCTTTGACACGCTGCACGACCTCGAACAGTCGAGCTCGACCGGGAATGCCGTAGGACTTCAGCGATGGGGACACAGCCAAACAGATGGTTTTCTCCGTGCGGTTGGCATCGGCCACGACCAGATTGGTGGTAAGCGGATCGAGATGCCGTGCGGCGCATTCTGCCGAGGCATAATACGACTTGAGGTCAATTGCCAGATACGTGCGCTGCGCCATGCTATGTCCCTCCCTTTCCGTGGTGGATTTCGCAATGTTATTTGCTTGCTTTTTCAAGTTCCTTGATTTTTTCCTTAAGAGAATCGATTTCCTGCGTTTGCCGATGGAAAATCTCGCGGTTAGCTTGCTCGTTCTTGTTATAGGTCAGAGCAAGAACCACCAGAGCCAGACGAAGTTCCACGTCTGGAATGATCTTGCAGGCTTTAATCATTTCATCTTGGTCGGTAATCTCGGCGAGTGTACTCAGTTTCTCAAAGATGGTCAGTGATAACCCCCTTTTGTTGGATGAGCTTATTGTGCCGTCCGCTCCACATACCAGCGGCCAAACCGTCCGGTGAAGCGAGGGTCGATGTGTTCAAAGAACAGGTGCTTCTCTTGTCCTTGAATCAGGACAGTGAAACAGTCACCATTGCAGTCGTTGTCTGCGGTTCCTGCCGGCCGGAAGTCCCGGACGGTTTCTATAGTGAAGGTCCTGCCGTCCGCCCAGGTGATGGATGTTGGCTGCATATAGCCGGTTGAATCAAACTCCGAGGCGACCTTTACATAGACACGCTCGATTTTGATTCGTTTGGGTATCGCCATGTAGGTCACCTCCGATCCTTAGTGCTTGGCCCGTAGGAAGCGGTTGTCGATATCAACGGGCAGTTGGAGGTGCTCACCGCGGCGGATCAGGCTGTACATCTTAAACGCAAAAAAAGGAGCTGGAATGCAGAGTTCTTTGGCAACGCTGAAAAAGTCGGTGTTGCCGGAGTGAATCAGATCCAGCACCTCCGCATCATCCAGTAACAGATCGGCGGCGAAGAAATTGGCCTCCCTTTCCAGTCTGCCGGTGGCCTGGTAAATGTCGAAATCCTGCATGGCCTGACACCGCAGGTGGTTTGAGTGTTCAAATATATGCCCAAGTTCATGACCGGCTATGACACGCTGCTCTTCGTAGGGAAGGTGAGGATTAACGGCTATGTATCGGACACGATTTACAATCGTAGCGAAGCCACGCAGACCATCCGCATCGAGTGATCTGGCAGGCCAGAGCTTTGTGTTGGGCAGCGCATCGATCAATTCAAAAGGGTCACGGGTACCATATTTCTGAATCAATTTTTGAGTATCGTCAAAGGTTTGAAGTTGTGTCATTCTTTCACCAACTTTCTGGCAGAAGATCAGGTGCCGTTATCTTCGGCATTTTTCCGGTATTTCTTCGGCGTGAACTTTTCACGTGCCACCTTCTTGGAATCCATAAAGATCCGCTGCATTTCAATGGCAAACGCCTTCTGATCTTCCTCCGAAAGAGAACCGCCGGCGAATAGCTCACGAGTCTGGCTGAGAATCTCGCTGGCCTGTGCCTGACCGCGCCGCCCATAGAAGGAGCCTACCTCGGTCATGAACTCCTCATTTTCGGTCATCAGATAATTGACGTCCGTTTCAAGCAGCTCGGCCAGCTTTGCATACATATCGCGAGTGCGGGGATAGGTGGTACCGGCCTCATAACCGCCAATGGTACGGCGGGTTACGCCCATCTGTTTCGCAAGTTCCTCCTGAGACCACCCCTTCTGTGTGCGGAGGTCTTTTAGTTTTTCCCCGAAGTTCATTGCTAGTGCTCCTTTCCCTAGATGATGTTTTCCCTGGACGTTTGCTCTAAATGTGTTATTGACAAGAGCTAAAAGCGTCATTATAATTGAAATGAGAAAACTGATTTCGCATTTATTATATCAATGGGAAAATAACCTGTCAAGAGTTTTGCATTGAAATGAGAAGTTTATTTTCTCATAGTGTGCAAAAGATGACACAGCAAAGAGGCCGATAGAAGACGAGGGGGCGAGGAATTGGAGTGCTTTTCGCATGATATGGGACCGGTTGTCCGTATGGCTCGACCGGAAAATCCCAATGAAATAGATGAATATGTGAATCCGTTCTGCACAGAACTGGACGAGATCGGATCATTTCAGAGTTACTGTATCAGGCACTTTGATCTTATCAAATCGGACCGGCTCACGGCAGAGGAATGGGAAGAAGCAAAGTTGCAGCTTCACAGCAAGCATCGCCCTGTCTGTATTGCACAGGGTGGTTTGCCTGTATTTGATGATGTCGGCAATATTCATGGGTATGCCGCATTCCTAAGATGTATCAATCGTGATGCTCGTAAAAATAGTATAGCAGATGAAGATGATAACTCGCCATATCCATATCATGGAAAAGTGGAAACCCTTGTCTGGGCGAGGAGCCTCGAGTGGAGTAAACATAGAGTGAGCAACAAAAACTTGTTGTGAATTATAAGTTTTTGACGCTTAATAAAGCTAAATAGCACTTAGAGGTGAATCACATTGCATCACAAGTTAGACATCCATCCGATTCCAGAGAACGTACTCTATATCAATGAGTTATCGCTGGCGGCAAAGGTACCCTATGAAACAAAGCAAGAAACTGAAAAAGCCCTTACCGGTAAAACTGTATCTGACGGTGGCATTCTCCCAGATGATAATGTTCGCATTTATGTTCCAATGGATTTGAACGCGGATAACATTATGCGGCAGTTACAAAGCCTATATAACAAGCTTGGCTACCCGGATGATGAAAATGAATCAGATTACAGCATTGGCGTTGGTAAGCTGATTTCGCAGTTGGAGATATACGATCAGGTGCGAGTTGCAAGAGACCTGGCGAATGCTACGAGAAAAGTAAATGGTGGGGAGTTGCATAGTCAACAGGGGGTAGCTTTAGCAAGAAAAATGGTAGAATATATGGAACAGCGTGGTGGCAACGCAGAGTGCTTCCCATACGATGAAATTAGTGAGTTAAAAGCTGCGTTTTGGCTGTAATGACTGCATATTGTTGGTGAAATTATAGCATTGTTGTCAAACGTGATATAGCTTCGACATTACCGCCGGCCTTTGCGGCAAGATACCTCGGCGGTCTGACAGACAAGCATTCAGCCGCAGACATTGACTTACATTTAAGGTAAAGTGTCAAAACGTAGTTCGCTATGAGCGCGGACATACTTATGAGCAGGCGATGGACAGATTGGCGGTGTCTTTTGCCAAGCGGTGATAAAACTGCCACTTAAAATTATAGCGAGGTATCCTCCATTTTTATAATGGAGGACACCTCGCTTTTTGTTTATATATGTATAATCTATTTATAGTATAATAACACATAAGCCGACATTTTTCAACAAATCATGTAATATTAAATTATACCGGATTTGAAATTGTCAATTTCACCAGATATGCAGGATTTTTTTTCAGCAAAGCAACCAATATGTGACAATTGTTATCAAATTACGACTTAGTATGTGGGAGGCTTCACATGGCAAGACGAGGAGAGAACATTCGTAAGCGTAAAGATGGTCGTTGGGAGGGTCGATATATCAAGGGCCGCAAGCCTGATCGAACAGCAATTTGGGGATATGTATACGGACACAGTTACACCGAAGTAAAAAAGAAAATGACAATGCGCAAGGCAGAGGTCAGAGCCAGCGCACTGTCGGAACAGAATCCAACATTTCAGGAGCTTTCTCATAATTGGGAAGGCTCCATTTCTTTAGGGGTCAAAGCGTCGACAATTACACACTATCAGTATACTTTGGAGCATTACATTCTTCCTGTACTTGGCGACTATCGTGTGCAAGAGTTGGATGAATGTACCATTGAAAGATCGTTGCTGGAGATTATTACACCAGCAGATAGCAGTCACAAACCATTAGGGGCTACTATGGCGCGCGAATGTCTTGTGCTTGTACGCCGCATTTGCCGATATGCAGTACACTTGCACCTTATGCGGTCACTTGAGATTGATGTTAAGATGGCAAAACCATCTACGGCTGCGCCTGCTACGCTCAGCAAATCCGAACAGCAATGCTTGCATAGCTATGTTGAATTTGCTCCAACAACTCGGAAGCTTGGTGCACTGCTCATGATGCAGATGGGACTGCGCATAGGTGAAGTCTGTGGTCTACAGTGGGCCGACTTCGATTTAGAACATGGCGTTTTATCTATTGAACGGACAGTAAAACGAATTTATGTGGGCACAGGCCAGACGAGGGTTGTCATTCAATCGCCAAAAACGCGGAGCTCCGAGAGAAAAATCCCGATTCCTCACGGCATTTTGGAGATGCTGAAGCAGTTGCAGCTGAAAGAAAGCTATAAAGGCTGGTTCTTGTCGGGCAATGACTCCAAACCTGTAGAGCCGCGCTGCTACCGCAAAAGTGTACACTGCTATCTCAAAGGAGCGGGCGTTACGGTAGTGAATCCCCATGCACTGCGGCACACCTTTGCAACGACCTGCCTGCAAGCAGGTTGCAACATAAAGACGTTGAGTGAGCTGTTGGGGCATGCCAGCTCTGACATTACACTAAAGCGTTATGTGCATACCTGTTGGGAGTGGAAGCAGAATGAGATGAACCGCATTTTCCAATAATTGATGGTCAATCAAAGAGGCGGTTGCCGCAATAACCACCTATCTTCGCTGTTTTATGGTGTAAGATTTCCATTATAAAAATGGAAGATACTTTGCGAGGAAGTGGGTGGGCAATATGGCGCTGGATCTGTATGAGCATAATGCGAATGCTTACATGGCCGCGTACGAGATGATGGACAAATACGGCAAAGCTGCTATTGTTCACCCCACCGGTACGGGTAAGAGCTATATCGCGTTCAAACTCATTGAAGCTCACCCAAATGAAATGATTATCTGGCTTTCCCCCAGCGAGTACATCTTCAAGACCCAGCGGGAGAGCTTACTGCGCCAAGACCAGGACTTCCCACTTCAAAATGTACGCTTTTATACGTATGCCAAGCTGATGTGCAGTACGCCGGAGCAACTTAACCAGATAGCAGAACAGAACCCCACCTACATTATACTGGATGAGTTTCATCGAATTGGTGCGGATTTTTGGGGTGAGAGCACGCAAAGGCTGTTGGCTCTCTGCCCACGTGCAAAACTGCTGGGTTTGACCGCCACCAATGTACGTTACCTCGATAATAACCGCGACATGGCCGAGGAACTGTTCAATGGCCATGTTGCGTCTGAAATGACCCTGGGCGAGGCAATCGTCCGGGGCATTTTGCCTGCCCCGAAATATGTGACCACGGTTTTTAAATACCAGCAGGACTTGGCGCGGTATCAGTCGCGAGTAGACAATCTGCGCAGTCCGGGCATTCAGGATGTGAACCAGAAATATCTGGACGCCCTAAAGCGCGCCTTGGAGCAAGCGGACGGACTGGACAAGGTTTTTACCCGTCATATCACCAACAAAAGCGGCAAGTACATCGTGTTTTGCTCCGGCAAGGGACACATGGACGAGATGATTGCCCATGTGCCGGAGTGGTTTGCGGCTATTGATACAAAACCTACCGTGTACAAAGCCCTGTCTGATGACCCCGCCACAGATAAAGCATTTGCGGCTTTTAAGGCTGACAACAGCATGCACTTAAAACTCTTGTTCTGCATTGACATGCTCAATGAGGGGGTCCATGTTGAGGGTATCTCGGGTGTTATTCTGTTCCGCCCGACGATTTCGCCTATTATCTACAAACAGCAGATTGGTCGTGCTCTGACAGCAGGGGATAGCGCGACACCGCTTGTTTTGGATGTCGTCAATAACTTTGAGGGACTGTCCAGCATCAGCGGCCTGCAAAATGAGATGACTGCCGCCGTGCAGCGTCTCTACGCCAACGGTGAGAGTGATAAGGTCGTGACTGACCGTTTTGAGGTTGTGGAGCAGGTCCATGACTGCCGCGTGCTGTTTGAACAGTTGCAAAGCAGTCTGTCTTCGACCTGGGACCACTACTTCTCCGAGGCCAGCATTTACCATGCCGAACACGGCAACCTGGACATTCCGCGGCGCTACAAGACACCCATGGGTTTGAGCCTTGGAGCATGGCTGCAAATTCAGCGGCAGGTTCGCAGCGGCAAGCGTGCCGGGAGCCTGACCCAGCAGCAGATTGAACGCTTGGACAGTATAGGCATGCGCTGGGATAACTACAGCGACTTGGTCTGGACAAAAGGCTATGAAGAAGCCACGCAATATTACGCCAAGCACGGCAACCTCATGGTGCCCGTAGAATGGAAAACAAAAGATGAGTTCCCGCTGGGAAACTGGATTTCCAACAAGCGCACTGATAAAGCCGCTGGCAGACTGGACGCGGAGAAGATGAGCCAACTGGAGCACATTGGCATGGTCTGGGATGCCTTCAGCGAAAAGTGGGAGCAGGGCTTTGCTGCTGCGGCAAAGTATTATGCCGACCACGGCAATTTAGTCGTGCCTGTGTCCTACACAACAAAGGATGGGCTGCGTTTGGGAGTCTGGGTTAGAAACCAGAAACAAACTTATGCCAACGGAGCGTTGCAGCCTGAAAAGGCCGAACGGCTTGAAAGCATTGGAATTCTTTGGAAGCAAAGCAACTTCGACTTCAAGTGGAACGAGGCTTACGAAGCAGCAAAATTGTATTTTGAGGAAAACGGCAACCTGAATGTGCCCATCGGCTATACAACCCCTGATGGTATAGCTTTGGGCAAGTGGGTGGCCCGTCAGCAGTATGCCTACAAAAGCCCGAACAATACCAATTGCAAACTGACGCCGACGAGGATTACTTTGCTGGAAAAGATCGGTATGCAGTGGGAAAAGCCTGACCCGTGGCAGCATAAGTACAGTTTAGCGTGGGATTATCTGCAAATGCACGGCAATCTGCAAATCCCGGCCAAATATAAAACAGCGGACGGCATCTGGCTGGGCCGTTGGCTGTACGACCAAAAGGTTTTGCTGCGCAAGCAGTCACCCCGGCTAAGCGCCGAACAGACAAATAAATTGCGGAAACTGCTGGATGAGGACACGGCAGGTAAAGCATGCTGAAAAGATTGAGGAGAAATCATGACGAGGTTTAGACACGACCTGATTTTGCGGCTTGTAAAAATCATGGATGCAGTGCTGGTGACAATACCGTTTGCACTATGCTGGTATTTGTACTATGCAAAACATATTGCATCGCCGTTTTACGCAAAAGGTGATTACTTGGTGGTGGCACTGTTCTTTGTGCTTTTCATCATGTTTGGCCGCGTGTACGACGCATTTCTAATGTCGATGTACCGCATATCCGAAATCGTCTATGCGCAGTTTCTGGCGGCGGCAGTCAGCGACTTTATTATGTACGTCGTTATCTGGTTGTTGAGCAAGCATCTGCCCAACATCCTGCCGGGTGTGGCAGCATTGGTTGGACAGCTGGTTTTGGCGGCAGTCTGGGCTCGCAGCGCACACCACGCGTACTTTAAGACCTTCCCGCCGCAGGCTACTGCTGTAATCTATGACACGCGCCAAGGTCTGGAAAAGCTGATCGGCCAGTATGGCTTGGATGGCAAGTACAAGGTCGTAGCGACGGCCACGGCAGCAGAGTGTACTAAAAATTTGTCTATGCTGGACGGCATCAACACGGTGTTTATCAGCGGCGTCCACAGCCATGACCGCAACATTATTTTGAAGTATTGCGTCGAAAATAACATCACGATGTTTGTAATTCCCCGCATTGGCGACACGATCATGTCCGGTGCGCATCACATGCACATGTTCCATCTGCCGATGCTCCGTGTGGGCCGCTACAATCCGCAGCCGGAGTACCTTTTTATCAAGCGTTTGCTGGATATTGTGATTTCTGCTGCTGCACTGATTATTTTGAGCCCGATCTTTTTGGTGACGGCCATTGCCATTAAGGCAACGGATCACGGACCTGTGTTTTACAAGCAGACTCGTTTGACCAAGGATGGAAAAGAATTCGGTATTTTGAAATTCCGCAGCATGCGCGTTGATGCCGAAAAAGACGGTGTGGCCCGTCTTTCCAGCGGTGAGCACGATGACCGTATCACGCCTGTAGGCAAAGTGATTCGAGCATGCCGCGTGGATGAATTGCCACAGCTTATCAATATACTACGAGGCGAGTTAAGCATTGTGGGGCCTCGTCCAGAGCGTCCTGAAATTGCAGCCCAATACTGTGAAGAAATGCCGGAGTTTTCCCTGCGCCTGCAGGCCAAGGCGGGTCTGACCGGCTATGCCCAGGTTTATGGTAAATACAACACCACGCCTTATGACAAGCTGACGATGGATCTAATGTACATAGCGCATCCGAGTATTATCGAGGATTTGAAAATCATGTTTGCAACGGTGAAAATCCTGTTTATGCCTGAAAGCACCGAGGGAATTTCTGAGGGTCAAACCACTGCAATGAGTGGAGAAAGCCACTAAATATCGATGGTTTTGTACATTTTGAGATACTAAAAATTAGAAGAAATTCCAGAGTGGAGTCAGGCATAAATACACCTCTTACCGTGGCGTTAAGCTGGATAGTGCTCGCGATAGTGCAAAATGCCGAGACCATGGGCGTGAGAGAGGGCAAAACGAGTGTGAATTGAAGCTTTTATGCCCCGAAAAAGCACTTTTATGGATGCGACGGTAGCTCGCGGGTTTATGCCGGATGGCACCGTGATGATATTACCGACACTGTGGTGACTTTCACATAGCGGTTTCAGGGCTTGGTGATGATAACATCATCTGAGATTTCATCCCGGTCTTGGAGATAACAAGGCGGATGTGAGCAAGATGGTGATAAACACATGGTCGCAGAGATGCTCATTCATGTGGGGTAATCCGGCATAAGCAGGGGCGCTAGCGTAGCATGGATGAGTGAAACCTGGAATAAAGGCAGGGGCTACCGTAATGTGTGATGGTGTCATCAGGACTAAAGACAGCAGCTACCGTAGCGTCAAAAATGGTGCAATTTAGAGCGTAGTAGAGACCCAATGCAGCGGCACAAGATATTTGGCAGGAACGTATGGGTTAACGTAGCGTTATGAGCGAGTGTAGTAGCTGTGTGGTTCACATAACAGTGAAACTTCCACTAATATGTAGCTTACCATGCAATATATTGTTATACAATCTTAAGTTGACGAGTTAATAGTATTCGGAGGATTTTATGGAACAAAACACGATTGCCTTTATCTGGGACTTTGATAAAACCTTGATAGTAGGATATATGCAGGACCCAATATTCGAAAAATATGGTGTTAATGGAAAGGCCTTTTGGGATGAAGTAAATGCACTGCCTGAACAATATGAGAAACAAGGCATTCGTGTAAACAAAGATACGATCTATCTAAACCATATGATTACATGTGTACAACAGGGGCTATTTCCGGGACTTAACAACAGTATTTTGAAAGAGCTGGGGGCAAAGTTGCAATTTTACAAAGGTGTAGAAGAAGTCCTTTCTGACTTGAAAAGTGAAATTGCAGGTAATGAAAAGTATGCAACATATGGAATTCATGTTGAACACTACATTGTAAGCACTGGCTTAACGGCTATGATTCGTGGAAGTAGTATTATGGGGCTTATTGATGGAATTTGGGGATGTGAATTCATTGAGAATCCGATTGAATCTACGATTGCACCCAATCCATTAAAGAAAAATGACCCGGTTATTCATCAGCCTGGATATTTTATCGATAACACTTCAAAAACGCGTGCAGTTTTTGAAATTAATAAGGGCGTTAATAAGCATACTTATATTAATGTGAATAGCAAAATGGAGGCAAAAGATCGGCGTGTTCCTTTTGATCACATGGTTTATATTGCGGATGGACCAAGTGATGTTCCGGTTTTTTCTGTTCTGAAGCAATACGGTGGAAGCACGTTTGCAGTATATCCCAAAGGTGATATGAAAGCGTTTAATCAGGTTGATTCTCTCCGAAAAGATGGAAGAGTTGATATGTATGCAGAGGCTGATTACAGTAAGGGCAATACGGCGTATATGTGGTTGATGTCAAGAGCGAAAGCTATTGCGGATTCAATTTATGAAAAACGGGAGAATGAATTGAAAAATGCAGTTGGCCGGGTACCAACACATCTGGTGTAATAATCGAAAGCCTTTGATGCTGTGGCTAATTGACCTTTAAGGTATGGGGCAAGTACGGGAAACCATTAGGTGACTCAAATATTCACTGTCATTTGGAAAGTGACGTAGGTATATAGTAGCATTCTTATAAGAGTATAAGCTGATAACTTAAAAATGGCATTATGACGTAATATTTTCATGACAGCGTGCGTGATTGGAGCAGAGTGGGTGATAGGTAGCTGTATGGTTCACATAATTGTGCTGTAATACCAGTGTGTAACTCATGCGGTCAACAGGATTACTAAGAGCTTAAGAAAAAAGAACGGCTCAGACTCTTTGAGATGAGTCTGGGCTATTTTGGTTTGTGGGAGATGGAATTAGAGATGAAAAAGGTACTTCTTGTGACGTTCTCGGACAATGCGGATCATCAGGACACGCTGTTCGGAATGTATGAGGAAATGAGAAAGCGGAGTGACTGGGATGCCTACCTGCTTTGCATTAAGACTCCAAAGGTAGAGCTGCAGCAGTCGGATCACACTTGGCTGGTTGACTGCCCGGAGCGTCCTGGTGTGACCAAGAAGACTTTCAATCTCCCTCTGCTCCTTTCTATTATCCATCGTATCCGCAGGGAGCATTTCGATACCATTTATTTTGAGAGTCTGCACACATGGAACTTGCCCATCATGATGATGTCCGGCAAGGCGAAAACCTATCAGGTGATTCATGAGGTCATTCCGCACGAAGGCGACAGTCAGGTCAAGATGGTCGATTTGATGAATAAGGCCGTGGTCAAGTTTGCAGATACGATTGTATTGCGCAATAAAACGTACATTCAGGATATGATTGGCCGCTATGAAATTAGCGCTGGCCGGGTGAAGTATCTGGAGTTGTGGCGTAGATATCCAGCATATACGTCCCCGGTACATAGTGGTCGTGCTCTTTTCTTTGGGAGAATCAATCCTTACAAAGGTGCAGATAACCTGTTAGAGATTGTTCGCCTGTGCCCGGATATTCAATTTGATGTTATTGGTCGGGTTGATCCGCAGATGCAGAAAGTTGTTGAGCAACTTGCAAAAGAGAAAAATGTAAAGCTCAACAATGATTATGTCACTGATGAAGAAATGCGGGAGGCTTTCATTAACTGTGACTGGGCAATCGTTCCGTATAACTCAGCTTCCCAGTCGGGTATCATTATCGATGCTTATAAGTATAGTCGCCCCGTTATTGCTTTTGCTGTTGGCGCAATCCCAGAACAGGTGGATGCAGATAAGAGCGGCTATCTTGTGACGGCGGGAGATAATGAAAAACTTGCAGACAAGTTAAAAGAAGCCGCGAAGCTTAGCTTGGATGAGTATGATGTGATGAGCCGATATGCATATCAGTACGGATGCAAAAAGTATGCAGCGAGTGGCGCAGTGGAACGGTTTGTTAGGTTGCTGGAGGAAAAAAGTAAATGATTATTACAAAAACACCTTTCCGAATGTCTTTCTTTGGCGGTGGAACGGATATGGAAGGCTTTTTCAGGAAAAACGGAGGAGCGGTTCTTTCGACAACTTTTGACAAATACTGCTATGTCAATGTTCGTCATCTACCACGCTTCTTTGATTATTCTACAGAGCTTTCGTACTCAAAGACGGAACGAGTTACCAATATTGATGACATTCAGCATCCGGCTATTCGTAATGCAATGAAGATGCTAGATATGCACGAAATCCGTCTTACATATGAAGCTGACCTTCCGGCACGTTCTGGTCTTGGCACTTCTAGCTCTTTTGCAGTTGGAATGTTGAATGCTTTCTATGCGCTCAAAGGAAAGTATGCTGATAAGAAAAGACTAGCGGATGAAGCTATCTATCTTGAGCGTAATCTGTGTCAAGAAGCTGGTGGATGGCAGGATCAAATTGCAGCGTCCTTTGGCGGGTTTAACCGCATTAACTTCAATGCAGACGGCTATGAAGTATTGCCTGTTATTATTTCGCCGGAGCGAAAAAAACAGCTTAATAAGAATCTGATGATGTTCTTTACGGGTTTTACTCGTTTTTCATCGGATGTGCAGAAGGCAAATGCATGCGGAAAACAGGATAAGACTGCTCAACTTAAGGAGATGCTTGCTCTCGTTGATGATGCGGAGCGTGTTTTGACGGACAAGAACTCTGATCTCGATGATTTTGGCAGAATGCTTGATCACACATGGAGACTGAAGCGTCAGACAGGTTCTGCGGTTTCGACTAATAGCATTGATGAACTGTATGCAAAAGGCATGGCTGCCGGCGCACTGGGCGGAAAACTGCTCGGAGCTGGTGGTGGAGGATTCCTTTTGTTCTATGTGCAGCCGGAACGGCAGGATTCTGTTCGGTGGGTGATGCGAGATTTGATGCATATTCCGTTTGAATTTGAAAATGGCGGTACGAGAGTGATTCACTATTCGCCGGAAACGTATGAACCGAAGAATTGAGGAAACAGAAAATGGGCCGTTTGAAGAGATATTTTACATTATTCCGGATTTTTATAAGTGGGGGGGGTACGCACGAGCTGAATACTTGAAGAAAAAGAGGTATTTCAAATCAATGGGGGAGCACTGCTACCTCCAACCATGGAATTTTGGAACAGAGCCTTACATGATTAGCTTTGGAGAAAATGTACATATAGCGAGCGGTGTTACCTTTGTAAATCACGATATCACTGCATTGATGTTTCGGTACATGGATAAAAATCCGAACTATCAAGAACGTAAAGGACCTATCTCGATTGGCGATAATGTTTTTGTTGGGGCAAATAGTACGATTCTATATGATGTAAATATTGGAAATAATGTGATTATCGGAGCTGGTAGTCTTGTGAATAAAGATATTCCAGATGGAACTGTTGCAGCTGGTGTTCCCTGTAAGGTGATTGGACGTTTTGAAGAGTATAAAAGAAAAATAACGGATTGAGGATGAAAATGGTAAGCATTATAGTCCCGGTGTATAATGTCGAAAATTATCTAAAAGTATGTGTGGATTCGATTTTGAATCAAACATATGAAAATTATGAACTGATACTAATCGATGACGGGTCAACAGATACGAGCGGATTAATTTGTGATAGTTACGCAAATAGTTTTGATAAAGTCAGGTCTTTTCATCAAAAAAATTCGGGGGTTTCCGCATCAAGGAACCTTGGAATTGAAAAAGCTAATGGAGAGTACCTTACGTTTATTGACTCTGACGATTGGGTTGAGCCGGACTATATAGGGCGCATGGTTGCGTATATGGAACCGGGCGCATTCGTTGCTGGACACCTAGTTCTCAATAATAAATCATCTATAAAGTCTGACGTTATAACAAGAGTAACAGTAGGTGAAGCTCAAATATCGGTATTTTCAAGTAAGGGTATAGGAGGCTTCGCAGTAGCAAAAATGTTTGACCTTAATGTGGTTCGCAAGAATCATATCAAGTATTGCGAGGATATTGCAATTTGTGAGGATGAACTCTTTAGTATTATGTATCTTTCAAATGTGACGACATCCCTGACTATATTGGAATATGCAGGTTATCACTATAGGGTGTGTAGTGAAGGAGCGACCCTTGGAAGATATGGACATAATCCACCCAGACAGAAGGACTTTACCGAAATTATTGCACTGGAAAGAGCCGAGCAATATCTAATGCAGAACAAGGAAGTACAGAATGCCTGGAAGCAACGCAGGGACAAAGCTGCCGTTGCTACATTAAGAACAATGATTTCGTGCGATTACAAAGAAGAGAAGGAAATAGTTCGATTAAAGAAAATGATTCGCAAAGGATGCATAAGATATATTTTGGGAGATATAGGAAGTATTTCTGGAAAAATGTCAATGCTACTGTGTACTATTTCGCCTAAGCTAGAATGGAAAATATACAAGAAACAGCATACGAAAAGGTGAAAAGCAATGAATATAAGTGTTGATAAAATTAGCGTGATAGTACCTGTTTATAAGGTTGAAGAATACCTGGATGAGTGTGTGGATAGCATACTTAGACAAAGTTACACTAATTTTGAGCTGATTCTAGTCGATGATGGATCGCCCGATTGTTGTGGGGAGATGTGCAATGAATATCAGAAAAAAGATTCTAGGATTCAAGTAGTTCATAAAAAAAATGGTGGATTATCAGACGCGAGGAATGCGGGCTTAAAGATTGCCAGTGGAGAGTATCTTACATTTATCGATAGCGACGATATAGTTTCAGATGATTACCTTGAAGTTTTGTTTGATACAGCCAAAAGCTTCAAAGCTGATATAGTCCAGGGAGAATTTGTAGAAGATAAGAAAGACCTAAAGAAATGTAGCAATCACAAAGTTACGGTATATTCAAAAGAAGAAGCGCTAAGAAGTCTATTAAGACATAAAGAGATAAAGGTTAATGCATGGGGAAAACTCTATTGTAGAGAATGCTTTGAAAAAGTTGAATATCCGGTTGGAAGAATAAATGAAGATAATTTAACGACATACAAGAATATATATAATGCAAAAAGAGTGGTTGCCATAAATGAAAGAATATATTATTACAGAAAAAATGATAGCGGCATCATGAGGTCTTCCTTTGCCAAACGGAGATTTGATATTTTAAGCTTTCAGAATGAGATTGAAACTTATTTGGGCGAAGATTCGACTTTCTTCCGAAAAGAGATTGATTACGCAGAAATGAGAATAGCGGTTCGAGTATTAAACGATTGCATTATTGCCGGAAAAGAAAGCGAGTTTTCAAAAGAAATGGGTAGAGTAAGAAATATTCTACGAATCTACCATCCAGATAGAACTGTCTGCGAATTAAAGTATCTCTTAATAGTATTTATGGTAAAGAATAACTATTGCTTGTACAAGAATCTCGTAAAAAGCTGGAGATAAGATAGAGAATGAATACACTCTTAAGTTACTTCCTTTTGCTGTTTTTTACACCATTACTAATGATTTACGCAATATATGGAATCAACAAATCACCAACCAAATGGAGAAAGTTCTTGCCACTTCTTATTATTGGTGTGGGCTTAATCTCATACAATTTTCCTCCTAAAATAGAGGGCGATTTAACAAGATATTTTACAATGGCGGAAGAATGTGGGAGGCTTTCTTTTAAAGATAGTTTTTCATATTTCGGAAAAACAGACAACTTCGATAGCGGTTTATGGGCGATTATTTTTATTTTTTGGGTTGTTGGAAAGATTGATGTTGTTCATTTGTTGCCGATGCTTACTGGTGCATTAGTGTATGGAATTGCATTCTATATCACATGCGATACAGCTGAAAGATACGCCGCTTGCAATATAATCCCAAGGGTACTTTTCTTTCAGATATGTATGTTACCATACTTTAATATAATTGCAAATGTTAGAAATATCTCGGCATTTGCGTTAGTTGTTTTGGCAACGTACTTAGATACAGTTAAGAATAAGCATAACATTGCTGTACTTGCTCTGTATATTATACCATGTTTTATGCATACATCAGCAGTAGTTCTGATTTTGTTAAGACTATCGATGGCATTAAGTACTAAAATCAAGGTGCCATTCTTGCTCTTGATTTTTTCTTTGCCTCTACTGATTGATACTCTGTACGAAAATATCGGTAGGTTATCAATCGGTGGAAGTATTGGATCGATATTGACTAATATGTCACTAAAAGCATACTGGTATTTACATGATAAAGACTCAACAGAATGGGCCAGACAAGTGTCGCGGAGTCAGTACTATAAGTTGAACAGAATTATAATGGTGGCCCTTGCGCTTGTAATAATTGGGCTCATTTGCTTTGGTATATTAAAATACACGAAAAGCACGGATAGGAAATTTTCAAATTATTTGTTTCTGATATCTATTATGACTGTTGCATGTTCATGGTTTACAACCCCTCACTATTGGAGATTCTCAGCTGTAAGCATGACTGCAATAGGTGCGATACTAATTCCAATATATAAGACAAAGAGTTTGAACAAATATAGCCTTGATTTACTAAAATATACATTGTGGCTTTTTCCGGCGTTTGGATTGCTGTTTCAAATATGGCAAGGAAGATACAATGTTGACTTATTCGAGTGGGTTGGTAACATTTTACTAAATAATATGTATGTGGTCTTGTTTGAGATAATCAAGGGCGTTTTTTTGGCATAAACATAATCTGAAAATCGAGGAAAAAAGATGAACAACTATTTTTGTGAATTGTCAAAGGACATCTGGGAAGATGCTCTTCGTGTGGAGTATCTAAAAAACAAGAATTTAAGCGTATATACAGTTGTAGATGGAATAGTTATTCCGCCACAGAAGGGCGATGCTTTTCAGCCTGATGGCCCGATATTTGGTTGGGGGGGGGTCGCTGATAGCATTGGAAACCCTATTGAACTGTCATTGCAAAAAGCACAAGGTATGCGAAATCGTGTTGAAGGAAAGAAAATAAATATAGATGACATTTCCCAAAGCGATGATAGTACTGTTATCTATTTGAATTTCTTTATTAAGCAATGGGGACATTATTTGCTCGACGTTATAGGAAGGCTTTGGTATGCAATAAAGGAAGATATTAATACTAAAATTGTTTATACATGTTTTAAGGATGAAAACTGTACGATTGATGGAAATTATCTTGAACTACTTGAGCTATTAGGAATACAGAGGGACAGGATGATATGCGTTAATGCTCCTACACGGTTTAGGAAGGTTATTATCCCGGAATCGGCAATTTACCCTGGATCATATTATACTGCAGAGTATAAGGAATTGTTTGACGAAATAGTTGGGCGATGCGTAACGGAAGCTAATATAACTCCTGAAAAAAATATATATTGCTCACGAGCTCTTCTTCCTAATAATGGAAAAGAAATGGGGGAAAAACGAATTGAATCCATTTTTATACAAAACAATTTTACTTCTATACATATGGAAAAGATGTCCTTAAGAAATCAAATAATAGCGATTAACAGTGCAAAGATGATAGCAATGGTAAACGGATCCTTGGCGCATAATCTTCTCTTTTTAAGGCATGACTGTCCTGTTATTATCATTAATAAAACTTATAGAGTTAACGCCCATCAAGTGATGATCAATCAAATATCATGTGTTAACGCCGTATATGTAGATGCATATGTAGCTCCTATGCCGGTTCTTTATGGGATGGGACCTTTCATTATGTCTGTCACAGATGAATTTAAATTATTCGCAAAAAAGATGAATATAAAGATTCCTTCATCTTATGTTAATTATGCGCTCTCCCATAAGGAAAAAGTTATGTATTATGTGAAATGGATATTGACTTATAAAAAATTCATCTTAAAGGGTAAGGCAATAGAAGAAGGAGGATATGATATTCCTTATCGTACAATCCGCAAATACTATAAGAATAATGAACTAAAAAAAGATAATGAATAGAACAAAATATCTAATAAAGAATGTAGGACTTTTAACGCTGAGTGGCTTTTCATCAAAAATACTTGTTTTTTTGATGGTACCTCTTTATACCGGAGTGCTATCAACACAAGAATACGGAGAATATGATCTGGTTTCTACTACGATTCAGCTTCTTATTCCTATTCTATCTCTCAACATTAATGAAGCTGTTATGAGATTTCTTATGGAGAGTAAAAGACAAGATGAAATTCTATCCATAGGATTAAAATACGTTTTGATAGCAACGTTAATAATGGGAATTGGCTTAAGCGTTAATATAATATTCAGCGTATATGCTCCGATCAAAAACTACTCGATGTTGATTTTCTTGTACTTTTTCGCATCGTTGTTTTATCAGTATACTGTGCAAGCGGCAAAGGGAATGGAAAAAGTCTTAGATATTTCAATAGCAGGAACATTGGCAACAGTTTGTACAGTTGTTTTGAATGTGATGCTATTGTTGAAATTAAAGGCTGGTCTAAGGGGATTTTATGTTTCCTACATTTTTGGACAGTTCACGCCAGCTACTTATCTTTTCCTGAAAACAGGGATTTGCAAAAAACTTAAGATAGTTACCGATAAGAAATTAAATAATGATATGGTGAAATACGCTGCACCAATGATTACGAATAGTCTTGGGTGGTGGGTGAATAATATTTCTGACCGATATGTAGTTACGGCAATATGTGGCGTTGCAATAAATGGAATTTATTCAGTTTCTTATAAGATACCTACAATTCTAACTACAATTCAACAAATCTTTATCCAAGCGTGGCAAATTTCTGCCATTAAGGAAAGTGACAAAAAAGACGCTGCAACATTTTATGGACACATGATAGTTATATTAAATTGTGTTACGGTTATTGGCTGCATAATGCTTATTTGGACAACAAAAATTATTGCCCATTTTTTGTACGCTAAGGATTTTTTTGATGCATGGCGCTATGTCCCATTTTTGCTGTTGAGTAGTGTTATTAATTCGGCTTCTGGTATTTTGGGACCGATTCTTAATGCAGATAAAAATTCACTAGCGATGGGAAGATCTGCAGTAGTTGGTGCAGTTACTAATATATTACTTAATATTGTTCTTGTAAGGCAGATGGGTGCTCAAGGGGCTGCAATCGCAACAGCGATTTCAAGTTATGTAATTTACAGATGTAGACTGATTGCAGTAGGAGATCGAATCAAAATTGAAAGATATTATCAACTGCCGATTACATGGATACTGTTGGCTGTGCAGTCTTGTGCTTTGATCTTTGAACTGCCTAATATATATCAAATATTTACTATTATAGTGAACCTATTAATTCTATTTCCTGAAATCAAGAAAATAAAACACGTTGTTGTGAGTTACAAAAATAAGATTGGGAGTAGCCGATGATTAATTACAGAGGAATTGTTGGAAAAGCTTTTATGCGGATATGTTCATTGATACCTATTAATCATGAGAAAATTGTTTTTTCGAGCTTTTGTGGAAAATATTATAATGATAGTCCGCGATGCATTTTCGAAGCCATGAGAGAACTATACCCTAATTTGGATTATGTATGGCTTATGGAAGATGACAAATATAAGATAGAAGGTGCAAGGGTTGTGAAATTTGCTTCGTTTAAGTCACTCTCTGAGTTGGCAACGGCAGGTGTGTGGGTAGATGATTGCCGCAAGAGAGAATGGATGGTCAAACGAAAAGGACAGTTTTATGTACAAACATGGCATGCAGGGTTGACGCTGAAAAAAGTTGAAAAGGACGCGCAGGAATCACTAGCGCCTAAATATCTTGCCGGAGCCATTAATGATTCCCAAATGGCAGATTTATTTTTATCTGGTTGCAAATGGAGCACGGAAAAGTATAGCAAGTCATTTTGGTATAATGGTGAAATTTTAGAAATGGGGCTTCCGCGGGAGGATATCTTCTATAGAGACCCGACCCATGTGCTTTTGAAGGTGAAAAAGTACTATAACTTAAAAGAAAATGATAGGATTATTTTGTATGCACCCACTTTTCGAGTGGATGGTAGCACCGATGCATATCTTTTTGATTACAAGAAATTATTAGAATGCATGGAATCAAAGTTTCCTGGAAATTGGAAAGTGATAGTTAGACTACACCCCAATATTGCAGATAAGCAAAATTGCGTACAATACACCGAAAATGTTTTAAATGGATCACAATATCAAAATATTGAGGAGCTAATAGTTGCATCAGATGTTTTGTTTACGGACTATTCCAGCTGCGCCTTCGATGCAATGGAAGCGGGCAAAAAAGTTTTTATGTATGCAACTGATATAGAAAAATATGCTAATGATAGAGGAACATATTTTGATCTGTTAGAACTTCCGTTTCCCCTTGCTCAAAATGAAAAAGAACTGGAAAGTGTCATTACAAATTTTAATGACGAAAAATACAAGAATGATGTAAGTGCTTTTATGCAAATGCAAGGAATTTTTAATAATTCGCATTCTTCCTATGAAGTAGGAAAGTATATTTACAAAAAAGCCATTGAAAGCTATTTGCATTGATGGATAGTATAGCAATAAGGATGAAGAAAAAGATGAAAAGAAATGCCATAATTCTTGCGGCGGGTAAGTCAAATCGCTTTGCTCCCTTTACATACGAAAAACCAAAAGGTCTTTTTAGGGTCAAAGGCGAAGTGTTAATCGAGCGTCAGATAGAACAACTTAGAGCCGCTCAAATCAATGAGATTTATGTTGTTGTGGGCTATATGAAAGAAAAATTCTTTTATCTAGAACAAAAATACAATGTTCACTTGATAGTTAACAATAAATTTGGAACAAAGGGAAACCTGTACAGCTTATATGAAGCAAAAGATTATTTAAGAAATACTTATATCTGCTGTGCTGATCACTATTTTACCGAGAATCCATTTCTGGAAAATAACGATAATAACTGCTCATACCGAGCATGTTCTTATCAACACGGAAAGTTTCGTGAATTTGCGGTCACTGTTTCAGATGCAAATGTGATAACTGGTATGACAGTTGGTGGTTCGGATTCGTTGGCAATGGTAGGTCATGCGTATTTTAACGAGACTTTTTCAATGATTTTCAGAAAATTCCTTGAAAAAGAAATCAATAATTTTGGCATTGCGGCAATGTTCTGGGAGGAGTTTTATGCCAAGCATATTAAAGAACTGACACTTTATTCAAAAGCCTGCAATGCTGATTCAATTTTAGAGTTTGACAGTATCGATGATCTGCGCGAGTTTGATACTGAATTTCTTTTAAATGTTGATTCCGAAATTATTACCAATATCTGCAGTACAATTGGCTGTGAAGCAAATGATATTACAGATATTGCAGTTATTAATGCAGGTCTTACAAATGTTTCTTTTGCATTTACCGCGAATAATTCAAAATATGTGTATCGGCATCCAGGTGGAACTGCGGGAAACCTAATAGATCGAAGCGCAGAACAGTTTGCACAGCTTAAAGCGAAAGAGCTCGGAATTGATAGGTCTGTCATTCGTATGGAATTTTCCGGGTGGAAGATTTCTCATTTTGTTAAAGAAGCCAAGAATTGTAATTTTGAAGCGTCTGATCATCAGCTCATAGTCGCAATGGACTATTTACGTAAGCTTCACGCGGTAAAGGTAGATAAGAAAGTAAAGATATTTGACAACATTGAAGAAGGAAAAAAATTGATGGAGATTGCCTCTGCAACAAAAGGAAATCTGTGCAGAGAGTTTTCAGATATTATTAATAAAGTGACTCGACTGTATTCTTTTGTGACTGAAGATGCAGAACGACTCGGGTATGAGCGTGTATTGTGCCACAATGATACATACGCCCCTAATTTTCTTTATGACAACACGGGTGAAATTTATCTTATAGATTGGGAATATGCAGGGATGAATTATGCTGCTAATGATATTGGTTGCATACTCAGTCGCTACGACTGGACAGACGAACAGATAGAACGATATCTGGAAATGTTCGTAGGGAGAAAACTTGCAGCAGATGAACATCGTTACTACATGGCTTTCCTTCCGATTTCGGCATTCTACTGGTTCTGCTGGGGATTGTATAAAGGAAGTGTAGGGGATGACGATAGTTTCTTCTTCCTTCCTGCATACCGGAATTTAGTACGCTTTCTTGATACGGCTCTTGACAGTTACGAAAGGCAGGTAAAGTAAGATGGTTACAGCAATGATATTAGCTGGTGGTGTGGGTTCTCGTGTTGGCGCTGACAGACCGAAACAATTTGTTGAAGTCTTGGGAAAACCTGTTTTGGCTTATACCATTGAAATCTTTCAGCAACATAAGGACATAGATGCTATAGAGGTTGTTTGTCATAAAGCGTGGAAAGATTATCTCGAAGAAATTATCCGCCGGTATCAGCTGACAAAAGTCAGATGGATTGCGGATGGAGGAAGTACATTCCAAGAATCGGTTATGAATGGAATGAACTATTTGAGGGATAAGATTTCCAATGATGATTATGTAATGGTTCGATATGGAGCAGCACCGTTTACATCTGAAAAGATTGTCAGCGAGGTGTTTCATGTAATGAAGGTGCATGGTTCAGCAATAACAGCTACTCCGTGTTATCAGTTGCTAGGTAGTAACGATGGGCAAGAAAGCCACAAATGGGTGGATCGGGATAAATATATTCAGATTGCATGCCCATATGGTTTCCAGTTTGGATATCTGTTGGATATCTATCGTAGAGCAGAAGAAAAGAATTTAATCGACAAAGTTGAGCCACATACGACAACCCTTATGTACACATTAGGGGATACCCTATATCAAGCATATGGAGACCAGACAAATATAAAGATTACGACAAAAGAGGACTTGGCGTTGTTTGAGGGTTTTGTTCTTATGAAGAATAGGCGAAAAGAACACTGTATTTGAATGAGGATAGTCTAAGATGAAAACAGTAATAATGGCCGGCGGTAGGGGCACCCGGATTTCCTCTGTTGCCAGTGATATCCCCAAACCGATGATAAAAATCGAAGGAAAGCCTGTTCTGGAGCATGAGTTGGAGTGTCTGCGTGACCAAGGATTCACAGACATTATTTTGACCGTTTCTCATCTCGGAAACATCATCATGGACTATTTCGGAGATGGCTCGGGTATATCTCCGGCAACAGGGAAGCCCTTCGGTGTTCATATTGAATACTATTTTGAAAAGGAACCTTTAGGCAATGCCGGTGCGCTTTTCAAAATCAAGGATAAGCTGGATTCGGATTTTCTACTGCTGAATGCCGATGCGGTGTTCGATGTGGATTTCAATCGATTCGTAGCTTTTCATAAACAGCATGGCGGATTGGTTACTCTTTTCACGCACCCCAATAGCCATCCCTACGACAGCGGACTCATTATTGCTGATAAAAATGGGGCTGTTGAGCAATGGCTAGCTAAGGAAGATGAACGTCCGGAATACTATCGCAATCGTGTCAATGCTGGACTTCATGTTATCAATCCGAGCATTTTAGATCCTTCGGGGATTGATGCGGACAAGGTTGGCGCTGTGGGGGAGAATGGGAAATCCATCAAGGTTGACTTGGATCGGCAACTCCTTAAGCCGTTGGCCGGAACCGGAAAGATGTTCTGCTACGATAGTCCTGAATATGTGAAGGATATGGGGACACCCGAACGCTATTACTCTGTATGCGAGGATTACAAGACTGGTCGCGTTTCCGGTAAGAATCTGAAGAACAAGCAGAAAGCGGTGTTCCTTGATCGGGACGGCACCATCAATAAATATGTGGGTTTCCTTCGGAACATAGACGAGTTTGAGTTGATGGACGGCGTTGCAGATGCAATCAAAATGATTAACGCCTCCGGTTATCTGGCAATCGTTGTTACGAATCAGCCGGTGATTGCCCGTGGGGAAGTGTCCTTTGAAGAACTCGAAGTGATTCACAACAAGATGGAGACACTTCTGGGAATAGAAGGAGCTTATTTGGATGCCATCTACTTCTGCCCACACCATCCGCATAAGGGATATGAAGGGGAGCGCCCAGAACTGAAGTTTGACTGTGATTGCCGCAAACCCAAACCTGGAATGCTGCTGAATGCAGCACGGGACTTTAACATTGATCTGTCGCAATCTTGGATGATTGGCGATGGGGAAAATGATATCAAGGCGGGTCAGAATGCCGGATGTCAGACTGCTTTGATTGGCTCTGAGTCCTACGGACAGACTGTGACGGTATCGTCTTTGAAGGACTTTGTAGAACAGTACCTGAAATAAGAGGGGGAGTACGACTATGCGCGAACTGGATAACCGATTGATGAGACATATCGACTTGTTGGTAGAACGATACCCTTCTTTAGAATCGGCAAGGAATGATATTGTTGCTGCATACCTTTTGCTGGAAGAGTCATATGAGAATGGTGGTAAGCTTCTTGTGGCTGGCAATGGTGGTTCTGCAGCAGATGCGGAGCATATTGTTGGTGAACTGATGAAGGGTTTCAAACTGCCTCGTAAGCCTGAAGCAGATTTCGCAGAAAAGCTGGTTGAAGAAAATCAAGAGCTTGGTTCTGTTTTGGCAGAAAATCTGCAGGGGGCACTTCCTGCAATTGCACTGGATGGTCATCCTGCCCTGTCTACGGCCTATATGAATGACTGTGAACCACTACTCTGCTTCGCGCAGCAGGTTAATGGTTACGGAAAATCGGGGGATGTGTTCCTTGGAATTTCCACCAGTGGCAATAGCAGGAACGTCCTGTTTGCTGCAACCACCGCCCATGCAAAAGGTCTGAAGGTCATTGGATTGACTGGCGCAAAAGACAGCAAGCTGAAGGACATGAGTGACGTGTGCATCAAGGCTCCGCAGACGGAAACCTATATGATTCAGGAACTGCATCTGCCGATCTATCATTGCCTGTGCCTGATGCTGGAAGATAAATTCTTTGCTTGATTATGACTAAGCCATGCACAAAGCATGGCTAGCAGATGAAGACGATAACTCACCATATCCACCATATCATGGAAAAGTGGAAACCCTTGCCTGGGCAAGGAGCCTCGGTTGGAGTAAACGTAGAGTGAGCAACAAAAACTTGTTGCAAATTATCAATTTTTGACGCTTAATAAAGCTATGTGACGTAAAACAAAGCCTTTTCAAAATGCATTAACCACTTTGTATCTGTTCGACTTTTTCCTTATCTTCTTGGATGGCTTGATTGGTTTTGCGAACTATTTCTACTTCAGCAATAAGATCAGCTATCCGACTTTCTGTTTCTGTAACTAATTGTCTTACCTTTTCAGGTTCAGTACCCAGTGAAATTCCCATTCCATCAAGCTGTGAAGCCGCTCTGCTGTATGTCTGCAGGGCGGCTTCATTTTGCTTATAGAAGGTATCCTTCTGGGCAAGTGGTTTAGACGCATACTCCAACCAAACAGATTTATAGGTGCGGCACGCCTGCAGATTATGAGCCGTTGCTGCATAAGTTTTGCTTTTGGAACGAAGCTCTGCAATCTCGTTGCGGAGCTTCATTTCTTCGCGTTGATATGCACTGATTTGTTTATCAAAGTCAGCAGCTGAATGTAGAGCATTATCAGCCATGCTGCCCAAGAGTTTTCCAAGCACTTGGGCATTTGCAACTCCTGCACGGCGTTCCACATTAGCGACTCGACGGGCCAAACTGCTTTCAGAAGTGCCAACCTGCACCACACCTCCTAGCGACTGCGCTAGTTCAGCGCCACTGATTGATTTTCGCGTCTTCTCGCTGCCAATTGGCACATAGCTGTACTGCCAACCGGGATATAGACTGATTGCACAGCTTCCTTGGTCGACGTTTCGCTGAACATAGCGTTCCGGAATGAATAACCGCTCAATGTGATATTGCGGCAAATGCACTGTCACTCCGCGCAGGCTCATGGCCATGATCTGATCAGCGGTCAAGCTTACAATCAATGGCTGCGTCAGATTCTCTTCATCGATTTGTCGAATCAAATCAGTGCCCCGAATTGTGCCATGTATGCCGTCATCGTAAGTTATATCATATGAAAAAGCTGCGCCGATGTCGGCAGATACAGACCCATCAGGAGTCGTATGAATATGGCTGCTATCAATCATCAGCTTTGCCAGATTGCCACTTGAGTCATGGATTTGCAGCAGAACACCGTGCTTGCTGGCAGAACATATCTGACGTGCCGTAAGTCTTACAGATGTATCACAACTCTGCGGATAGTTTGTAGTCAATTCATGGTATAGCTCCGCAATCGGCGTACTACGATTCGTGTCAAGGGTTTCCGATTTATTCTTTATCGCACTTTCCAAGCCTGCGAGTGTAAACCCATCGCCTAAAGCATCAGCTGGTATCCATGCACCATCTAAGTCAGTAGCCTTATACAAAAGCTGTCCGGTCAATTTCTTTACACATATCTTAACCCCCTCGGATTGCAGCAGTTTTGCAAAGTCAGTAAAGGTTGAGACATTTGGAAGTATCTTAGCTATGCGCTCACGAATAAATAGCTGTTCGGCAGTGTTATCCTCTAAGCGCTCCGCGAGGCCGGTATACGTAAACTTGTCGGTATCAGCCAAAGATGTATCTCTGATCGCACGCCCCGCACCATCCAGCAAGTAAGTCATGTGCTTGCCTCGCTGGCAAACAGAAATGCCCAGTTCCTGCGCCATTTGCAGGAACTGGGCATAATTGGTGGCACGCTCCAGGCAGAAGTTAAGCTTCTTGCGGACTTCAGTGCGATTGCTGGTTGTGCGTTTCTTCTGTATGTAAGTGGGGTAGAGTTGGCCTAGCTGTTGTGGGTCTTTAATGATAGATAACTGTGATTCCATACAGAGCCGATCCGAGATACTACGGATTTGCTGCGCGGTGCAGTAGGGAACAGTGCGCAGCTTTTTGTAATCGTAAAAAGAAACGGCGTTGATAATAATGTGGTTATGGATAGAATCTTTATTGATATGGGTAGCAACAACAAACTCGAATTTCCCATCGGTAAATTCCATTGCAAGTTTACGACCTAATTCATGGGCTTGCTCCGGCGTGACAGCATCGTCCGGGGAAAAGGATTGAATCAGGTGGTAGGCAAGATTCCCTTGCTTTTTCGCACTTGTATTTCGTGCTTTGCGCGCCATTGCTGCAGTAATGGAAAAATCAAGCACAGCAGTCTGTGGGGCAGTATTGTAACCTGAAATCAATTCCTGTCCATCGGTTTTGTCAGGATTTTCTATGTAGTTGATTGCATCGCCAAGCCGAACTTTTACCGCATGAATTTTGGTGATAGCCATAGTAGATTCCTTCTATGTTAGAAACAGGTGAAGATTGCCACTCAGAGCTGGGTGAAAATCGTCAATAACAGACAAAAACAAATAGCGATTCTCGCACGCCCGCTTACGAAAGACATGATTGGGGTTTGCATAATATTTCGCTGCACACATATTAGACTAGTTTTCGCAGAGCTTTCACCAATCGTTCCTGATAGAGCGATTTCAGCTGTAAATATTCACGCCGCAACTGCTCAACATCATTGGTGGTAACAGATTGATTCGTGTTGCAGCGTTTAGCCACTTGGTTAATGTTACCTGAGATACGACTCAAGCTAGAAGAGATTTCTCTTATAACAGAAAAATCATAATGCTTGACTTTGCCGGTAAGCAGCATTTCCCGACAATAGGCAGAAAAGTTCGACATATCAGATTCAACCATTTTGTTTTGGATTATTTCTAATTCTTGTTCTGTAAAGTATAGTAGTTTTCCGATTGAACGCTCGCGATTCTTTTTCATTGGCACAATTCTCCAAAGGAAGTCTGGCTTCAAATTAAAGAAGCTTACGGGAAAACGGGGTTTAGGGTGTCCCTAAGAGGCATGTGTGTATAAACACATGCAATGCTTGCTAACGTTCGCTTTCGCTCACGTTACCCCTTCGGGCCGCCCCGGCGGCTCTTCTGGCGAAACCAGAACAGTCCGGCCCCGATAAAAACGATGGGCAAAAAGTCCAGCACATTCCAGAACGGATTTGCCGTCTTTTTGCTCTGCTGTACAGGTTGAGTAGAGGTCGGCTCCGGTGTCGGTGTCGCAGACGGCGCAGCGGCAGCTGGTGCATTATAGGCTGCCGCTCGCTGTACAGTGGTGTTCTCGTCATGGCTGGGCGTACTCAAATCAGCGTCTGGACTTTTTGTGTCTGTTACCGTCAGATGAAAGCTTGCGCCGTCATCGGTATTCAGCTCGATTTTCTCACACTCGAACTGGTAGCGCTCCGCTGCATCGCCCACAACGCGGGCAGACTGAAACGCATACAGTCCGCTGTCAGCCTCCGTGCAAACGGCGGCCAGTTGGTTGGATTCGTATACATCCAGCGCGTATACTGTACCGCTGTACAGGTTCTGCAGGTAGACGATACAGTGTTGAGAAAAGCCGACTGGTGCCGTCAGGTATGCGCTGACTTGGGCCGTTGTTGGCTGATAGTCGGCAGGCGGTTGGTGCAGCGGCAGCGGTGTATAATAGCGTGTCTGCCCGGTTACTTCTGTGAACCAACTCTCACCTGCAAACTCATATTGCAACTCATACTGACCACCAGCCTCGACCTGCAAAAAGGTGGTGCCTTCAACTTCTCGCAGCGGCCAATCGTTTAGGGCGTCGTATTGAACAGCGGCATTGCAGTAATAGGTGCCTTCCGGCAGTGTCACAGTCTGGCTATACTGGTTCAAGCCATTCAGCATTACAAGAACAACGTCCGTGTCGTTGGGACCGCTGCCCAGCGTGACCAGCACGGAACGCTCCCGCAGCTCTGCGGGAACATCTACCAAGGATGCCGCAACTTCTCCGTTTCCCGCTGCATGGCAGGGCGGTGCCAGCGCCATGACAAACGGGACAAAAAACAAAATCGCCAGAACTCTTTTCATGAAAAGCGCCTCCTTAAAATCCGGCATAGGTAAAGTAATGGCAGCCGCGGCTCTCCATCCATGCGTTGGACATGTTTACGCAGACGCCGTAGCCATAACAGCATTCGATCCATGCGCCGCCGCCGAGCGCCATCTGCACATGGCCTTGCTCTCCGCCAGCGGCATAGACGACCCGCAGATCGCCCGGCTGGACCTCGGCAGGGAAGATTGCCCGTAAGTCACCGGTGCGGCCATAGGCGGCTGTATTTCCGGCTGAGAACGGCAAGCCTTGCGCCCAATAGCAGTACTGTACAAAACTGGAGCAGTCCAAATTCATCCCGACGCTGGCATTGCCGGGGCCACCGCGCAACGACGAGGGTTGTCCGTACACAAAATGACCTTGGCAGCTAATGGCAAAGGCTACGACCTGCCCGCGCGCGGTGTCGGGATCAATGTTCAGTCCGGCCAGCAATGCCTGCAGTTCTTCAGCAGTCAAAGCGGAGCCTACCGAACGGCACTTGATACCGTCCGCAACGCTGTAAAGCGCCTCCCAGTCCATGCGATACAGCAGGGATGCCCATTCCACGTTGCCATAAGTGTCCGCGCCGTTCTCATACCAGCCCTTGAAGCCCGCCGCACCGGGCGGCAGCGTTACAGTTTTCGTAAAGCGGGCAGTGACCGCATTGCCCGCATACGCATTGCCGTACTGGTCCTGCTTGATGACGGTACGTGTCAGCGTGCCGTCGTTGCTGCTTGCGGCCAGTGCCTCCAGATTGCCCGTACCGCCGTCCGCACCATTGGGGGCTTCGGTTTCCGGGTCAGCATAGCGGTCATAGCCGGTCAGGTAAATTGTGCAGTTCAGATCATAGTGGCCGTACTGGCCGTCGTGCAGTTCTCCGGGACACCATGGGATAGCGGTTGCGTTGGTAAAGGTCACGGTATAGTCCTGCGTCATAGTTTCGTCACCGTCGGTGGTCTCCACTGTAAAGGTGGCGGTGTGCTCGTTCGGAGCATAGAACCACTCATTCAGCTCGCCCTTGTAGAGATTTGCACTTTCATCCAGCACGATACTGCCATTGCAGTCCTCTGCGGCAATTTTGCCGTCGACAACTTGGGCGTAGTCATCCGGCAGGATGCACAGCTCTGACTGGGTAGCCCCATCTGGGAAAATGACAGGAAAAAAGACGGTCACATCGTGTGTGCCGTCTTCGATCCATTCGGGGCGGCTGCTGCCTTCCGCGTGGTCGTCACTCCATTCCCATATTCCGTTGTGGTAGTGCCCGCATTCTTCGTTGCCTTGGGCACAGGTGTGCGTTTCGCGTCGGTACTCTGTGATGGTCACGGTCTCACCCTCGCTGCGGTAGCCATTGACGCAGCCGCCATAGCTGATGCAGGAGTAGGGCGCTGACTCCCGCGCGGTAATTTCCATGCCGTAGGCTGTCAGAGCGCGGCAATATTGGGTAAAAGGTACGTCGTCCGTAAAAGCCGCAAGCTCCTGTGAACTGGGCCAGTCCTGCTGATAGTAGACCGCGGCCATCGAGATGATCTCTGCAGTGTCATTGTAGATGCCGTTGGCGTAGCTCCATGTGACGCCATGCTGCATATTGTTGCTGCGCTGGCCGGTCAGCGTGTCGTAGCCGTAAGGGTTGCCGTTGGGGTCAACATCGTTACGAAAGGCCCTGCGCAGTTCGTCAGTGGCGGACTCGTTGCGGTAGGTATTGATGCTTTCGACAAGCTGCTGAATATCCTCCGGTCTGTCGGCACACAACACGCTGGTCGTTGTAGTACCGCTCATCTGGCCTAGCAGCCCAATAATCAGCAGCAATAGAACGATTGCGCCACAAATAAGCGCCGTCCTGCCGATAGAAGCAAGCGCTTTGACAGGATGGGCAAAGAACCGTGCCACTTTGATAACGCTATGACCGGTCTGAAAGCCTGTATTACTGATGATGCCCGGTGTGCGGTCAGCAAAATCATCCGCACTGGTCGAGAAAGTCTCTGCATAGTGCAGAGCGGTACGTGCACCGGCAGAGCCGACGTGTACCGCAGAAGCCCCAAGCTCCATTCGCAGCACGTCGCCGCCTGTGTGTAGGACCTCCTCGGCGGTGCGCGTGCCGTCCTGTACATCCTTGATGCCCTTCACGGCGTAGCTGCCCAGTATGCCGATGTCCTCCGCAGCAGTCCCGATAAACGTCTCCTGCATAATCAGTTCCGCCGCTGCGCCGTGCACGCCGAGATCCTGCGCAGCATCGGTGGCAAAGTCCTCTTGATAGCTGACCAGCCCGCTTGCACTCGTGATGCCGTGCGCTGCGGCTGTTGTGCCGCGCATGGCAGGGGAGTGGTAGCCGTTTGTCTGCTGATCGCACAGCAGTTCGTAGTAGGCATTGCTGCGGCTGGCCCGGGGCGTGTTGGTACCGGTGATATATTTCCGGTTGCCTTTGGCGGGAGATGATAAGCTTTCTGCTACATCATCTCTATCGTCTGAAATGCTATTTTTCGTTTCACTTACATAATCGTCATTCGATAGCAGTGATTCGGCTTGCTTTTCAGTATTATCCAGTAGTTCCTCGCCGTTTGATGCTTCATCTACCTGATTGTGCAGGCTTTCCGATATGTCAGTATCGGTATGGAATAAAGGTTTGTCGCTATAATTTTGCGTGAATAGTTCTGACATGGCAGACTCCGTGAGGTTGTTTTTAGAGATGTGCTGGTGTAAGCATAACGCATTAAGACTTTCGATTAGGAGATGTATCCATCAGCCTGAACAGCTCGGTATCCTTCGGAAAATCGTTGTTGAAGGGCACCACCGTCTTAGATACGATCAGCAGTCCGCTGCCAACCTCTGCATTCTCGATGTACCGCTTTTCCTCGTTGGAAATGTGCAGCAGCCGCGCCAGATCGTTGGCATCGTCGGGAGACTGATTCAGCAGTTTGATATATCCGCAGTCGGACAGCATTCGGCGCGCGTCCTCGTTGTCCAGCACCGAACGCACGTGCTGGGTGATGGAGGTCAGAATCGCACCCCACTTGCGGGCGCGGCTGGACAGCTGAAAGTAAAAGTCCGTGCAGTCCTTGTTGCCCAGTAACTGCTGGAACTCGTCGGTAAACACCCATGTGCGGCGACCTAACACGCGGTTCCGAGTGATGCGGTTCCAAACCTGATCCAGCACTGTCAGCATGCCGATAGACTGCATCGACTTGCCCAGCTTGACCGTATTAAAGCAGATGCAATGATTCTGCACATTCACATTGGTCTGGTGGGCAAACAGGTCCATGGAGCCACTTACATATAGCTTCAACGCCGTAAGCAGGGGCTTGACTTCATCTCCCTGCAGCGCAAGATTTCTATAAAAGTCGTGCAGCGTTGGCATTTCCTCGCGCTTGGGATTTGCCATATAGCGCTGGTAGGTCAGCCCGGCGGCTACATCGATAAAGGTACGCTCCTGCGGCGACAATTCGGAGCTGTGTAGAATCAGCTGGCAGAAATTCTGCAAGAACTGGCTTTTCAGTCGGATGGGGTCCTCATCGTCGCCGTAGTCCTCGGTAATGTCCATGGGATTGATATGGGAGGGGCTGGACGCGGAAATGTCAATCACTACGCCACCCATGGCTGTAACAAGGTGCGTGTACTCCTGCTCCGGGTCGATGAGAACAATATCATCATCAGGCCACCGAAGCATGATATTGGTGACCATCTGCATTACGGAGAAAGACTTGCCGTAGCCCGTCATACCCAGTACCATACCGGCAGGGGCGGGCAGCAGCTTGCGGTTACACAGTATCAGATTCTTACTGCGGGCGTTGATGCCCTCGTACAGTCCGCCCGGCTGGAACAGTTCCTGTGTGGTGAACGGCACATAGATGGCCGTGCTGACGGTTTCCAGCGTGCGCTCCAACCCGAGCCATTTCTTGCCAAGCGGCAGCATACTGTTCATGGCGTTGCGCTGCTCATACAAAATGCTGTCAAAGCGGCAGGTCTGCTGCTGTACGGTGCTGCAAATGCGCCGCACGCGCTCGTCCAACTGCGCATTGGAATCGCCATAGGTGTGAATGAGGATGCAGACTTTGAAGATTTTTTGGTTTTTGGTTGTAATGTCATCCATCATCTGCTCTGTATGGTGCATTTTGGATTTCAGATCATAGCTCACAGCTATGCTGGCAGGCATATTTCGCTCGCGTGCTTTGGCAATGGCATCGTATTCTTCCTTGTGCATGTAGGCAAGCTTTTTCTCAATTTCCTGGACAGCTTCTGCCTGGTCCATAGCGTCAACATGCATTGTGATGACGTGGTCAAACGGAAGCTCCGATAGCATAGAGAACAAACCATTCTTCATTTCCGGTGCTATGCCCCGCAGATACATTGTCTTGCCGATTTTATCGCCAAACTGATAGCGGTCACGGTAAACGGCGCGCGAGTCGTCATGCTCCGGGTGCCAGTTGTAAGAGCTGGGTGAAATAAAATCCTTCGTAGTAAGGTCATCCTCAGCCAGCAGCCAGTCATAGGAAAAGCTCATTTCCTCATTGGGCCGCATGATGCCCAGTAACAGGCTCAGGCGCTCAATGCCGGACAAGATGCGTGTACTGCTGCCCATACGCTTGAAGTGATCGGCGATATCTGCAGCACGGTTCTCCAGCTGCTCTTTCGCCTGCTGGTAATTTTCGGCGTGCAGGCTGAAGGTGACGTACTTTTCACGAATCAGGCCATTTTGACCGCGCAGTGCTTTTTCCGCCACGACTTGGTTCATCTCCTCGGCGTAGCGGTCACGGTCATCCCCGCGCAGAGGCAGGAAGGTATCACTGCGAAACTGCTCCTCGTTCATGCTGCGGGTGACAAGGTTGATTTCCAGATGCAGCGAAGGATCGAAGTAGTTCAAAAACTCGCTGTATTTCGTAAAAATGATCTTTTGCTCTTCCAACATGGCAATCTGGAAGTTCACATCGGTGAACGCCATCGTCATCGAGAAAAGTCCCGGCTCCACCTCGCAGATGCCATCCTGCGACATACTCAGGTATTGCAGGCAGTCACTGGCTTTCTGTGGCGCTTTGCGTGCGGCAATGCGTTTTTTTGCATCCTTTTCGGCTTTCTTTAACTGCTTTGCGTGCTGCCGCCGTTCTTTGGCGGCTTTTCTTTTTTCTCGTTTTAACGATTTCTCCTGTGCGCGCAAAGACTCCAACACACTCGGCTCGATGGGCAAGTCGGCGTTCTTTTTTGGTAAAAACATAATTTTTCTCCTGACGGGGGCAGACTGCGACCTCGGCGGGGCCGCAGTACCATGCCCAGTAGATTTTTACAAGCTTTTCAAACGGATACCCGTTATGGCTGATAAAGCCCAGTCCAAGAAAGGGTAAGACTTCTACCATAACAATGCAGGAAACCAGCTGAATATCCAGCTGAAGCCATTGCAGACAAACGAAGCAGGTCGCTATGGCCAGCACGGCAGCGACACCAAAGCAGGCCAGCTGACGCAGTGAAAGCCCGAGAAAGAATTTCTCGTGATATTCCGTGATTTCAAGATTGGTTTTTGTTGAGAGCATAGGTGAACTCCTCCATTAAATGGCGCTGGTGATGGCTTTGGTGAACCGTCCGCTCATAAACACGGCCACCAGCAGAATAACGGATTTGCCCAGCATGGCCCAGGCCTGCTCGGTAATGTCACCGCCACTGCCCAATGAAGCTGTCAGGGCAGGGTAGAAGCCAATGACAAGATAGAGAACGGCCCCTTGCAGCGCTACCGCCATGTAGTTTTTCAGGAAGTTTACAGCAATACCATTCAGCTCCCGATAGCAGAGCGTGGCAATTGGCAGGGAAGCCAGGGCATTATAAACGTACAGCTCAATGAAGCGGGCCGCAACGATGGTATTGATCACAATGTTGACAAGACGCAGCATCCAGCTTACGACCATAAGCTCCATGGCCACAGGCATATTACCGATGCCGCCCGGCAGAGCGCTGATTGCGTTTTCGATGTCGACCTCGGTGTTGACCTGTCCGCTGCCCACATAACCGGCTATGCCGTTTGGCACCGTGGCCGCTACCTCAAACATCGCATTTAGAATTCCCGTGGAGTGTAGAACAGCCCAGCGGCAAAGCGTGATTTTCAGCATGACCAGCGCCACCTGCTGAATCGTAAAAGCTGTGCTGCCGCCGTTCATGGCTATGGTCTGGGTGAAATTGTACAGCTCTAAAACCATAAAAAGTGCCAGAACGGTAAGTGCAATCGGCATGACTACGCCGGAGCTGATAGAATCTGCATAGCCGGCCAGTGTGCTGTTCCAATCGGTCAGACTGCTGAGCAGACCGGAGTTCTGCCCCATAGCATTTACGGTGGCCGAAATACCCGCCAGCTGGCTTCGTATCGTATCCTCAAAAATAGTGCATACCCCCTATCAGTTGACCGTCAGTGTGCCAAAGTAGGTGGCAACAGCAATGATCAAAACGCCGCCTGCAATCGACCAGGCACCACTGCTGATGCCGGGACCGTTGTGGTCCTTCAGGTTCGTGCCCAGTGTCACCGCACCAAACAGCAGCAACAGGCCACCGGCAAAATTGACGACATTTGTGATAAGAGAAGTGATTGTAGATACCATTTCCATGTAATTTTCCTTCTTTCTGTTTATGTGTCAGACTCGTCATCGTCGAGTTCGATGTTGTTGATTTCCTGCACATTTTTCATAAAGGCTGCAAAGTTATTTTCTGCGCGCCTCTCGTAGTCGAAGGGACGATGCCCCTCTTTTTCTACCAATGCGTAATTAGGGTGCTTTTTAAGATCAAACTTGTAAGAGTAAAATGGCACAACACCGGAAATCATCAATAAGCAACGACTTCGCGGCATGGTGCGTATTTCTTCCGGTGTCATCAGATCACGGCTGGCCACCTGATAGTTTTTTGAAAAGGAGCCCTGTGCGCCGAGGTTCTCTGTTGTGTTCAGCACCTCGATGGTCCGTTTGCCCAGCTGTTTACCGAAGAACTCCAGTGACTCCGGGTTATTGCCGCCACCCAGCACAAGCTCTGAATCACAGTTTTCCAGAATCGTGCCCCAGTCATCACCGTACTGAGATTTCAGCTGTGCGATTGACTGGTAAATCAGGGTACATCCGATATTTCGGCTGCGGATGGTGCTGATCAGAATCTGGAAGTCCGGAATCATGCCGATGTTCGGAAACTCATCTAAGAGAAACCGCACATGGCGAGGCAGGCAGTGATCTTCACGATTGTCTGCGGTATGCACAAGAATCTGAAAGCACTGCTGGAACATGACCGCTGCCAGAAAGTTATAGGCTGTGGTGGTGTCTGGCGTGACAACGAACAGCGCCACCTTTTTGTCGCTGGCCAGCTCTTCCAGGTGAATGGTGTCATCCTCGCAGATTTTCATAATGGAGGGAATATTGAACGCGCTCATACGCATACCGAGGGATACATCAATGCTCTGTGCGGTTTTGTCCGGTGCCATATGGTACAGTCCATATTGGCGCGCTGCGAATGACGCAGGCTTTTCCATAGCCAGGTCTTCGAATATATCGTCCAACTGGCTGCGCCCCTGTGGTCCGTAACGATGCTGCATCAGCACAAAAAGCTCCATTACACTGTTCATATTGTGCATCTCAGGTGGTTGCTCAAAATATACATAGGCAAGCAGCGCTTCCAGCAGTGAAGTAGAGCCTTCTTCCCATATCGGGTCGGCTGTGTTTTTCTGGCGTGGATCCTCTTTCATGTTTTTGATAAGATTCTTGGCAACAACCACAATGTCATCCGTATCATGGATGTACGCAAACGGATTGTAGTGGTCGGACTTGTCACGGTCCTTCAGGTTGAACACCTTTACGTCATAACCTTGCGATACTAGGACATTTCCGTAGGTGTCAAGCAGTTCACCCTTCGGATCACTGAGTACATAATTGCTGTTAAACTGCAGCAGCTGCGGACCTGCCACGCTGTAGCTTTTGCCGGAACCGGAGGGACCGAACACAATGACGTTTTTGTTGCGATTGTAGTTGTTCTCCGCTGTTACCGGCATCTTCATGGCAAGGCTCAGGGACTCTGTGGCCGTCAGGGGGATGTTCTCGCTTGCCTTTTCATGGAGAAATGGCGCAATGTCTGCCGCAGTGCCCCAGCGGGCGCTGCCGTACTCCTTCTGCGGCACCAGCCGATGACCGCTGTACTTTATGCAGAAATAAGCAAGACCCGCCAGCAGAATAGCCCCAACACCACAGCCCACAGGAATCGGCGCAGGGGATAGTTGCAAGGGATGCAGTACAATTTTGCTAAGATTTACCGCAGCGGCCAGCCTTTGCGTGACCGTTCCGACAGCTGATACATAGAGAAGTCCCACCCGGTTGCCCAGCCAAAAGCAGCCCAGACTTGCAGCAAGACAGATCAGAATTTGCTTTGTGCGCTGTTCCTTCATAGCCGCTCACCTCGCTCCTGCGCCGGCGGCGGGCGGTGCTGGTTCAGCTCCTTCGTGCGCTGCATAGCCCGTTCGGACAACTCCTGCAGCAGGCCGGTGGGACGTTCCTTGCCGCGCGCAGCGATGCAGTTTTCAATAGCGGTCTGGATGCGGTCCACGTCCTGCCCCTTGAACCACAGGTTCAGCTGTCCGGTGTCCTTGTCCTTGGTAATGGCAAAGTCCACCGAGTATTCCTTGAGCTGTTGCCTGACATAGGGCAGCGTTTTGTCGTTCAGCTCCACCGAAGCGAGAGCCTGCGACTGCCGGTTCAGTGATTGAATTGATTGCTGCCCATACTGCCGTGCTTGCAGCATACTGGCAACCGCCTGCAATATCCCAAAGATGCCCTGCCCGGCAAGCTTGGCTGCGTTGATTTGCACCCGGATGGCCGTTTCTTCTACCATACGGTATCACCTTCGCTTTCTCCGTAATAAAATTTCAGCCTCACCACGGCAGCGGAGCGCCGGTGCGTCGGGCGTATGCTTCGATTCTTTTTCCCAACCTGTATTGCTGCAAGCGGTCCGGCAGGCTGTATTCCAGTGTGCGGACTTTTACATGGTGCATCATTGCGCACTTGAAAAAGGCGTACAGGTACCGCTCCTTGCCGCTGATCTGCCGCATACGGCAGACATACACGCAGTTGACCTTGCCGTCTCTGATACTGCGCAGCATACTCTGATACCCATCGCGCAGCGGGCCGTGCCCTTTATAATCGATGCTACCGCCGACTACCGTGCAGCCGTCGTCACCGGCCTGCCTGCAGCAGGCATCGTAGCTCGCGCGGGTCGCTGCGCAGTCACGGGGAATGCGTGCATACACCCATGCACGGGGCAATTTTTCTTGATTTGGCATTATCTCTCTACCTCCAGCTCTTGGTCATAAAAGCTCAATTGCTCACCTTCTAAGCGGAACCGTATGTCCAGCTCGGCAAATGTGAAATTCCGATTGAAGCGTTCCGTCGCCTTATTCGGCGCATCCTGCAATTCCAGCATCAGATGCCATAAATCAGGATGTGCATGGTACAGATGCCGCAGCTCGGTCATGGACGCATTGGGGCACACCCAGCACCCGCCGCGGTGGCTGTACTCATACAGCGGCGACAGCAGCCCCGCCTGCCTGCACATGGCAAATGCATCCTGCTCTGTTACGCCGTACTTTGCCATAAGGGAAACCTGGTCAGGTTTTAGCCGCTCCAGTCTGATCGGTTCATCCGCGGCAATCCCTAAATAGGAAACCGTACCCGGGGACAAGCTCTTTTTATAGGCTTCCAGCGGCGGGACCTTGCAATCTCGTTGAATTGCACAGCGCCCAGCCAGCGGAAAAGCGGCAAGCTTTCCCTGTGCATTGCCGCGGCTCACCACATGGTAAAAACAATCCAGATACGTCTTTTCAGCGTGCAAAACCCTTGTGGGGATGCCGCGCTTTTCAAAGTACGGAATTGCTGTCTCATAGATAAACTGCGCATGCTCGGGCAGTTCGCCGGAAATCTCCCTACTGAACATGACCTCTGTGTATATGATTTCGTCCAACGGTTCGCCATGCTGTAGGGCCAGCAGTGCTGTGGCATTGCTGTCTTTGCCGAAGCTCGAACAGATGATATGTTTCATGTCATTCACCAATAAAAATAGGGCGGCCCGCGAGAGTCGCCCATACCATGTATGTCTTTCATATGCCTTTAGTGCTCGCTCTCATCCAATTTTGATTTGCGGCGCTTGTATGCAAGAATTCCGAAACCGACGATAGACCCAAACACCGCCGCCGAAAGCAGCGCAAAGGGGAACACATCGCCTGTTTGGGGAATAATCGGCATCGGCGCAGGCGTTGCTGTGGGCGTGCTTGCCGGTGCAGGGGCAGGCGCAGGCGTGCTATTCGGCGTCGTCCGCGGCGTATTGCTCGGCGTGTCCTCATGCGGTGTTTCTTCGGGGATGCGTGCATCCTTCATAACGACAGTCTGAAGCTCACCGGTGGGCAGCACGGTAAAGGCAATGCTTTCCGCAAGCTGATAGCCATTGGGGGCGGTGATCTCGGTCAGCGTGTAGTCACCGGCAGGCAGCTTTTCGATATAGTGGGGCTTGTCCTCGGAAACCCACTGCGCAACCGTGTTGCCGTCCTTATCCTTGATAACCAGCTCAGCGCCGGGCAGCTCTTTACCTGTGGCAATGTCAACCTTGGAGATTTGTACTCTGGTAATGTCATCTTTCATGATTACCGTAGCATCGTCCAGCAGCTCCCATTCCTCCCAGGGAATGATCCAGAGCTTCTTTTTATCCTTCAGATAGTAGACGTCTGCCTCGTCCAGTGCGTGGCCGTCAGCATCCGTTTTGCGCTCCAGTCGGAAAACGATGTCATCCGCAACGGCATACCCATCAGCAGGCCGCTTTTCTGTCAACGTGTATTCTTCGTCAAAATGCAGCCCCGTCACACGGTGCGGCGTGTCGGTGGATACCCAGGTGTCAACAATGTTGTCCTTCGTATCCTTGATGATCAGCGTAACACCGGGAAGTTCTTCATCGTTGGTCAAATCGCGCTTACTCACCCACATTTCAGTAGGCTTGTTGGGGCAGGTGCTGTCCAATACTTGCAGCACTTCGCCGTCATAGGTGAAGGTGACATCCATCTCTGCATCGTTGAGATAATAGCCCAGCGGTGCGTGCAGCTCTTGGATAAAGTAATTGCCGCTGTTGGTCGTGGCATCCAACCGGTCACTCTGGCCGTACCACTCACCGCGGATGGGAACATCACAGTTGAAATAGGTGTAGCCGTCCGCAACAGTCTCGGGACTGGTGGAAATCAAATCACCGGCAGAGAACAGTTTGTTGCCGTCCACGTCGTAGATGTCATCGCGGGTGTACAGGTTGAACACGGCACCGGCCAGATATTTGCCGGTTTCCTGATTGATCTTGTACACACCGACGCGGGCATGCTCACGGTCATTGTAGAAACCAAGGGTCTGCTGTTCAGCCAGTTCCGCAGAGGCTTCCGATGCGCGTACAACATCAAAATGCTGTTCACTGTCGCCATTTTTGATGATGCTCTTTGCCATGACTACATCGTTCAGCTGGTTGTCCCAGACAAAGGTCACATCGTAGCTGTCTGTCGTGCCGACATACCCGTAGGGCGCCTTGGTTTCCTCCACATGGTAGCTGCCCAGCGGCAGGGTAATACTGACCTCGCCGAGCGTGCCGTCGTGGATGACCGACAGAAAATCATAGGTCGCCTTGGTGCGGGACGGCGCAAACACAGCAGTGTCTGCACTGCCGTCACCGGTGGTAACAACCGCTACCACATCGCCCTTGGCATACCAGAGCGTGCGGCTGCCGTTGACATCCAGCTGGCGGTCCTGCGTGTAGATGTCCTCGGCAGCCGTAATGGTGTATTCCGCACCGGCCAGCGGACGCAGCATATAGGCAAAGTCGGAATAGGCCTCGCCGGTCATCCAGGGGTTAATCAAATCGTTGGTTTCAATCTTTCCTGTCAAGGCATTGCCGGTCTTACGGATGGTCAGCTTGCCCAGCGTTTCCTCATTCCAGTAGTCCTTGCCGATGACCAGCGTGTCCATGCCGTTTTCATTCTCGTCGCCGGTGGCCTTGTAGATCCGGTCCGTGGAAATATCGAAATCGACATAGTAGTTGCCGCTGTCAGCCCATTCGTTGTAGAAGCCGTCCGGGCCGACAGTCTCCACAATGCGGTATTTGCCCAGTGGCAGCTTTTCAGGCAGGGTCAGGATACCTTCCTCGTTGGTGTAGAAGGTATCCACGTCCTTGGTCAGATGCCCGTTTACCGTGTCCGTCATCGTGACCAGCTTGGGCTTCCCGTTTTCCAGCCGATAGTTGCCGTTGTCATCCAGCCAGTAGATCTGGAAGGCTGTGTTCGGCAGCAGGACCGGTTTGCCGGTTTCCGTATCGAGTTTCGTGATTTTTAAATACACTTCAATCTCCTCATCCAGTACCGTAAATTTCTGATAGGAATCCGATGCTTTCATCACACTGTCCTTCGGCGTGGCCATCGCGCCCCAAGGATTGTTGTCCTGCTCGGGGTCGATGCTGACCAGGAACGGCTCTGCTTGGAACAAATCGTGCGGGGTGGTCGTCTCCACGACCAGATAGATGCCGTAGGAAAGCCCCTGCACGCGAATGTTGCCGGAATCATTGCTGAAGATTTCGGCCAGCTGATACTCATTGGCACGCCCCGTGGGCTGCCAGCCATCACCCTTGCCGTTCTTGTTGTCGCCCGCCGCGGTCAGCGTTTTGTTGTAGGCGGCAATTTCGTCGGCGTTGACCTCGTAGGTCTTGGCAATGGCCTGCGTCTCACCGGAGAAATCCCACTTGGGGTGCTCGTTGTCGTATTCCCGGTTGATGTAGGCATCCAGAATGCTTTGCAGTGTGTAGCTTCCGGTGCGGGTCTTGTCAAACTGCTCGACCTTGGACAAGTCGGACACAAGATAGAAGGTGAAGCCTGCGCCTTCCAGCTCCAGCCCATTGGACTGACCGCTGGAGGAGACGACCTTGCTGATCTCCACGTTGCCCTTGGCGACCTGATCCTGACTTTCGGTCAGGCCGTTATCCTTGTGGATATGGTAGTTGCCGTTGTAGGCGGCTGTGTCATTGGCAAAGGTGGTTTTCTCTACATACCAGCCCTCATCTGCATAGCTGGGCGTGATGTAGTAGTTGTGCTCGTCGCAGAGATACCCGGGCGCATAGGACAGGTAATAGGCATCGTAGGTCCAGGTGCCGTCCAGAGCCTTGCTCTTGGAGATGGTGCTGAATTGGTTCTTGTATACCCAATCTGTATACTGCCCGTTGCTGGCTGCCAGCGCGGCAACCTGCCCGGTAGCTGCCTTGGTGCGGCTATCCACCGTAGGATAGGTGCCGGAAACAGCAAGAGCGCCCTCACGCAGCGGAATGACCGTGCCGGTGGAGCGCTCTACTACATAATATTTACCGAGGTATAGGTTTGCGAATGTCAGCCAGCCGTCCTCGATTTTGGCACTGGCTACGAGATTGTCCTTTTTCAGCACGGGCAGATAATCGCTGATCCACTGCCCGCTGTTGTCACGAATCGTAGTGTGCCAGAGGGGATTGCCGTTGGCATCTACGATTTTGGAGTAGTTCACGACGCCGGTCACACCATCAGGGTGGGTAATATCCTCGGCGGCATACAGGTCGTACGCTGCGCCGTCCAGCACGGCATTGCCGTGAGCAGAATCGCCAGTAATATAACGCTGTGCATCCAAATCAACCTTGGAAATGCTGATTTCGCCCAGCGTGCGGTCATTCTTCATGATGCCGTCCGCTGCCGTTGTGGTGTAGCTGTCCTCATTGGCAGCCTTGCCGCTGGCATCGGTGGTATAGATCCGGGAGGCATCCTTGGGGGAGTCGTAGATGGTGACGGTAGTTTCTACGCTGCCGCTGGTCACCAGCTTTGTGCCGCCCTTATCGCCAGTGGCAATGTCGGCATTGTAGTCACCATTGCCCAGCCACAGGACGGAATTGTTGTTGTCCGCGGTAATTTCCACATAGTAGGCGCGCTTGCCCAGCGGTGTGCCCGCCGTGCCGGGGTGGTCAACGTCTGTCCAGTCGCCGAAATAGCCCGCGGGAGCTTTCGTCTCCACAACGATGAATCGGCCCTCATTGCGCTGCGTGTAGTACAGTGTATGGCGCATCGTATCGTTTGTGGCGTAGGCGGCGTTGTTGATGACGGCATAGGTGCCGTCACCCTGGCGCTGAACGCTGTAGGTGTTGTAGCCGCCCGTGGGCTGGTATTTGCCGGTCACGACGTCCCACTGGTAGATTTCATACCGGGCATCGCCTGCAATATGGTTGCCGGTCTCACTGTCCGTCTTTTTGACGTTGATCTGCAGGGACCACTCAGCATTGCGCATCTCGTAGGCATTGTTGGAGTTGGCCGGTACTGTAATGGTCTGGTGACTGCCGTTGCTGCCCCAGTAGGATTCAAAACCGTAGGGGATGGTGATTTCGTCATAACGGAACTGTAAAGATGCAAGCTGCGCCTGCGCGCTGCCAATAGCATTATTTACAGCGCTCTGTGCTTCTGCCTGAATGGCGGCAACCGCAGAATCGCGCTCGCTGTTGGCGGCTGCGTCCGCGGCTTCTTTCGTAGTATAGGGGCCGACGCTGCCGCTGCGGCCATCTACGGTCTTGGATACAGTGTAATGCACAGACCAGCTGGCAGATGCTGCACCGCCGTTTTTCTGGTAATTGTCGTCGTTGGTGTGGCCGCTTGTGGTGACAGTCTGCACACCGGCAGGGGAGATGCTCCAGCTGCCGCCGTCAATCGTGCCGGATTTGGTGATAGGCTCGATTTCAATCGTGGCACCGTCCACCTTTTCCAGCGTTTTCAGCTGGATCTTATCTGTGGTGATACCATAGGTCAGATCTACGGTGCCGCTGGCGGACTGTGCAGGGGCTTCCCAACTGGCATAATACTCCTGTACGACAGGCTTCGGCTCTTCCGTTTCATCCTCACTGATTTCAGGACCAATCAGGGCAACGGTCTGCCAACCGCTTCGCGCAGGGGTATAAATGTAGGTGTAGTAGCCGCGGGGCTTTGCATAGGCAACAGCGCCGTCCAGCAGGGCCTGCGCGGATTCCAGATAGATTTTTGCAGCAGTGCTCTCGGGATAATTTTCAATCAGCCACATCTGGGTATCATCATAAATCGTGCGGCAGAAATCCAAAAGAGAGATTTCTTCAGTATCTTCTGCGGAAAAAACGGCGGGCGTATCGGGCAGCAAGTCCATAGAAAGCTGGTCCAGACCGCCCCAGATGCGGTACTGGTTGCCATAGTGGTCACCGGGAATGCACTGATCCGCACTGACCAGAGAAGTGTTCGTATAAGTGTACGGCGGACAGCCTTTGGGCTGGCCGTTGGCACCGTGGGTGCAGCAGTAGGCTTCCTCGCCATTGAACCAGATCAGCCATGTGCCGTTGACCTTCTCGACCTTGGTGATTTTGCCGCTGGTAACGGCAGGCGTGGGGCGCTCGGCGTAGGCGGCAACGTCTGTAGTTTCTGCGAACGGTGCGGCCATGGTGCGGCTGCGGTCAATTACAACGTGTAGCGCTTTCGTCAGCGTGTTGCCGTCCGGGGCAGTGTAGACAAGCTTTGCGGAAAAATCAGCATCTGCCTGTACATACAGCCCCATAACCGCGGCGGACGTTTCGGTATACTCGCTATGCACAAGGCTGCTGCGCGTAGTCTCATCGGCAGGAACACCGTAGAAGTCCAGCACAGTCACCTCATTGGGAAGCACCACATCCAAACTACTGCCGTCTGCAGGGTATTCCACCTGTGCCAGGATGGGCGCAACGGCATAGTCGGTACCCTCCAGCAACGGAGCCATTAACGTCAGGTCGTCGCTGTTCAGGGTGTCCGCACTCAGGTAACTGTCCGTGCTTTCTTCCAACTGGTCATTCGGCCAGGCAGAAATGCCGATTTTTGTTTCACCCGTAGCAACCGGTAAGCCCTGGCTGCCCATATAGGAACCAGTCGGCATATCCGGTAAGTCTGTGTACAAAACAGCGCCGTCGAAGGTGTAGTCTGTGGATGTCTCCACCGGCGTATCCTCGTCGGCGCTTTGTGATGTTGCGGCAACTTCGCTGCTTTTGGGCGTGCTTTCTTCACCAGGGTCCGGGTCGCTTGCCTCGGTCTGATGGCCGTTATCTGTGACGGCCTCTTTGTCCTGCTCCATGATGAGCGTGCCGTCTGCATCAGTCCTCGGAGCCTCCGCAAACGCCCCAGCTGGGAACAGGGAGCAGCAAATCATAGCCGCCATACACAAGGCAGCTACGCGCTGCTTGAGCTTAAATTTGTGATTCACTGAACATACTTCCTTCTACTGTTGAATTTTATCTATATAAAAAAGTGCCTGCCGAACAAACAGCAGACACTTGAGAGTTTGATTTACCTGTAACGCTCAACCGACCTTTCCCTGAAAGAACTCCAAAAACTCCGGCAGTTCCTGGTCCGGCAGTTCGTTCATGACCTGCATAGCCAGGTACTCCGCGCGGCTCACCTTGGGAGCAAACTTGCGGGAGTAGGTCTTGCCGGTTCTCACGTACCCAACATCGTGGATCAGGTCCTTCTCCGAAAGGCTTTTCAGGATGGTAAAGACCGAACGCGGCTTCCAGGTGCAGTTCTGGGTCGGGATCAAATCGGAAACGATCTGGCTGGCGATGGCAGGCTCCTTGGAATTCCAAAGGTAGGTCATGATCTGCATTTCGGATGTAGTCATCCGATACAGGGAGTTTTGCTTTTTCATATCCGTTCTCCAATCACTGAAAGGTTACGGTCCAGTAAGTGTACTGGCCTTCGGCTGTGCTGCAGAACCAGCAGCCCACGCCCATGCTGGTAAAGTTGGGCTCCATAATATTGGCATAGTGGGCAGGGCTGCCCTGCCAGTAGGTGCAAACACTGCTGGCAGAGCCAATCGGACCTGCAGCGCAGATTTCGCTGCGGGTCGTCATGCCGCTGTGGTCGAACGGCCCGCCCGCCACAAAGCTCTCACAGCGTGCATCGGCGGCAGCACTCAGGCCACTGTCCATCGTCAAAGGGGAAAGACCAGCTGTTGCGCGCATAGCATTGATGTTTTCCTGTACCGCCCAATAGGCACTGTCCGAGTTGTCGATGCTCCACCACTCCTCACTGCCCGCCGCCAGGTCAAAGGGGACTGCACCGTAGCTCATGCTGACCTGTGCAGGTTGGCTCTCCGCGGCAACGGGTTCCGTAGCCGGCGCTTCGGTAGGCGCTGCAGTAGGCTCCGATATGGGAATTTCAGTCGGTGCCGGTGTGGCAGCCGGTTCTGGAGTCTGTGTAGGCGCAGGTGCCGGGCTTTCCGTGGCAAGCGGCGCAGGTGTTTCAACGGCAGTCTCTTCAGTAGCAACGGTAAGTTCTACCAGCGTACTGCTTTCCGGCGTTTGCAAGGTGTTATCGGTCTGCTGTGCGCAGGCGCAGAGTAACACCGTGGCTAAAAGAATGGATAACAGACATTTTTTCATATTATAAATTTCTCCAATCAGTAGTATAAATCATACAGACTACCAGCAAACTCGAGCAGCTTTCTGCCCAGCCAGAACAGCACCTGCGGCGCGCCGTAAGGGCTGAGCAAGAACACCATAACGGCAGACACGGCAGCCTCCTGATAGCATTTGTCAAACAGTGCCAGCAGGGCAGCCAGACCGCCCAGTGCCGCCAGCCATCTGCCGCATACACTGCACACGGCATACAGCAGGATTGCCGCCAGCCCCAGCGCATACAGTCCCAGAATGATAGGCACGAGTGCGATACGAATTCCCCAGGTGAGCAATAAGTTTCTACGTTGAATAGGCATAACGGAAACCTCTTGATTTTGACTTTTTTGCGTTATGATTTATCCTCATGAAATTGCTTGCGATATTCGTCCGGGTCATACCCCCAAAGACGGCAGGCAAAAGTTACGGCGTCGTTACCGCCAAAGTAGATGTCTTCTTCCGTAACCTCACCATTGCGGTATATTGCTCGTCCGCAGTTGTAGCCGATGCCTTCATCGGCGTATTGAACATCAAGCTGTACGGTGGGGAACAACTTGCTCAAGGTCATCAGGCCATGGGTGGGTGTGGAGTCGGCCGTGGTGAACTCGATTCGCAGCTTCTTATCACTGCTATGCTCGATTTTCACATCCCATGGTTCCCACTTGCAGCCCCAGTTTGCAAGACGCCAATCATACCAGCCAATGAAGCCATACTTACGAACATTCTGTAAGGCATACTCGCCAACAGCATCGAATTCTGCCCTGCTTTTGACAAAGTCGTTGTTTAAGACGTTATTTCTGGCGTCACCGGGGTGGCTGTTTTCTGGCTCATTTGGTAAATACATGCGGCATTTCAACGCAATCTCATATGCCATACATACATCACTGTTCGTCACATACTGCTCCTGCTTAAAAGGCCAGAAACAGTGTTTAACAGCTTTTTGAATGTCCTCCGGATATAGATTCAGCTTGAACCCATAGCGCTGAACCGCTGCATAGATAAGCTCATTCACGCAGGGGTCCGAAATCGAAAGCGTTTCTGGCATTGGGATATAAGCCTGAAAAGAGAACGCACACTCGCGGCCCTTTACCTTTTCCAGAAAGGATTCCGCCGCGCCTTTGCACTCAAAACCAGCCGTGAGGGTGTTTTTAATATGATTTGCCATGTTGTTCCACCTCCAGCTTTTATGATACAGGGTCTGCGAAATAATGCAAGGCTGTCGATTTCAGCGTTCCAGTTCGTTTTCCTCTCTAGGCGTTCGCACAGAATCGTCCTCGTTTACGACCTCGGCCTCACCCTCCAAAACCGGGGCATCATTGCCCACATTCAGCAGGGCATCCAGCTCGGCCAGGCGCGCGCTCTTGTCGTTAAGCTCCTGCTCCTGCAGAAAGGGCTGCTGCAGTTCCTCTTTGGCGCTGTCCAACTGGACGCGCAGCTGCTGTAGATTGTTGCGCAGGCCGCTGACCTCCTGCGGTAGGGCAGCAACAACGTTTTGCAGGCGGACCATATTGCCGGCAGCGTCGCTGCCCAGCTCTGTGGTATGGGTGGCCTGCCCGACCAGATGTGCCACAAACACCTTGGAAAGCGGCACATAGGCAACCGTGACTTCAAAGCCCACATAGTGCCCCACCAAAACAGGATGGTCGGCCCGCACGGCAGCACCCACCAGCCCGAGCAGTGCCTTACCGGCATCCTCGCGCTTGTCGTAGGACGTGCCGTCCAGCTCAATGCTGAAAACCAGCTTGCCGTCCTTGTCATAGCTCTGACTGTCCTTGGCTGTCTGCATATCCTTCTCAAACGCCTGAATCCGGCATTCGGTGCCGCAAATCTCCCGCGGAAAGGTGCCGGTCACGGCGTCCTCCAGTCGGTAGTGCTGGCTATTGTAGGCGGCCTTCAGCGTGCGGAGCCGCGCAACCTGAATATCAAGGTCCATCTTTTCTTTGATCATCGGGTTTCCGGCAGCCAGCGCCTTTACCTCAGCGTAGGAGAGCGCAGCCTCGTCCAGGTCCTCACAGCTGCGGGCAGGAGATTTTGACGTCATGATTTGCGAAATAAACTTCTGTTTGTTTTCGACCAACTGATAGCTGTAGGCGTCAAACGTGGCCTCCGTTATGTAAATAAAAATCGAAACCTCCTTATTCATATTGCCCTGACGTACCATACGTCCGTTGCGCTGGGCAATGTCGGCAGGCCGCCACGGACAATCTAGGTGGTGGAGTGCGCACAGCCGCGTCTGTACGTTGGTGCCTGCGCCCATTTTCTGGGTGCTGCCCATCAGCACGCGAACCGCACCGCTGCGGACTTTGCCGAACAGCTCAGCCTTCTTGGCTTCTGTATCGGCATCATGGATGAACTGTACCTCCTCTTTGGGAATGCCACGCGCCACCAGTTTGTCCCGAATATCGTTATACACATCAAAGCCGTCCGCGCGGGGTGTGCTCAAATCGCAGAAGATCATCTGCGTGGAGCGCTGTGACTTTGTCTTTTCCCAAATGGTAAAGACCCGCTCCACGCAGGCATTCGCCTTGCTGTCGGGGTCATCGGGCAGAAGTGGATTCATCAGGCGCTGATCCAGCGCCAGCTTGCGGCCATCGTTCGTGATGCGCAGCATGTTGTCCTCATTCGGGGCAACCAGGCGATTGCGCACCGCCTCGGCCCGCTCACCCAGCGCCGCCACCATCTGTCGCTGCAGCTCACTGGGCGGCAGCTTCACAATCGTGGGCTTGCCGCCTGTGATTTCCGGGACCGGCAGCTTCAGCATATCGGCGGTCTGAATGTCGGCACACTGCTTGAACATATTCATAAGCTCGGGCAGATTGTAGAACTTTGCAAACCGTGTTTTGGAACGGTAGCCGTTGCCCTCGGGGGCAAGCTCAATCGCGGTAACGCTCTCGCCAAACGTAGAGGCCCACGCGTCAAAGTTCAGCAGGCCCTCCTGCTCCAAAAGCCCGTATTGCAGATACCGCATCATGATGTACATTTCAGTCATCGAATTGGAAATCGGCGTGCCGGTAGCAAAGACAATGCCGTGCCCGCCGGTCAGCTCGTCCATGTACATGCACTTCATGTACATGTCGCTGGCCTTTTGGCTTTCAGTCTGGGAGATACCGGCCACGCGGGTCATCTTGGTGGTGACCATTGCATTTTTGAAGTAGTGTGCTTCGTCCACCATCAGACTGTCCACACCCAGCTCTTCAAAGGAGATGACGTCATCCTTGCGGCTCTGGTCGTTGAGCTTGTCCAGCTTCCGTTGCAGCTGCTTTTTCATGCGCTCCATCTGCTTGATGGTGAAATTCTCGGCGCGCTGGGCCTTCAATGCAGCTGTCTGTGCCACTACATCGTCGATTTGCTTTTGCAGGTACATTTTCTGCCGTTCATCGGAAAGCGGTATCTTTTCAAACTGACTGTGCCCGATTATAATAATGTCAAAATTGCCGGTAGCAATGCGGGCACAGAACTTTTTGCGATTGGCTTTTTCAAAATCTGTTTTGCGCGCCACCAGAATTTCCGCGTTGGGATAGAGCAGCAGCGCCTCGGACGCCATCTGCTCGGTCAAATGGTTGGGCACTACGATCAGCGTTTTATTGCAAAGACCCAGGCGCTTCTTCTCCATAGCGCTGGCGACCATCTCGAACGTCTTCCCAGCCCCCACCTCGTGTGCCAGCAGTACATTGTTGCCGTACAGCACGTGGGCAATGGCGTTGCGCTGATGGGGCCGCAGTGCGATTTCCGGGTTCATACCGGGGAAACGCAGATTGCTGCCGTCGTACTCACGCGGGCGAATGCAGTTGAATTTGCTGTTGTACAGGCTTACCAGCGCCTGCCGACGCTGCGGCTCCTTGAAAATCCATTCCTCAAACTTGTCTTTTATCAAACATTGCTTTGCGTAGGCAGCCTCAGTGGCGGCGTGGTTCAGTACGCTTTTTTTGTTTCCCTCTACGTCGGTAACTGTATCAAACACCTGCACAGGCCGCAGGTTCAGCGCAGCCTCTGTGATTTCATAGGCATTCTTGCGGTTTGTGCCGTAGGTGACGGTTGCTTTGATGCTGCCGTTGCCGTAGCGCTTGTTCGTGATATTCCACTCACCGGTGAACGACGCAAACAGCACCTTCACGGAAAGTCGCGTGGACAACGGCGGCTCCAACAGCTCCATGAGAAAATCCTGAATATATTCAGGCGGTATCCAGGTGGCACCCAGCCGCACCGCGATCTCGCTGGCGTCAAGGTCCTTCGGCTGTACCTGCTCCAGCGCCTTCACGTTGACCTGATAGTCCGGGTCAGATGCGGCAGCCAGCTGGGCAACGGCCAGCTTTTGCCGCACATTGCCGGAAAGATATTCGTCAGCCGGCAGATAAACCGGCTCGGATTGCTCCGGGTCACGGAAGATAACGCCGGTCAAATCGCGTATAATTTCGTCCTGCGATTTTCCCGTGACCTGTGCCATGTAGGCAAGGTCCACGCGGGCCTTCTCGGTCAGGCTCAGCACCAGCGCTTCATCGGCGGTGTCCACATGGTCAACCACCTGGGCCGGGCGGATGGTCCGCTTCGTGAACATATCCGTCTTGCCCCGGTAATGGCCCTCGCTGTCGATGTCCTCCAACGAGCAGAGCAGGAAATACCCGGAATCCTCACGGAACGCCGAAGCCGTGCCGCGGCTGTTGATTAGCCCATACGTATCGTGGTAGGAATCATACTGGGCGGTCAGCTGCGCTTGCAAAGCGGCAATCGTTTCATCGGGCAGATTGTCCAGTTGCGCCCGGATCAGCTCCCGGCAGGTATCCCGCAGAGGAACCAGTGCCTTGATGCGGGTAAGCGCGGTAGTGCTGGCCTTCACAGCACGCATTTTGGAATTTTCGCGGTAATAAACTGTGTCGTCTTTAACAACATAGCTGAAATTTCGCGTATCGGGGTCTGCGTCTAGCGTATCGCTTTCCGTCTTTGCGTCCTCCCGGTCATCCGCCAGCGTGTACTCGGCCTGCAAATTTGCAAGGGCCGTGTCAAGCTGATCTTCCCGTGATGTACCATTTTCCAGCGGCGCGCAGGTGGGGCGCTGCCCGTAGGGGCCGCTGACCATCTGCATCTCGCCGCAGATCATCTCGGGATGGTCGATGAAATACCGGTTCAGCGGAATGCCATCGGCAGTCTCGCCTACATGAATCCACGGCGCGTCCTGCTCCAAGACCCGCCCGCGCTTTTGCAGAAACAGAATGTCCGAGGTGACGGTTGTACCTGCCTGCACGGTAAAGGTATTGTTGGGCAGCCGCACTGCGCCGATCAAATCACAGCGTGCAGCCAGATACCGGCGCACGCTTTCGGACTTTTTATCCATCGTGCCGGAGGTTGTTATAAATGCCATAATGCCGCCGACGCGGAGCTTGTCTACGGTTTTGGCTAGAAAGTAATCGTGAATTTGAAAATGCAGCTTGTCGTACTGACGGTCCGTGACCTGATACTGCCCAAACGGCACATTGCCGATAGCCAGGTCAAAGAAGCCGTCCGGCAGGTCGGCCTTTTCGTAGCCGCAGATTTGAATTTTTGCTTTCTGGTATAACTGCTGCGCGATGCGGCCCGACAGGCTGTCCAGCTCGATGCCGTAGAGCTTTGCATTGCTCGTATCAAAGCTGCCGCTGCGGTGCCCAAAGAATGCACCCACACCCATGCTGGGCTCCAGCACATTGCCGCCCACGCAGCCCATGCGGGTCAGCGCGCGGTACATGGCATGGATGACGGCAGGCGGGGTATAAAACGCCGTCAGCGTGGATTCCTGCGCGGCGGCGTATTCCTCCGGCGTCAGCAGATCCTTTAGCTGCTCATATTCGCTGTGCCAGCTGTCCTTGTTGCGGTCAAAGGCATCGGCCAGACCGCCCCACCCGAGATACCCGGCCAGAACATCCTGCTCGGCTTCCGTGGCCGGTGTGCCGCGCTGCTCAATTTGCTTTAGTGTCCGAATTGCATTCAGATTCGCAGCAAACTTGGCCTTAGCCCCTATGGGAATCTCCGGCTCATAGGGCGCAAGATAGTTGGTGGGGTCATGCGCGGCAGGTTCTTCGGGAGGAAAGACATTTTCCTGCGGCTCGTGTTCTTCCGCTTCATCGAGGTCGATTTCCATGAGACTGTCAAAATCGAGATTGGAGAGCACCGCCTTATTCAAATCGTCGAGCGAGCCATACCGTTCCTGTGCGTAGAGAGTATCGTCCACCAGCTTAGTGACGGTGCAGTGCTCCAAGTCGGCATACACCTGAATGACGTGCTTCTCATCCTCGGTAGTGGTATAGCCCAAATCGATTCGTGTCAGGTCCGAAAAGTCCGGTTCGGTGATTTCAAATTCGTCCTTGAGATAATCCTCAATGTAGGAGAGCGCCTGTTCCGTCTGCGTTTGCACAAGGGCTTCGTGCTGCTGCTCGGAGAGCATCATGCCGCCGTTGCGCGGGTTGGCGTCAAGCTGCCGCTGAAACTCCTCCCGGCTGATGGCGCGTCCAACCAGGGGAAATTCCTCGTCCCGCAGATGCACGTCAAACTGCCCGATGCGCTCAACCGTAAATCGGTGGTCATCCTCCAAGTAGACAACGCTGCCCTCGGCACAAACCGGTCTGGTATCCGGTACGTTGCCGGGCTCATCGCGCACAGTACTGGCGGCCTCTCGCTGTTCGGCAGCCCATGCGGGATACTGCTCCAGCTCCTGCGGCGTCAAAAAGCGCTGCATCTCGATCAGATAGGCAATGCGCTTGGCTGCGGCCCGCCATAGCAGCCTGCGCTCAAAGCGGCCTTCCTCATTTGTCAAAATTAGCTTCAATCCGGCAGGGCCGTGGTCAACCCAGCCGTGGGCACCGCTTTGGTAGTCCCATGACCGGCCACCACTGCCGTATTCCTTCTTCAAAAATGCGGCGTGGTCGCTCTGCGTGGTGGTGAACTGCTGATAAATACGGAATTTGCTGTTTTCAAAATTGCTGCCCGCTGCCAGAGCCAGGTTGATTTCCTCGTCTGTGATAACGCTACCGTCATCCATCTGCGGTGCATTGTACTCGACAACAGGCAGGGCAGAGCGAATGACGGTTTCCTGCTTTTCCGGGGTGAGGAAATCATCCTTTTCCAACCTGTTATTTTCCGCACTCGGCAGCGAACCGTCAGGCAGTTCAAAGGAAAGCTGTTCCTCGGCCTGCGGCAGTTTCTTCGGGTCGATGGCCGCAATCAGCTCATGCTGTTCAATCAAGTCGTTCAGCGCATTGGCCACGGCACGCCATGACAGCAACGTTTCCGCGCTGCGGGTCAGATACGCGCCCTGCCAGACAAGCAGGCCATTGTCCTGCCTGTGAAAGCCCACGCGGGTATCATCGGCCAGCAAAAGCTCTGTAAAAATATCCTTGTAGCTTTCCCGCACAAAGCGCAGCCGGTCAATGAGCAGGGGATTCTTATTATAAAAGGTAAGATATTCGGCGTTGTCTGCCCGTGAAGAAGTCTCTGTCGCCAGCAGCTGCGGCAGTAGCGCGGGCGGAAATTCAGGCAAAGCAAAAGCGGAGAGCGCTTGCTCGCTCTCCGCCTGTGCGGGTGCTTCGGTTAAACTTCGTACAGCATCGGAAGGACTGCTTCCTCCGCCTGCTTCTTCAGACTGTTGGCTATCTGCGTCCAGCCCAGCGGGTTCGTCTTGCGGTCCGGCATCGTGGTGGTCTGCATCAGCTCGCGCAGGGTCTTGTCCACCATCTGCTGTGCTGTCCGTCCGATTCGATTGCAGCTCGTCAGCAGCGTGCCCTCCAACATCAGTTGGTCGCAGAGCGTCGGCTCGTTCTGCTCCAGATATTCCAGACGCAGCCTCGCGTAGCGGTTCAGGTAAGGGTTCGGCTGGTTCGGCAGGGAAAGGCTCGGAATCAGGTAGCCTTCGCGGTTTTTCGTGTACGTCATGAGTAACGGCCTCCTTTCGGCTGTTCAATTGTGTTGGTGTGCTTTCATTATGAACTGGTTCGTGTGGTATTGCAATGCTGTCACGGTTTAGTCGCAGCGCCTCGCGCCCAATGGCGTTCAGCATCGGTTCTGCGGCGGCCTGTACATAGCCGCCCAAACACAGTGAAATCTGACAGGTATCGAACTGACAGACACTTTGAAATGCCGGATAATCCTCGTCCTGCACCGGTAGTCCGATTCGCAGCCGTGCCATGTAGACAGCACTCTGCGTGACCAGTGCCTGCAAGAGCTGCATCTGCTCGTCAGGCTGCGCCCATTGCAGCGTACTGTCTGCCACATTGCGTTCCAGCATACGGCGGGCACGATCTGCATCGTTGGAAACGCCCTCTTGCGCCTGCGCAGCCAGCCAATCATCAGATTTATCTTGCAGAAGCAGCGGACGCGTTGTGTTCGTCACTTCCCACGGCCCGCCGGTGCGCGTCTGGCTCAATAGTGTGGTATCACCGATGGCAAAGACCGGCTTTGTCACCGCCACGCCCTGTCGACGCTGCAGCACGGTAATACTTTTGCTGCCGCGCATGACCAGCCGGTTTGCCTGCTTGTTCCAATATTCCATGCTGGCGCAGGCCGCGGCGTCGGGCCGCTGGGCGTGAATCAGCAGTTGGTTCAGATAGGTGGTGTGATAGTTGTGGGCGGCAGTGTACAAAAAGCTCTGCCACGCCTGCGGCGATGTTGTGACCCGCACGGCCTCCTGCCGGGCCAGCTGAAATATATCCTGCGGTTTCGGCATCTTGACACCTACCTTTCCAATTCATCTAAATTGTGCTCCTGTCGCGCAACTTCCATATCATGAAGCGCCGGCAGCAGTCGGCTTACATCTTTAAAGCCAACTGCATCCACATACAGGGCTTCGGCCTTGTCGCCACGATCCATGACGATCAGATCACTGACGGACAAAGACGGCATACTGTTGACGCAGGGGCGGTCATCATAATTAAAATCCCGGAAGCACTTGTCAGGTGTGTAGTCCCGGGGCATGTTGGCCACATAGGCACAGTGGTAATCGGTGGCCTTCAGCTTGTTCTGGGCGTAGTCATAATCCGTAAAGCGATATTCGCAAGTGTAATGTGGAATTTGATATATCAGCAGTCTGTCTAACTTATCACCCGGCTGCGGATGCTCCGGCTCAACATAACAGCCTCTTTTGAAGCATTGATTTGCATACTGCTGGATGTGGCAGAAACGACTACCTACGTAAAAGTGCGTATCGTCAACTGTCTGCAAATCTTTCACCAGCTGTGAACCATCCGCGTAGTTTTCAATGATACGCTGCCCGTTGCGCACCTGAAACAACTGCCGCCCATCACGGTTCAGAAACCGTGAGAAGCGAAGTGCGCTGCAAAGCTCCGGGGCATTGGTCCACTCGGTTATGTGGATGTCTTTGCCAACATGTACCTTTGTGTGACCATTTTCTTCCGTGTAGTAGTGAGGCCGGATACGATCTACGCCAACTGCCGTCACAAGCTGCTTTGCCATTTCAATGAGCTGCTTGTCATTGCAATCTGCAAAGGGGCCGCGGTAGTCATCACACAGGTAGTTGACACCGTTCCGTACCTGCATGATGGTTACTGCGCCATCCGGGTCACGGCGGTCAATTCCAACAGTCAGGCGCGGGTAGGGAAGATTGGTTCGCTCGTTCCAGGTGTACTCGTTGTTGTAGGGCATTTCTCTCAACTGCTTGTAGCGCTTCATCAAATCAGCCGTATTTGAAAAGAACTCCGTAGGAACTTGTTCTTCAAACTGCTGCGGAAAGACGTGCGACATAAAATCGGGAATCAGGTAATATCTGTACTCTGCCATTTCAACGCTCCAGAATGGGTTGTTTTTCCGGCATAAGATGGCGGGAGTTTCGTTCCAGAAGCTGCATGATGATTCCTACCATCTGCTCTTGTGTGTAGCCGGCGGGGAAGTAGCGGGCAATTTTGCTGACACTGATGGTCAGCGTCGGGTCACGGGATGGTACACTGGGCTTTTTGGTGTCCATGATTTCCAGCATCTTGCCGTGGTCCAACGCACCGTCCTTGCTGGCTGCCTTGAGCTTCTGTGCCTGCGACAACGAAGGTGAGCAGGACTGGGATTCAATGTAATCGAGGAAATCATTCTGCTCGGTGGAGGTAAGGTAAGATAGCTCTACCGCGGGGTTGAACTTCAGGCTTCCGTCGTCGACTTTCTTTTGCAGGTCGGGGACGAGACTGTTGAGGCGGATATATCTCTTTACCTGTGTTTGCGTATCGCTTACTCCGGCAGCGACCTTTTCAGCGGCAGTCAACTTCGGACCAACTTGGTCCGAAGTTAAATCAGTTCGACGTCCTTGATGCTTTACGGCCTCTAAACGCATCGCATACGCCCTGGCCTTCTCCATCGGGCTGATATGCTCTCTCTGAATATTGGAATCGACCATGTCAATAATTGCCTGGTCATCATCAATATCCCGCACCTGAACCTTGACCCTATCCAGCCCTGCCCGCTGTGCTGCGTGGAACCGCCTGTGCCCGCTGATGATCTCATACCCGCCCTCGGTGCGGCGGCGCACGGTCAGGTTGGTGAGCACACCGTTCTCCCGGATGCTGTCCACCAGCTTCTGCATATCCTCATCGTCGCGCACCTCAAACGGATGTCCAACGAACGGATGCAGCTCGGAAAGCGGCACCTCTGTGACCAAATCGCCGCTTTCCCGCTGCCTGTCAGCCTCCGAGGAAAACATATCATCGATTGAGGGCATCTTCATCGCGTTCAAAAACTTGTTCTTCGCGGCCATAGCCGGATACCTCCTTCGCAAATTCAATATAGGCCTTTGCACTGTTGCTTTTCGGGTCGTACAGAATCGTCGGCTCTGCGTTGGCCTGGCTCTCCTGTACCTTCACGTTTCTGGGAATCTCCGTTGTGAAAACGTGAATCTTATTGCCGTAGGTGCTGCGGACCTGCCCGCAGTAGTGGTCGGAAACGTTCGTGTGCTCGGTCATCGTCAGCAGGATGCCCTTCACCCGCAGCCCGGGGTTGATCTTACGCTGCACATTGGCAATGGAGGACGTCAGCTGCGACATGCCCACAACGGAGAATGGCTGCGCCTGCATCGGGATAATAATTTCATTGGCGGCGGCCAGCGCATTGGTCAGCAGCAGGCCAACAGAGGGGGAACAGTCAATCAAACAGTAGTCGTACTGATTGTTGTACTGCTCCAGGCAGGATTTCAAAAGTACCTCGCGGCACATCATCGTGCCCATGGCCAGTTCAAAGCCCGCCAGCCGCAGATTGGACGGGATAAAATCCACCCGTGCGGCAGCCTCCTTGCGTCCGGTCTGGTAGACACACTCCCGATTTCCTAGCGGCTTTTCGCAGGAGGTCTTCATCAACAGCTCTGTGATGGTCTGGTCGAGGTCCTTTTCCGGTGGGATACCGCAGTAGCAGGAAAGATTGCCCTGCGGGTCAAAGTCCACCATCAGGACGCGGTAGCCCTGCTGGGTCAGGGCAATGCCGAGGTTATACGTTGTGGTCGTTTTCCCCGTCCCGCCCTTCTGGTTTGCGATTGCGATTGTTTTCATCTTGTTTCCTCCAAAATATCATCCATGCTGATGCAGTGTGCGCGGTATTCCTGCATGTACTGCACCAGTGTGTCGTTGTAATCCTTGCCCACCGGCGGCGGGCGGTCCTCCACGGCTTTGCCGCTGCCCGCAAGGTGCGCAATAATATCCTGCGTTCGGGTCCGCCCTGCGTTGTCATTGTCCAGGCAGAGGACGATTTTGCGGACTGCCGGGAAATACTTCAAGAACGCATCCAGCGCCGCATAGTCCGTACCGCCCAGCGCCAGATAGTGGACACTGCGCCACGGCCCGGTGTGCTGCATGAGCTTTAGAGATGCACCGGACATAGCGTCAATGGAGGCCTCGTATACCTCAACCGTGTCGGCCTTAGTGCTGGCCTGTATGTAGAACGGGTAAATCTTCTTGCTTCCGGGAATATCACGCCGGAATTGCAGCTGCGTACAGCCACGTAAACTGCCGCCTTTCGCAACACCCTCACCATCACGTCCAACAAATACGCAGTTCGGGTGATTTTTGAAGCTGGTCTGGTACAAAATGCCCTCCTTGCGGCAGAACGCCAGTACATTGGGGTGGATACAGCGCCCACGCAGATACGCCATAGCTGCATAGCTGTTTGCGTCCGGCTTGGGCAGCTTAAAATCTCGCGGTGCTTCCGGTTCAGCGCGTGTCTGCGGCAGGCTTACAGGTTGGGACGAATGAACCACGCCGCCTTGGAGGCGGTTGATCTCCCGCACAGCCTCGACATAGGGCACCTTCTCGACATCGATCAGATACTTCAGCGCCGTGCGCCCGCGCAGGCCGATGCAGTGCCAGCACCAAAGGCTGTTCTTGCTGATGGTCAGTGAGCTGTGTACCTTGTGGCGGTATTCCTTGCCCACGAGCTTCAGGTTGCCTGGCTCAACGAGTTTGAAGTAGGTCAGCAGGTCCAGTTCCTTCGCCCGTGTGATTTCTTCCTTCGTCACCCCGGCCATACTCTACACCCCGTATTCTGTTTTTCAATCTGTTTTCTGTATCGTTCTAATCAGTCTAATTACTATCAGTCTTATTTGCATGTGATAATCACATCTCCAGAAGTGTGAAAATCACACTTCAAGAAATGTGATTTTCACATTTCTTGATTTATGACGAAACAGCAAAGTTTTTCACATAAATCAAGCTGGGCTTTCCCAGCCCTTGGCGCTTGCGCTCAATCAGACCCGCATCCTTTTCCAGCTCGAGCATCAGGCGGCAAGCCTTCTGGTTGGCACAGCTCAGGGCCTCCATGATTTCCTCGGTGGTGAAGATGATGTAGACCCTGCTCTGCTCATCCAGCCAATGATTCTTGACCGACAGGCTCATACGGTCCAGCAGGATACCGTACAGAACCTTGGCATCGGTGGACAGCGGCTTGAACTGCGGGTCTGTGAACAGCACCTTGGGGATGCGATAGAATGAGAACTGCTCGGCCTGACTGCCGTAAAAGTAGTCAAATTGCATGGTTGCTTCTCCAAAAAGCGCGCACTCGAATAAGCCTGACAGAATACCGTGCTTTTGGTATCCTAACCGGGCCTTATAAATAAGGTTGTGTGTGGCATTTTACCGTTCCAGCTCCTGCTGGTTCTGAGCATACTCGTGGGCATGGCCCCAGGTTTTCAGCAGAGAAAAAATCGTGTTCTGCATCTGCTCGGGCGTATAGCCGGGAGGGAAGAACCGCTGCACGTCAGATTGATTCAAGAAAAATTTCTGACGTTGATTGGGCTTCTGCTCGGTGAGCAGGGTATGCAGGTAGTGCTCCGTCAGTGTGCCGCTCTGGCTCATCTCTTTAAGACGGCGGGACTGCACCAGAGAAGGCGTGGCCTCGCAAAGCTCCATTTCGGCTTGCAGCCACCGCTGGTGCTCCGGCGTCATGTAGGAGATCTCTACCGCTGGGTTGAACGACATCCGGGATTCGTCGACCATTTGCAGAATGGGGGAGATGAGATAGGTCAGGCGGATGTAACGGTGCACCTGATTGCGGCTTTCATTCAACTCTTTTCCGACCAAATCGAGCGTTTGTGACTTCATCCCAACTTGGGATGAAGTTGTTCGGCCTTGGTGCTTGATAGCCTCGACCTTCATTTTGTACGCAAACGCCTTCTCACTCGGCAGCACATGCTCCCTTTGGATATTGCTGTTCACCATTAAAATAGTAGCTTCATCATCCGTCAGCTCCTGCACGCGGACCGGCACCTTCTCAATACCCAGCTCCCGGCAGGCCTCGCAGCGACGGTGTCCGCTGATGATTTCATAGCCGCCCTCGGGCCTGCTGCGCACGATCAGCGGAACAATAACGCCGCTCTCCCGGATGCTGTCCACCAGTTCGTTCATCTCCATATCCTTGCGGACATGGAACGGATGGTTGGCAAAGGTGTGCAGCTGCGCAGGGGAGACGTTCAATTCCAAGCTATTCGGCATGATTTATCCCTTCTTTCCTTCCTTTATCAGTCATAAAGCAAAATATATTTATAAAATTCGTACATTTCTATTGACATTCTCGGTGCAGTCAGTTATAATAATCAAGCTGATTCGAGACAGCTCGGTTGACCGGGTGTAGCGCAGTTTGGTAGCGCGCTTGAATGGGGTTCAAGAGGCCGTGAGT
>OHBM01000060.1_pt1 | contig 84554 bp, 141 predicted proteins | sample 1577251 | NCBI WGS metagenome assembly OHBM01 (sample SAMEA3541557, study PRJEB24748) | human gut metagenome | biome: human gut; feature: human-associated habitat; material: faeces | place: China | collected 2012 | reverse complement strand
CGAAAATGAAATCAAAAAAGGCATTCGCGACCATGATGTAAAATATATATTTCATGACTATATTCATACAAGTATGAAAATTCTTGAAGAAATTACTCGTCGTAGCGGTGGAGTAAAACTTCGTGAAGATAATATACTTTTTATGCTATCTAACAAATTAAAAGATATTTGTAATCAGTATGGCGTTTTTATTATGTCAGCAACTCAATTAAATGGTGATTATGTTGATTCTAAAACCCCAGACCAAAATCTTTTGCGTGGAGCAAAATCCATAGCTGATAAAGTAGATTATGGTTCAATTCTTTTAAATGTTCAAGACGATGACTTAATTTCATTAGAAAAAATACTAAACACAAAATTATTTGATACTCCAACTATTAAAATGTCTATTTATAAAAATAGACGCGGTAGATATAAAGGAGTTATTTTATGGTGTAAAGCAGATTTAGGAACTTGTAGAATTATTCCTATGTTTTGTACTACATATGCTTATGAACTTGTTCCTATCGATGATATAAAAATTACTCTTGAAGAAGAAAGTGCTTTTTGACAAGGACAATTTTTCTTAAAATGCTCTCCTATTCATTTAAAAATAATAGAGGAGATGAATTTAATGAAAGATTTAACAGGACAAATTTTTAATAGATTAACGGTATTGAAATTAGATACAGAAAGAAAATCCAAACAACAATATTGGATTTGTCAATGTTCTTGTGGTACAATAAAAAGTATACAAAGAGCAAACTTAGTTTCTGGTTTAACTCAATCTTGTGGGTGTTTACGCAAAGAAAAAATTTCAAATAATTTAGTGGGCTAGAAATTTGGTAAATTAACAGTTTTAAAAGATAGCGGAAAAAGGACTAAAGAAAGAGGTATTATTTGGGAATGCCAATGTGAATGTGGAAAAATTACAGAAGTATCTTCAAATAGTTTAAAACAAAAAACTACTATGTCTTGTGGTTGCCTGAAACAATCGCAAGGGGAGTACATTATAGAAAATATCCTTAAGAAAAATAATATTAGTTATAAAAAAAAATACGTTTTTTCTGATTTATTATCTCCTAAAAATGGTTATTTAAGATTTGATTTTGCTATATTAGATGATGATAATATGGTAAAAAAATTAATCGAATATGATGGAGAAACACATTCAACAAACTATATTGGAGGATGGAATACTAAAGAAAAAATTATGTATTAGCAAAAATGTGATGAATTAAAAAATAATTATTGTAAAGAACATGGAATTCCTTTAATTAGAATTTCATATTTAAATAAAGATAATATTTCATTAAATGATTTAATTTAAAATTAAGGAGAAAAATTATGAAGAGTGGTAATGTTGAATATAAGATGAGCAATAGAATGGCTAAAGAGATTATTCGTACTTATAAAGCCATTCCCAGTCTTGCTAAGCTTCGTCCGCAGGAAATGCTTGTCCATTATGTTAATGAACAGTGTGGACTTATGAGAAATTGTTCTAAAGTAATTACTTATGATAGTATTTGATAAATCAGAAATTCGTCAAGCTCTTGGGCTTGAAAATATTTATGATTTATTAATTGAATGGGGCGGAGATCCTGAATATACAGAATTCGGGATTCTCTCTTCCACCATTTGTCATAATCCTCCTGGAGAAGGTAGTAGAAAACTTTATTTTTATGAAAATACAGGATTATTTAAATGCTACACAGGATGCGATTCAACTTTTGATATTTTTGAATTATGTTCTAAGGTAATGAAAATTCAATATGATGAAGAATTTGATTTAAATGATTCAGTTTTATGGGTTGCTCGTCGTTTTGGTTTATCAGGTATGATAAAAGATGACGATATGGGTAAAACTTTAGATGATTGGAAAATTTTATCAAATTATTCTCGTATTCAAGAGATTGAATTAAAAAATAACAAAATTATTTTAAAAGATTATGATGATTCTATTTTAAATAGATTAAATTATAATATTAAAATAGTTCCTTGGCTTGATGAAGGGATTTCTCAAGAAGTAATTGATAAAGCGCGTATTGGTTTTTATCCAGGAGCAGATCAAATTACAATTCCTCATTATGATATTAGTGGAAGATTTGTAGGCTTGCGCGGACGCACTATGTGCAAAGACGAGGCGGAACTATATGGAAAATATAGACCAATGAAAATAAATAATCAATTATATAATCATCCTCTTGGAATGAACTTATATGGATTAAATTGGTCTAAAAATGCCATTAGCATAATGAAAAAAGCAATTATTTTTGAAAGCGAAAAATCAGTATTAAAATATGCAACTGATTTTGGTTGGAATAATAATATATCAGTAGCTTGTTGCGGAAGCAATGTTTCTTCGCATCAAATTCAACTATTGTTAGATAGCGGTGCGCAGGAAATTATAATTGCTTTTGATAGGCAATTCCAAGAAATTGGAGACGCGGAATTTCAACACTTAAAATTAAATCTTTTAAAGATTAGAACTAAATTTAAAAATGATGTGCTTATATCTTTTATTTTTGATAAAAATATGATTACAAAGTATAAGGATTCGCCAATTGATGACGGTAAAGAAAAATTTTTACAATTATATAAGGAAAGAATATTTATATGAATGATGATTATGATATTCCTATTTCTGTAAATGATACAATTATTTCATTAAGCGCACAGATTGAAGGATTAAAAAAGCAAAGAGATAGTTTGCTTCGGAGTTGTATTTATTGTGATAAATGTAATAAATATTATGATAAAACCAGTAATTGTATCTCAAGTAGAATTGAAACTCGAAAAATAATTAAATATAATGGAGATTTGGAAAAAGGATATACGGAAATGGAAATTCCTGTTCTTTTTCATATTTGTCCATTAGGCCATAAGATGGGAGAGAGTGGTTTATGATAGGTATTGTTTGGTGTAATACTTTCATTGAAGGAATTGAACAATTAGAAAGAATTGAAGAACAATATAAAGCAATGGATATAAAAGTAATAGAAAAAAATAAATCTATCAATCGTTATTCTATAATTTTTGAAAATGAAGATTATTGGAAAGTAGTTATTTCTACTGATAGCGCAAGAGGATATAAATGTAATATTTCTTATATTTCTCGTCAAACCCCTCTTTCAGTTATTGAAACTATTATTTTTCCATGCACAAGAGCCCTTCCTTATACTGCTTATCATTATTATGGTGATCCAGTAGGAGAGGACTGATATGAATAAGTAAATTATAGAAATTCTTAAATAATAGTGGTGGTATTATGAAAGGAGGTTGAATAGCCTATGGACTATCAACTAAAAGCTCCTCGCATCCCGCAGTATTCAGCGGTCGAACAGGTGCTAACCAATAGAGGGATTAAATTACAAGATATTCCTCATTATCTTAATACCACTGATGACGACATTATAGAACCAGCAACTATTGACAGAATAGAAAATGGCGCAAAAATGCTCGTCAAACATATTGCACAAAATGACAAAGTTCTTATATAGGTAGATAGTGATTGTGATGGCTATACTTCGGCGGCCGCGCTCATGAATTACTTATACTGTCTTTTTCCTGCGTTTGTGCAAAACAATATTTTTTATCGTGTCCATGCAGGAAAACAACACGGAATTATACCAGATAGTATTGATAAAGATATTAAATTAGTAATTGCTCCAGATTCTTCATCAAATGATTATTTAGAACACGAATATTTATATAAAAATGGTATTGATGTGTTGGTAATAGACCACCATGAAGCTGATAAAATATCATAGTATGCTTGTATTATTAACAATCAATTATGTGATTATCCAACTAAATCTTTATCTGGCGTAGGAATGGTTTATAAGTTTTGTTGTTATATTGATGAACTTATGAACGTTCAATACGCGGATCATATATTGGATTTAGTTGCTCTTGGAATGGTGGCCGACATGATGGATATGCGTGATTTTGAAACAAAACATTTAATTAATAAAGGCTTACAACAAATCACCAATCCTTACTTCAGAGGCATAATCAATAGAGATTAGTTTCATTTTAATAATGAGATTACGCCTATTGGAGTAGCTTTCTATATTGCTCCTTTAGTTAATGCAACTACTCGTGTTGGGACGCAAGAAGAAAAGCTCATGCTATTCGAGTCAATGCTTGATTTTAAGGGATACGAACTTGTCCCTTCAACAAAACGTGGATGTAAAGGTCAAGCAGAAACAAGAGTAGAACAAGCTTGTCGTAATTGTACTAATATCAAGAATAGGCAAACTAAAATCAGAGACACTAGCTTGGAAAAAATTGAATAGATAATCGCAAATCAAAATCTTTTAAGTAATAAAATCTTAGGAATTAAGTTAGATGGATTTGCTGCTGATAAAAATTTGACTGGATTAATGGCCAATCAATTAATGAGCAAATATCAACGTCCTGTTTTAATTCTTAATAAAACAATAGATGAAGAAACTCAACAAATTTGTTGGGAAGGCTCCGGCAGAGGATACGACAAATCCGCGCTTAAAGACTTTAGAGAATTTTGTCAAAAATCAAATCTAATTATGTATGCAGAAGGACATCCTAACGCTTTTGGATTTGGTATTATTGATGATAATTTTGATAAATTTATTGAATATGCGAATTCTGCTTTACAAGATTTTGATTTCACCCCAATTTATAGTGTTGATTTTATTTATCACACTAATGATTTAGTTGGAAAAGATATTATTGATATCGCTCAACTTAAACCACTTTGGGGCCAAGGGGTAGAAGAAGCATCTATTGCCGTTGAAGGAATAAAAGTTGCATCAAATAACTTAACTTTAATGTCAAAAGATAAAAATCCTACCTTGAAGATAACTATGCCAGATGGCATCAGTTTAATCAAGTTTAAGTCGTCCGAGGAGGAATACGAGAAATTGTATTCTGAATAGGGTTATGTGACAATTAATATCGTTGGTAAATGCGAACGAAATATATGGAATAATAACATTAGTCCTTAGATTATTATAGAAGATTACGAAATTGTAGATAGGGCTGCTTATTATTTTTAATAATTGACACTACGACTAATAGACTTAAAAAACCTATTAGGAGAAAATCATTTATGAAAAGATATAAGATTTTAGCAGGAAGCATTATTTGTTTTGTATTAATTTTTATTTTACAAACATCAGCTCTTGCTTTAAATTATAGCGAAATCACTACTTTTTCGGAAGCTTACATCCCTTCTGAATCATCAACTGTATATAATTTCTTACCAGAAGAAACTATTGATATGGAGCCTATGGATAGAGAAATTAATGATACAGTTAATCGTAAAGAGCTCAAATCTCTAATCCAAGAATATCAAGAGATTGTGAATAGTGCTCATGACTTAGCCGAAGCAACAAGAGCATTAGGGTATGATGAAAATCATCCTATTATTGAATTTGCTAAAAAAGAATATGAAACTGCTAATGGATATTTAGAAATTTATCAGAATCGTTTAGATAAAATTAATTCTCAATGGAGTGATAAATCATCTACTTATCCAGTAGCGACAGAAATTTGGCTTTATATGAAAGACCAAGGATGGAATGACGCGGTTTGCGCAGGTATTTTAGGTAATATGATGGCAGAATGTGGCGGTCATACTTTATCTTTACAGCCAACTGCTTCTAATAAATATTATTATGGAATTTGTCAATGGAGTAAAGGATATTCAAGTGTTTGGTATTCTAATTTAGACACACAATGTGAATTCTTAATAAATACTATTGAATATGAATTTAATACTTTTGGTTCTTCATATAAAAGAGGATTTAATTTTAATTCTTTTTTAAATTTAAATGATGAAAAAGAAGTTGCTAAAGCTTTTGCAAAATGTTATGAGCGTTGTGGATCAAGTTCTTTAAATCAAAGACAAAAGAATGCGACCACTGCTTATAATTATTTTACTAATTAATTTTACGGCTATATGAAGATTTATTTCTTCATATAGCCATTATTTTTATTTATGGAGTAGATTATGGGAAAATTTAATTATTATGCTGATGACATTAATATGGTATATTAGGCAACCCCACAAGAAAGTGGTAAAGCACTTTATAAAATTTTAGAATCTTTAGGATCATATGGGTATACATATAATGAAGTGAACAATAGAATAAATAAACAATTAAATGAACTGGGGATTTCTTCTAAAGACGATTTGTTCAAGGTATTAGATGAAATCGCAGACTTATGGATTAAAGCTTCTACCACTGGCTATAAAGAAGAAGGGTGGTTGCTCGGGCCGGGAACAGACGAAGAAACCGACAAGTCAAATGAAAAAAGTGATTTAGAAATTTTTGGAGAAAAACTTGAATCTGAAATTTTTTCTGAATCTAATTAGCCACATACAACAACTATTTCTTTTGGACCGCCTATGACAATTAAAGCTGACAACACAAATAATGAGTTTATTATATTTTAAATTTGACTAAATAATTAAAATATGGTATTATATAAATATAAATGAAGAAAGAAGAAAAATATTATGGATTTAAAAGAAATGATTGATAAAGCTCATAAATACGATAATAGTTTAGAATTTTTTGAAGAAAGAGAAAAACATACTAAAGGCTATATATATGATAGTCTTTGCTATAGATATCAATTAGCTCGCTATAAAGCTATGAAGGAAGATATTGAAAAGTATATTAATAGTAGAAGATATACTAAAAAGGAAGCTGAAAATACAGCTATGGAACTTTATGAAAGAGATTGTATGCGTTTTTATCAAATTCTCGATGAAGCAATTGGAGAACATGACTAATGTGGATTTATTGGAAAGAACAATGTGATTATTGTTCTAATTATGAGAATTGTTCTTATTATAATAAAGTTCAAGAATTAATTTCTAAATTAGATAGTATAGATAGACATACGACAGGTGTTTATGGAACATTGAAATGGACTTGTGATTATTTTATAGTTGATGAAAATAAATATTATAGATTAAACCCTGGAGAGTGTGAAGATGGAATTAACTCGTAAACAAGAAGAAGGATTGAAAATTGCGGTTGAGCGCTATTACGCCCATGAACGCTGGACTTGTATAGCTGGATACGCGGGAAGTGGAAAGAGCACTTTGATTAAGTTTATTATTTCTGCTCTTAATGTCGATCCAGAAGAAGAAGTTTGTTATGTGGCATTTACGGGTAAGGCCGCGACCGTGCTTCAACAAAAAGGTTGCCCAAATGCAACGACTGCTCATAAACTTTTATATAAAGCTAAAATGATGGCTAATGGAACCTTTAAATTTTTTCCAAAAGATAATAGTGAATTAGCCCAATATAAAGTAATTGTTGTCGATGAAGTATCAATGCTTCCTAAAAAGTTATGGGACTTAATGCTAACTCATGGTATTTATATTATCGCGGCCGGCGATCCAGGTCAATTGCCTCCTGTAGATCCTAATGAAAATAATCATGTATTAGATAAACCACACATTTTTCTTGATGAAATTATGCGTCAAGCACAAGATAGTGAGATTATTCGTTTCTCAATGTGGATTAGAGAAGGTAAATCTTTAATTTCTTATCGTCCAGAAGGAAAACAAGTAAGGGTATATGATAAAAGTCAAATTATACCTGAAATGTATGATTGGGCTGATTAGATTATTTGTGCTAAAAATGCCACAAGAACTAAAATTAATAACGAAGTTCGATTGAGAAAAGGATTTGATCCTAATACTCCTCAAATTGGAGATAAAATTATCGGATTACATAATAACTGGGACTTTATGTCTGAGAATCGAGTATGGGCTTTAACTAATGGCACTGTTGGGACTATTGAAGATTTTTATACTGAAGACATTCGAGTCCCTTATTATATTTCAGAAGTTCCCATTACTTATATGTTTACTCAAATTGTTTTAAGCGATGGAGATAAATTTTGTGGAACTCCTATTGATTATAAACAACTTATTACTGGCGAAGGAACTCTTACAGGTAGTCAATGTTATCAATTAAGAAATAACAAACAATGTCTCGATCCTCCATTTGATTTTTCTTATGCTTATGCTATTACTTGTTGGAAAGCGCAAGGTAGCGAGTATGGAAAAGTATTAGGATTTGAAGAAAATCATCCTTTTGATCGAGAAGAACATAAAAAGTATTTATATACTATGGCTACTAGAGCCAGTGATAAATTAGTAATTATAAGGAAGTAATATGTTAAATATATCTAATTTAAATTCAAGTATTAATGCTATACTTGAAAATAACATGTTTCTTAAAGACGCAGATTTAGCTTAGGATTTAAATTCTAATTTAGAACTTTTTACCCATGACTTAAATGTAGAATTAGATACATTAAATTCTATGGTTCATGATAATATGCATAAGATATCATCTCGGTCAAGGGAATTTGCTGATTTTTTAAAAGATATTCGTAGTATATGCGATAATTATATCTCTCGATTTGATTATTATTAAATAATATGATATTATATAATTATAAATGAAAGATGAAAGGAATGTGCGAATGAGATCATATTTCGGGATTCACAATCATACAATGTATTCTAATTTGCGTTTATTAGATTGTATTAATAGACCCCAAGCCCTTATTGACAAAGCAATAGAATTAGGGCTATCAGGAATAACTATTACAGATCATGAGTGCCTTTCTGCGCATATGGAAGTAAATCAATATGCGCAGAAATTAAGAGAAAAAAATCCTGATTTTACTATTGCTCTTGGTAATGAAATTTATCTTACTGATACAAGAGATAGCGGACAAAAATATTACCACTTTATTCTTATTGCTAAAGATGCTCTTGGACATAAAGCATTAAGAGAATTAAGTTCTATTGCTTGGATTCATAGTTATGTTGATAGACGAATGGAACGAGTTCCTACTTTAAAAAGTGAACTTGAAATGGTAATGGAACAATATAAAGGGCATGTTATAGCAACGACTGCCTGTATTGGTGGAGAACTTGGTAGTTGTATTTTACCAATGTTCCAAGCTGAATTAAATAAAGATATTGAAACTCAAACTAAATATTATAATCAAATAATTGATTATATCAATTTTTGTATTAAAGTATTTGGAAAAGATGATTTTTATCTTGAATGTGCGCCGTCTACTGATGCTGAGCAAATAATTGTAAATCATAAAATTTATCAAATCGCCAAGGCATTTGATTTAAAAATGGTAGTTGGAACAGATGCGCATTATTTAACTAAAGAAGATAGACCCATTCATAAAGCATATCTTACTTCTAAGCCAGGAGAAAGAGAAGTTGACGATTTCTATAAATTTACTTACTTAATGACAAGTGATGAAATTCTTGAATTAATGGAACCTTATGCTAATGATTGGGATAAAGGTAATAAAACAGGAAAAGAATTGATAAATTGGATTCTTGATAACACTCAAGAGATTCAAAATAAAATTTCTTTTTATTCATTAGAAAGAAAACAAATTATTCCAAAAGTTGAAGTAAAGGATTATAAGAAAGGATTTATTCCTTCAAACTGGTTCGATAAATATCCAATTATCTGTTCTTTAATTAATAGCGACAATATTCAAGAACGATATTGGGTAAATGAATGTATTAAAGCTTTACAAGAAAAGCAACTTTATGATAATAAAAATTATTTGGAACGACTTGAAATTGAAGCTGATATTATAAAAGATATTGGTGAAAAATTAGATGACTGTCTTTTCGCTTATTTTAATACTTTCCAACACTATATTAATTTATTTTGGGAGTGTGGAAGTATTGTAGGACCTGGACGTGGTTCTGCGACTGGTTTTTTATCTAATTATCTTTTAGGTATTACTCAATTAGACCCAATTCGTTGGGGACTTCCTTATTGGAGATTCTTAAATAAGGAGCGCGCAGAATTACCTGATATTGATATTGACCTTGCTCCAAGTAAACGCCCCGCAATTTTTAAAGCAATTAGAAAAGAACGCGGAGAATTAGGACTGGTTCAAGTTGCTACGTTTGGAACAGAAGGCACTAAACAGAGTATTTTAACTGCTTGTCGTGGATATAGAAGTGAAGAATTTCCAGAAGGAATCGATGTTGATAATGCTCAATATATGTCTTCGTTAATTCCTCAAGAGCGTGGATTTTTATGGCCTATCCATGATGTTATTTATGGTAATGAGGAAAAAGACCGTAAACCCGTTCAAGCATTTATTCGAGAAGTAAATCAATATCCTGGTCTTTTGGATATTATTGTATATATTGAAGGAATGGTTAATAAACGTTCTTCTCATGCTTCTGGCGTTATTTTATATGGTGACGATCCATTTGATACCGCATCATTTATGAGAACTCCTAGCGGAGATATGATTACTTGTTGGGATCTTCATAAAGCGGAAGCCGCAGGAGATACAAAATATGATTTCCTCGTAACTGAAGCTTCTGACAAAATTATTACTTGTTATCAATTACTTCTAAAAGATAAACAGATTCCAGAATTATCTTTGCGAGAATTTTATAATAAATATATTCATCCAGAAGTAATAGATACAACCGATCAAGCAATTTGGGATCACCTCGCTGCCGGTGATGTATTAGATGTATTCCAATTTTCTACGGGTGTTGGTTTGGCGATTGCGAAACGCCTTAAACCCCAAGACCCTATGGAAATGACAGCAGCCAATGCTATGATGCGTCTTATGTCTGAAAAAGGTAAGGAATCACAGCAGGATAGATATTATCGCATTCAGCATTCAGGCATTAAAGTATTTGATAATGAAATGAAAGCTCAGCATCTTCCACAAGAATTAATTGATAAGATGCATAAACATTGTGATAAATATTATGGATGTTGCCCTATCCAAGAGCAAATGATGGAAATCCTTATGGATGTGGCTCATTTTACTCTTGGTGAAGCTAATACTGCGCGTAAGATTGTTGCTAAAAAACAAATGGCTAAAATTCCACAATTGAGAGAGCAAGTATTTAGTAAATTTGATAATGAAAAATCTGCTGAATACTTTTGGGAAATCGCCGTTGCTCCTCAATTAGGATACGCATTTAGTCTTAATCACTCTCTTCCTTATTCATTTGTGGCAATTCAAATGATTTACTTAGTAATTCATTTTAATCCCATCTATTGGGATACTGCTTGCTTAATTGTCAATAGCGGTTCCCTTGAAGATAATAGTGAAGAAGAGATTGTAGATATTTATGCTCCTGAAGGTGATGATTTAGCTAATGGAGTAACATTTGAAGATCTCCCTGATAAAAGTGGTAAAATCCGCAAAACCGCGGCCACTGATTATGGAAAAATTGCTAAGGCCATTAGTGACATTCAAAAAGCAGGAATTGAAGTAGGTCTTCCTGATATTAACAAATCTAAATTTGGATTTGCTCCTGATATTGAAAATAATAAAATTCTTTTCGGATTAAAAGGTATGCTGAATGTTGGTGATGAATTAGTTAATACAATCATTGCTAATCGTCCTTATTCAAATCCTAAAGAATTTTTATACCGTATTAAGCCAGGTAAACAAGCTATGATTTCTCTTATTAAAGGCGGAGCCTTTGATAATATGATGGATAGAAAAGAATTAATGGTTTGGTATATTTGGGAAACTTGCGATAAAAAGAAAAGAATTACTCTTCAAAATATGGGCGGACTTATGAAGTATGATCTTCTTCCAGAAGAAAATGAAAGTCAAATTATGGCTCGCCGTATTTATGAATTTAATAGATATTTAAAAGCAATTTGTAAAACTACAAAAAATAATGGTCTATATCAACTTGATGAACGAGCTATTAATTTCTTAGTAGAAATTGGAGAAGATAATAATATTCAATTTGATGGAACTAATTATTCTTTAAGTGAGAATATTTGGAATGGTATATACCAAAAATGGATGGATATATTTCGCACTTGGATTGCTAATAACAAAGATGAAATTTTAAATAATCTAAATATAAAAATATTTAAAGATGATTGGAATAAATATGCTAATAAAAATAATTTATCTGCTTGGGAAATGGAAGTTCTTTGTTATTATTATCATACTCATGAATTGAATAATATTAACAATGATAAATATGGATTTGTAGATTTCTTTAAACTTCCAGAAGATCCAATAGTTGACAGAAGTTTCACTAAAGGAAATCATACTATTCATATTTATAAATTATTTAAGATTTGCGGGACTTGTATTGCAAAAAATAAAACTAAAAGCACCGTAACTATTCTTACTACTACTGGTCCTGTAGAAGTAAAATTTAGAAAAGAATATTTTAGTTTGTTTGATAAACAAATTTCAGAGCGCGGTGCAGATGGAACCAAACATATTGTTGAAAAATCTTGGTTTAATCGCGGAAATATGATTGTAGTCTCTGGAATCCGCAATGGAGATAATTTCATGTCAAAAAAATATGCTTCTTCTGGAGGACATCAATTATATAAAATTGATGAAATTTTATCCAATGGCGATTTAGTTTTAAAAGATGCTCGTTATCAAGGAGGAATTGAAGAAGATGTATAAAATTATTGCATTATGTGGAAAATCTGGTGCGGGAAAAGATAGCCTAATGATGGCTACCTTTTCTCACTTAGAAGAATATTTAAATCCTATTATAAGCCACACTACGCGCCCGAAGCGTGAAAAAGAAATAGCAGACAAAAATTATCATTTTGTTTCAGATGATCAGTTTTTAACTTTAATTGATGAAAATAAAATGTTAGAAACCACTTCTTTTAATAATTGGTATTATGGTACAAGTATTGATAGTTTGTCTGATAGTAAAGTTAATATTGGTGTTTTTAATCCTGAAGGAATTATAAGTCTTCTTAAAGATGATAGAATTGAATTGGAGATATATTATATCACCGCTAAAGGAAAGACACGCTTAATTAGACAATTAAATAGAGAAAAAAACCCTGATGTAAATGAAATCATTAGAAGATATACTACTGATGAAATTCAATTTCAACTAATGAATGATATTAAATGCAATATTATGACAAATGAAACATTAGAAGATTACAATAATATTGTTAACCTTTTAACTCAAAAAGTTAAGCAATGGGCGGAAATGGACCAAGATAAATAATTATTTACTAACAAAACCTAAATATAGTAGAATATTCTAAAAGAACTACTATATTTAGTTTGGAGGCAAAAAAATTGTATATTATTAAACGTGATGGAAGTATAACTCAATTTAATAAAAAGAAAATTATTAACGCAATAAATAAAGCATTTATTGAAGTTGATGGTAAACTATATGAAGATGATACCGCAAAAGATATCGCAGAAGACATTGAAAGACAAATAAATCATTTCCCTGATGGAAGTGTTGGAGTAGAAGATCTTCAAGATTGGATTGAAGATTATCTAATGCGTTCTGAGCGACGCGATGTTGCTCGTGCTTATATCAGATATAGATATAAGAAAGAAGTTGCTCGTAATAAAAAAGATGATTTTATTAAAGCCATTCGTGAAAAACTTGATGGTAATAATGTAAAAAATCAAAATGCTAACGTTGATGAACATTCATTTGGTGGTCGTATAGGTGAAGCAAGTAGTGTTGTCACCAAACAACTTGCACTTGATTATTTACTTTCACCTATGGCTCGTAAGAACCATATTGATAATATTATTTATACTCACGATCTTGATTCTTATTATGTCGGTTCTCATAACTGTTTAAGTATTCCTTTTGATGATTTGCTTGCTAATGGATTTAATACTCGTCAAGCAGATGTTCGTCCAGCAGGCTCAATTAATACAGCATTTCAATTAATTGCTGTTATTTTTCAAATCCAAAGTCTTTGTTAGTTTGGCGGAGTTAGTGCCACTCACTTAGATTGGACTATGGTTCCTTATGTAAGAAAATCTTTCTTTAAACATTTCAATGATGGTATTGAATTTTTATATGAAGGATTAGATATGAGTAAGTATGATGGTTGTTATAGTAAAGAAACTCCTATTGATGATGATTTTTATAAATCATTTCCAAAAGCATATAAGTATGCTATGAAAATGACTACTCGTGAGACTCATCAAGCTGCAGAAGGTCTTTATCATAATCTTAATACTTTACAATCTCGTAGTGGTAACCAATTACCATTTACAAGCATTAACTATGGCACTTGCACCAAGTCTGAAGGTAGAATGGTAACTAAGGCATTATTAGACGTCTCCATTGAAGGTCTTGGTAAATTGCATAAGACTTCAATTTTTCCCTGTGGAATTTTCCAATGTATGAAAAGTGTTAACCGTAAACCTGGTGATCCTAACTATGATTTATATAGATTAGCATTAGAAAGCACCGCGAGACGCCTTTATCCTAATTATGCAAATGTTGATTGGTCTGGTAATGCGGGATATGATATTAATGATCCTCGCACTTATTTTTCCACAATGGGATGTAGAACTGCGAATGGATGGGATATTAATGGATTCGGCCAGCTTAAAGATGGACGTGGAAATATTTGTCCAGTTACTATTATTCTTCCAACTCTTGCAATGATGGCCGTTACTCTAAATGAAAATGATAATTGGGATGACTATAAATCATTGTCTCAAGAAGAGCGGACTAAAATTGGCGTAGAACGATTTATGTCTTTACTCGATAGAAAAATCAATGAAGCACGTATTCAATTAATGGAACGTTTTGAATGGATTTGTTCTCAAGATCCAGGCTCCGCGAAATTTATGTATGAAAATAATGTTATGGCAGGCTATATCCCAGAAGAGGGAATTCGTTCTGCTCTTAAACATGGAACTCTTGCTATTGGTCAGTTAGGTTTGGCAGAAACTCTTCAAATTCTCATTGGTAAAGACCATACCACTTCAGAAGGAATGGAATTAGCTAAACAAATTGAACAATTATTTAAAGAAAGATGCGCTGAATATAAAGAAAAATATAAATTAAATTTTGGTGTATACTATACGCCCGCAGAAAATTTATGTTATACAGCTATGACAAAATTTAAAGAAAGATATGGCGAAATTCCTAATGTTAGTGATAAAGAATTTTTTACCAATAGTATTCACGTTCCAGTATGGAAAGAAATGAGTCCTTTTGATAAAATTGATATCGAATCTGAGTTAACTGGTTATTCTTCTGCGGGATGTATTACCTATGTCGAACTTGATTCTACTGTAAAACATAATATTGATGCTCTTGAAACTATCGTTAATTATGCAATGGATAAAGATATTCCTTATTTCGCAGTAAATGTTCCTAATGATACTTGCCTTGAATGTGGTTATTGTGATGAATTTAATGATTCTTGTCCTGAGTGCGGGAGCCACAATATTCAACAATTACGTCGTGTAACTGGCTATCTTACAGGCAATTATAAAACTGCTTTTAACTGGGGTAAACAAAAAGAAGTCGAAGCAAGAGTAAAACATACAGGAGCATTAGAATGAAATATGCAGGAATTATAAAGAATGATTTGGCAGCGGCACCCGGAGTATGTGTATCATTTTTTACACAAGGGTGTCCGCACCATTGTGAAGGATGTCAGAATCTTGAAACGTGGGATTTTAATGGCGGTAAAGAATTTACTAATAAAGTATTAGATGAATTAATTACTGCTATTAATGCAAATAATGTTGAGCGCAATCTTTGTATTATGGGTGGAGAACCTCTCTGCCCTGAAAACGAATTTTTAACTAATTTAGTTATTACTGAAATTAAAAAAATATATCCAAACATTAAAATATATATATGGACTGGATATGTTTACGATGATTTAAAGAATAGTAATAATATTAGAATTAAGAATATACTAAAAACCGCTGATTATCTAATTGATGGACCATATATCCAAAAGGAAAGGGATATTACTTTACCTTTGCGCGGTTCCCGCAATTAGAACATTATTAATTTAAAACTTGACAAAAAAGAAAATTTGTGATATAATTTTTCTATGAAATAGATAGGAGATTATATAACGATGAATGTTTTTTATACTAATACAATGGGAGAATTATATAATTCTCCTCGTAAATTCGAAGAAGGAACTATTGCCATTTCTGGTGAAGATCAGAAACAATATTATTACACGGGAAATGAATGGGTAATGATAGGAACTACTACTAACAGTTTATCAGATAATTCTACTACATTTCAAACTGGAATGAATTTATATGATTTTAATAAAAATATTATGATACAAATGAATCCAATCAATGAAGAAGAATTAAATAAATTAATGAGTAGTATCAATGAAATGAGTGAATATGGAATGTATTATATGTTATTATGTAAAGATTATAATTATTATACCATTTTTCACAAAAATATTCCTCCAATTATTTCAACTGGTTCTGTAGCGAGTATGGTAATTATACTTTGTCAAGAATTAGGAAGTATTGTTGGTTGGGAAAAAAATAATGATGGCGCTATTGAAATTTGGATAAATATTGATAATGAATCTTATTGTTTTTATTTATTCCAATATGATGCTGGTATTGTGGAGTGTAATTAAATGATTGTTTGTAATATTAATTTATTTTCAATGGAACAAAATGTTTTTAAAACTTATGATGACGGAATGGCAGTAACTATTGGAACTTGTAGTATTTCTGATCTTCCAAATGTTTTAGTAGCATCTTGTTATAAGAACGATACTGATACTATACGTTTATATGGTATTGAAGATTTTATTAATGAATTAATTCCAAAAATTTATGAAAGTAATAGTTTAAATTATTCCAATAGAAAAGAAATTAAAGTTGAGGTAGGTTAATGAATAAGTATCTTGTAAGTGCTACAGAAGTTTATCGTGTAGATAATGAGGAAAGTGCGGCCGCGCTTATTGATGAGGCTAAGGCTGAAACTAAATATATTTTAGCTAAGTATAGTTCAGTAAAGAAAGAAAAAAAGGCTAAGGGTGAAATTGTCGATGAATGGTATCAAGTCACTCTTGTTAAGAAATTCAATGATGAAAAAGATCCTATTAGTAATATTGATGTAAATTATGAGGTAAGCTTTTAATGAAGTTTGAACGAGTAAGCAAATATCCTGATGCGGTTTTGCCTGTAAGAAAAACAGCAAAATCCGCAGGCTACGATTTTACAGTAGCGGAAGATATTGTAATTCCAGCATACAAGAATTTGTTAAATAGATTTCCAACACGTTATTTTGATTCAATTTCTCTTGAAGATATGGGTAATATGACAAAAAATCTTAAAGCAAAACCAACTCTTGTGCCTACTGGAATTAAATGTGAATTAAATGATAATACATATCTTGAATTATCAGTTCGTAGTTCTTGTCCTTTAAAATATTGGCTTATTCTTGCCAATGGTGTAGGAATTATTGATGCAGATTATTATAATAATTCTGATAATGAAGGACATATTTATTTTCAAATGATTAATTTATCTCCTTTTGATATTCAACTTCATAAAGGTGATGTTATTGGTCAAGGTATTATTAAACCTTATTTAATCACCGAAGATGATAATGCTTCTGGTGATCGCCTTGGAGGATTTGGCTCAACTTCAAAGTAATTACCTCAAACCTTAAAGAAAGGAGGTAATTACTTGAATATCCTCTTTTTAGATTTATCTACTAAATCTACTGGTTATTGTGTATCTAATAGCGAGGGAGAAATGTTAGATTATGGACTGCTAACCGCGATTTCCTCTAATAATTTAGATAGAATACAAAAAATACAAAATTAGATTGTTGAGTTAGTAAAAAAATATAATATAGAAAAGATAGTAGCGGAAGATGTTCATCCTGAAACTTATGGGTATTCTGACACTTCACGTTTATTAATGTGGCTTCAAGGAGCAGTAATGCTAGGAGCGCACGGAGTTAATTCTTCATTTACTTCCAAAACATTAGAGTTAATGTAGGCTAGCGAGTGGCGCAAAAAACTTGGAATTAAAACCGGTCGCAGTATTAAACGTGAAACTCTCAAACAAGCCGATATTGATTTTGTATAGCAAAAATATAATATAAAAGCCAATGATGATATATGTGATGCTATATGTTTATATACCGCATATTTTACGAAAGAAAGTTCCAATAATGATTTTAATTGGGAATAATAAATAGGCCTTAAATAAATAATCCTCCTTCCTTTCTTTTAAAATATATTAGAAGTTAATGGAAGGAGGTATTTTTTATGTCTACTTTTATTGCCTAGCATTTTATAGAAATATTTTTTGGTCTTATTTCTGCTGGCCTCTTAGCCTTTTGTAGATATATTTATACTCAAATGAAAATGTATCAAAAATTGGCAGAGGAAAAGAAAGATGAACAATTAGAAGAATTAATTGAAGAACACATAGCTCCAATTAAAGAAGATCTAAATAATTTAAGATCTTTCGTATTAGAAGAAAAGAAGATTAGTGAGAGATATATTGAAATAATTCTTGCTTCTTATAGATTTAGATTAATTCAATTATGTCAAAGTTTCTTAAAACAGGGATATATGACTTCAGGACAGTATGAATAGTTAGTCGAATTCTTTAAAGTATATGCAGGTTTAGGTGGAAATGGATAGGCTAAAGAGTACTATGAAAGGACTTTAAAATTACCGCTTAAAGACTAATAAAAAAAAATAAGGGAATGAAACAAAAATAGTTTCATTCCCTTATTTTTTTTATCTATTTAAATAAAAGATTAGTATTATTTATAATTTCTTCACCATAAGTTCCCACCAAATCCGCAATCAATTCTTCTTCTTCTGGTTTTAATGAAATATTATAGCTAAAAATAGCAGCGTGAGTTAGTTCATGTGCTAATACTTTTTTTAATTTTTTATTACTAACATTTTCATTAATATAAATTGTTGAAGTAGGATCATCGCAAGAACCTAAAGTATATATTCCAGAAGGTCGCATCAACATAGGATGATTGGAAGATACTAATAGTATCCTCCAATTCCTATTATTAATATTAACCATTCATAGATCCAATTTTAGATGCTAAAGCCTAAATTTTCTTCTCCATATAAGAACGTTCATCATTAGATGCATCTTCAATCATTTCTACTATATCAGAGCTTAATTCTTGAAGATACTTATCTAATTCTTTTATCTAAACACTCTTATCTTTATGAAGTTCTTTGGCTTCTATATACATCTTTCTATGAATACCACTACGCCCTTCTCTACTATCATGGGTTTCATGAGATTTTCCACTCGTTGGCATTTCATATTCATGCTCATCATAATCATAATCTTCCCAATCATAATCATATGTCATAGGTTTATAGATTCTTTTTTTTATGAGGAGATTTATATTTTTCAGTATAATAATGTGTGGTTTCAGGTAATTCATTCATAGCTTCAGTAATAGTACAATAATAAATAGCCTCTTCAAGGTCTTTTATCATATCTATTACTTCGCCCATTTCCTTTGTATCAACACATTCTAAATGAGCCATTTGGCTTTCTACTTGAGCTAATAATTGTTTTTTAATTTCTTGGAATTTATCACACATTTAAAAAACCTCCTTATGCCACTCTCTCGATAATTAAGCTAGCGTTTTCAACATCAATAGCCTATGAACTCGTGTTTTCAATACTAATTTGAGTGCAACAACCGCCTAACACATCGAGGAATAAAGCACGTGAAACATTATTAAACTGTCCAGTAGCCGTAGGAGTAGAAATCATCGTAGAAGTAGTAACTGGCTCTCCATTAATGGCTATAGCCAAAGAAATAGCTCCCGCAGTTCCAGTAGTTGGAAGTCCTATATTACCTCCAAATGAAATGCGGAAACGAGCTCTGCGCTGACCGTTCGTAAGACCGCGGAGGGTAACTAAACCGCTACCCTCGCGATACATTATGGAATAGTTTCCAGCAACAGCGATGTTAGTAAATACTACATTAGAACCAGTAGCGACTGATTGTAAAGCATTAGCCGTTATTTCCATAATTTAACCTTCTTTCTTCAATCAGGAATTGCAACCGCATCCTGAACCATATCCCCATCCATAACTGGTATAGCTAACACCGGTATAAGGATTAGCAACAATATAAGCAGGAGTTGCTTTTGGAGACAACTGATCAATAAGATAAGCATTTTGAAGATTTTGAGAAATCTAATTTTTAAGAGTGCTATTTTCGCTGGTAAGAGTCTCAATTTTATCTTGAACAAGGAAGTCAAGAATAGAACGCATATTAGCATTATTGTTGTCAATAATATCGCGGACACCATCAACGGTAGCCTAACGATTCTGGCAAGCGATACTAGCGAGATTGTAATTAAGATCAGCAAAGCTAGATTGAATTAACTGTTTATTCTCGCAGCAACATTGAGCATTAGTAGCTGCCATATTATTTAATTGCTGAGTTAAATTATTAGTATTCTGCATACTTGCTACAGTATCAGCATTAATAGCCTGAGTGATACTAAAGGTATTTTGCATATTATTCATACCCATATTACAGATATCACTCTGTAAAGTGCGAGTATTAGCATTATTAGTTTCAGCAAGATTAGCAAAGCCACTTAAAAGATTAGTATTTACTCCACTAAAACCATTACAAAGGCTAGAAGCTAAACCGTTAACCCCAGATTTAAGATCGCTCATGTTAAAGCCATAACCAATTTCTTCTCTGGTTGTAGTGCCTTGGAAACCAGAACCATTAGCACCATTATTACCCCAGCCATTACCGCCCCAACCATTGAAGCAGAATAAGAACAGGATAATAATCCACCATGCTCCGTCTCCCCACATTCCGCCATCATTATTACGATAGCCATTTCCAGAAGCCGCAGCAATATCAGATAATGAATAATTCGGCGTGCTCATCGGATAATTGTAATTAAACATAACAAAACCTCTTTCTATAATTTTATTTATTTAAACCCCATTTGGGACTTAAAACTATTAAATTCTTTATCGAAATTCAAGCCTCTTGATTCAAACAAATTACGAGCAAATTTTTCAATGTCATCGGATTGACCGTTCCGTGCCATTTGTAATAAATTATTACCCATTGGCGTTCCACCCATTTGATTTTCAAGCATAGATAAAACTAATTGCTATGGATTTTGACCGTTTTTAATCATAGCAATAATCTGCATTGGATTCATTGATTGCATCATTTGAAACTCTCCTTAAAAATTAAACTGCGGTTTGCTCTCTACTGGTTGCTATTGAGCTGGCTAATCCGCCCCCTGAGACGGCGCAACCGCGTTATTAGATCCCATGATCTATGCGAATACTTCTTTAATAGAAGTTAGAGTAGTATTGAATTCTTCTCGTGTTATATAATCATTGTTAGGCTAAGAAGAATTCGGGATTTCCTTTAATTCATACATATTAATAGAAGCCGTTCCATCCATATTTATTTGTTTTGTATAAATTCTACGATTAGCATAGTCGGGAAAATAAAAAACTGAACCATCAAAATCTATACTCATAGCTCGAACCTCTTCTAAAGAAGCAACAGGTCTAATTCGCTATGCAGTATTGTTTTGAATCACAGGTGTAGCAGTTGTTCCATAAATAGGTCTATTATTACCTATTGGATACTACTGCTATGGATAACCATAAGTATTCATGTTATTACCTCCGGAGAAATATATTAATGAAAGGTTTTATCTTTTCCTTTCATTAATATATAACTTTTATTTTGTGTAAATATATTATAATTACTGACACTTTTTGGATAAAAATTTCACTTACTTAAAATTAAATAAATTTGACACTTTATAATTTTTTATTTTACAATATTTAAAAATTTTTGTATAATTATAATGTAGAAAGAATATAAAGATAGAAAAATTTTTTCTAAAATAAACAAAATGAAGGTGATTAAAATTTTTATCGTAGGTGTTTGCGACAATAGCGATTAGCAAAATGACTCATTGGAAGAAATAATAAATCAGTATTTTAAAGATTTTAATTTACCAGGATATGTATATAAATTTACCGATCCTGAAAAATTAATTAACTCTAATATTGATTATGATGCAATTTTTTTAGGAATTACATTTAAAAAAATGGATGGTATTGAAATAGCTCATCTCTTAAGAGTAAATAGCTATATTGGAAAAATAATTTTTGTTTCCTCTCAAATAAATTATGGAGTGGCTTCTTATGAAGTAAAAGCATTTAATTTTGTCAAAAAACCTGTTAATAAAGAAAAAATTTTTTCTATTTTACATGAAATTAGAGAAGAAAAAAGACGTGAATATAAAAATATTTAGACACTCCTAATGGAGAAATAAAAATTGATTTGAATAAAGTATTATATGCTGACATCCAAAAACGAAATTTATGTTGCCATTTAGAAAATGAGGTTTTAAATAGTAAAACTTTAAAAACTTCTTTTAAAAATTATATAGGGACTTTAGTTTACCATCCAGATTTTGTCTTTATCCCACCAAGTTTAATTATTAATTTAAATCAAATTAAAATAATGAATAAAGATAATTTAACTTTTAAAAATGGTGAAGTTTTATACTTTCCTAAAAAAGGCTATGAAGAAATTAATCGACGATGGAAAAATCCATTTAGATAAAAAAAAAATAAGGGAGACATTCAATTAAGAATGTCTCCCTTATTTTTATTGTTTTAAATCATCACTTGGAGTACGATAATTATTTACTGTAGATTCAATCTTTTCTTGTAAATATTTATTCAAATCACCAAAAGCATTATTTAAATACTCTTTAGCGTCATCACTTAAAATAAGTAATACCGCTTGATAAGTTCTCTAAAATGCTTCTTTTTGAGCAGCTTCATCAAACTTACCTTGCTCTTTAAGAGAATTTACATAAGTTTGATTAGTGGCAATAACACAGTTGGTAATTGTGTCAGTAGCCATTTGTACATATTTATTCAAAATATCATTATTAGTTTTCTTTTGTAATTCTGTACTTTTTGCTTTAATCCAAATAACTATAAAAGTAGTTAAAGCGCCAAGCATAGGAATCAAACATACTTGGAATAACTGATTAATTAAATTTTGATCCATAATATTATCTCCTTTTTCTTACAATAAATTTATATTAAATCCAAGCCACGGGAACAGGTGTCCAAGTGCCTGTGGTAGAAGTTCTATATTTAAAAGTACCAGTTTTAGCAGTTGTATCTATCCACACTAAAGGTGCGGTCCCAGATGCGGGTTGAGTAGATCCAATATAAATAGAATAATCAGTAGTAGTTCCAACTGTAGGAGGTGTGGCATTATCAACATATTTTTTAGTTGCTAAATCCATATCCGCGATAGGAACATAAGTATTATCCATGGTAATTTTACCATCTTTAGTCATTATATTAGACTTATTTTTATAAATTGCTTGTGTTACGTCATCGGGAACAGTTGCTAATTTATCATCAATTTGTTTAATAGCGCTACTTACTTTATTATTAATAGTTACTTCAGCATTGTCTACTGCTTCCTAAATCTAAGCAACTTTTTCATCTACGTTGATCGCGGCAGCTCCTTCAATACCCATAACCGCAAGATAATCATTAGCTTCACTAGTCCATCCATTTAAAGTAATAACTTTTCCTTTAATGGTATAATGATCTGTTTCTTTTAACATAATACCATTATAATATAAAGTTAAAGCGCTACTATCATCAAAATCGAAAGGAATTGTAAATGTATTCTAGTTTGCTTTTGCTGTAAACACATATTTATTTATAGGTTTGTTTACTATATTAGTAGGACAAGTAACATTATGCTCAATTCCATTAATATTTATTGTACCAATTTTACTTCCAGTATCATCAATATTTTCATAAGATACTTCTGATAATTCTGCTAAATTACGTCCATTTTCATCATAAGTAGCATAATCCGAGTGATCAGTATATAAATTTAATCTTTTGTCTTTAGTATCAATATAAAATTTATGAGTATCTTCTGTGAAATAAGCATATCCTTCTGTAATAGGAGTACTGTCTATTGTTGTAAATAAAGTTTTTCCTGAACCCAAGGCAGGAAAAGGAACTTTACCATTAACCACTTCAGCATTGTCATAGGAAACTAAATTATTTGAGTCTCCTTTTAAAATTTTAAATAGAGCCATCGATCTTCAATAACTCCTTTCTATAAATTAATGGTATAGAATTAAATTAATAATTCTATACCATTTAGTTTATTTATTCAAGAACAATCCAATAAACATCCAACCCATTACCACCAACAAATCCTTCTAAACGAGCTAAACGCTCCCAAATTTGTTGAACTACTTGGCTATCATCAATTACATAATAATCTTCTTCTTTTACGATAGAATCTAAATTAAGTTTAGAATAAACCTGAAGACTTGCTGGTAATGTATTTAAATTATATAATAAATTATTAGAATCTTTTTCTATTCTGTAAAAAGTTATCATATAATTTAAATTACCAGATTTTTTAGTAGCGCTATAATTTAAAACCCAAGGAAAAATAATTTTATCTTTATGAGTCAAAGTATCATAATATGGAACTGGATAAATGCGTTTTTCATTATCAGCATTAATATACTGAATAATACACATCATATTAGTTAAATCCATAGTGTCAAAATATCTATCTATTTCAAAATAAATAATTTCAGCAGCGTGATCACCCTCAACTGTAATATAATTATTTTCATTACTAATAGTCCTTGAATTTAAATTTACCTAAACTAATTTTTCATCTTCTGGAGCCGGAAGAGCTGGATATTTTACCGGGAAATTTTCATCTTGTATTTGATGTAAAACGCTATAATAATCAGTTGGATTAGTTATCATTTATCTTACCTCTTATATCGTAAGTACTCCTGGCTTTGAATTTCTTTCGCCTTTTTTGATAATGACAGCCACTTGAGTAATATTTTCATTTATTTCTATTGCATTATTAGTTCCAGAAGTAGTTATTTGAGTAACACCTTCAGCATTTTTCCACTAATATTCATAAATTCCATTTCCCAACTCACTAGTATTAGTGATATTAACAATATATTTTCCATTTTCAGTTTTTACTTCACCAGTAGGCACTAAATTAATAGGATCAAAATAATTAGTAAAATTAATTGGACCATAATCTATATTATCTTTATTTTTATACCCATGAACTGTTAAAGTGTAATTATCTTCTTGAGTTAAAGTTACAGTTTTTTCATTACTAAATTCAGATCCATTCTTTGTCCAAAGATAAGTACATTGAACTCCCTCATCATTCTATCCAATAGCAGTAATTGTATTAGAAGAGCCATAATAACATCCATTATCAGGAGAGGGATCAAGAATAATTTTAAAATCTTCACTGATACCTTCCACAACAACACTTAATCCTACCCATTTAACTTCTTTACTTACTTGATTCGCGGTTGCGCCAAATGCTGTCACACTATAACTTCCACATCCATCAACTTCACAATATTGAACTTTTAAATAAAGGTCATTCTTTTTAGCAACATAATTTTCAAGATTAATATCACTACTACTATTAATATAAGTATCTCCATTTTTAGTAAAATAGGTCAATTTTTCATTATAAGCCATATCTCCACTAAAAATACTATTATCATCAACAATTTTTTTATATTCATAACCAATACCATTTTTTAATTCAGTATTAGTTCCTCTATAATTACAAATCCATTTATACTCAATAGTAGTATTATCTGGATTATTTAAAGTATCATTATAAGCTAAAGCATATAATTTATCACCAGTTAAATAAACTGATTTGTTATTCAAAATACTTGTCAAGAAAGCCACATTATCAGGAACTCCAAAGCCTGCGGATTTCTTTGAATCAATTAAGCTTTCTAAATACCCAGTTAAATAATCAACAGGTTGCGCAGTAACTAAATCTTCATCAATGTCTAAAGTTTTATTAATAACCATTTGCGCAGGTAATGTATTAAATACATACATTAAATTATTATTATCTTTTGGATTCTTTTTGAAGAAAATAATAGAAAACTATAAAGTACCAGATTCACTAGTTACTTCATCACTAATTTGCCAACCAAAAATTAATTTTCCAGCAGTACCAATATCAGGGCAAATAGCTTCAGAATAACCTTGAATTTGATCGTTTAAATAATACTAAATATAAATTTTAATATCATCAGCCGCCAAATCCTATAAATCAAAATATCTATCAATTTGAAAATAAATTGTTTCTGCCAAATGATCATTTTCAACAGTAAGCAATTGAGTTTTTCCAAACTCTTTAGTTAATTCAATTTGACGAGTATCAGCATTTATATTTATAATAGGCTCATCTAAAGGTATACGAAGAACAGATGGATCTAGCTTCTTCATTTGAACAATACCAGTGATGTTACTATAATAGTCTTCAATAGATTTTATTTCAACGATTTTTCCATTAACGTTTTTTATTTTGTTATCTTTAGCTAAAGTATTGATTTTCTTTTGAAGTTCTTCCCACTTAGCTTGCTCGATAACGCTATCATTTTTAACTATCAAATCTATCTCTTCCTTTCTAAAAAAATTAGGTTAAATAGTTTCTTTTCCTATTTAACCTAATTTTTTTTATATTTAAATCAATGTATTCTGGCCTATTTAAACCTCATACCACTCTTTTAATTCATTTTCAGGAACTAAAGGAGAGATGAAAAAAAACTCTTTTCCATCTCTCGTTAATTTTTTATTGTAATCTGCTATTAATCTATATAAAGTAGTTGCAGAAATTCCTGATAACTATATAGAAGATTCAATAATACCATTAGAACCCATATATCTATAAACAATTTCTTTTTCCATAATTTATCCTCACTTTACAATAGGTTCTTCTTCAAAGTTCGCTCTATTAGATATCATTGCCTCATAAATATTGTGTAAAGTATTTTTAACATTTTCACCATAGCTACCAACATAATAATATCTAAAACGACCAGTATATCCATTAACAATAGTAGGCATACCAGTACGACTAGGGGTAAAAATATTACCAGAACTATCAACAGTAATTTGTTTAATTGGATGTTTATTTGTACCAATCTATATCTAAATAGCTCCTGTATATCCTTTAAATTGATTACCAGACATATTTAAAATTGTCTAACCAGAAAATGCATTTAAATCAAAATTAAGAATACCATCTTTACATCCTTCTATAATTAAATTATAAGGAGAATAAGATCCCATCTTACTTTGATAAAATGCTTGAGATCCAAAACTTAATCCTTCAGTTGAAGAAGAATAAGGAATTATATTGTTATAACTTAAAGGACATCTATAAAATGCTTTAATACCAATTTTCTTTAAACAATTACTAAATTGGAAATATTCTAATCCTTCATCTAAAATAAAAGCATAATCATCTATTACAGAAACTTTATTACTATCTTTTGGAGCAAAAAATATTGCTGTAATATTAGGATTTACTTGAATACCAACAGCTGCAGAGGGATTCACCTAAGTATATCTAATCCTTGTAATTGGCTAGCCATTATAGGTTGTAGGTAAAGTAACTTTGCCTTTTAAATTCTTAGCTAAGTCAGTCATTACAAATGATAACTCTCCATCAGAATTTATAATATCATAATATTTATGAGTAGAATCATTAGTTAAAATATTATCATAAACACTAATCGGCTCTCCAACAGCATAGAATTCACGGTCGGAATAAGCTAATTGTTTAGTTAAATCAATTTTAACTCCATCTTTATCTGCCCATCCCGTCTATCTCCAAGTCCATTCTAATGAGTCTTCACCTTTTGGTAAATCAGATACTTCTGTATTATTAAAATAATAGAATTCTTCTGGAACAGTAATTCTTTCACCATAATTAAATACTTTCTTTACAGTTGAATCATCAATAACACGATCGCCATTAACAAAAGTAATTGTATAAGATTTACGCTCAAATCTCGCTTTAAAAATATAATCTATTTTATCAGATCGCAAAGATAAAGAATCCCAATTATCTTTTAAAACAATATCTTTTTCATTTACATCTTTTCCAATTGTAATTATTAATTCACCAGTATCATCTTCCCAACCTTTAAAGTCATAAGTAGGCATTTTTTCTTGCAAGCTGCCAAAAGAAATATAAGTCTCATTTGAAGAATTCGTAGGATTATCAAAAAACTTAGTGCTTGATAAAGGTAATTTCTAAGTTTTTAAAATTTCTTGAGTTAGTACTCCATCCGTATTTTCCTGTTCAAGAACAAATTTAGCAGAATATTCTTTTTTAACATTTTTTACAAAAATAATTAAATTAGGATAAATACTTTGCAGTTCTTCTTGAATCACATGTTCTTCTATTTCTTGAGCATTTTCAATATAAATAACACCAGTTATATTAGGATGAGTCTAATTAATACCTTTGAAATAAACCGGAGCTTTATTATATAAATTACGTAATAAAGTATAATCAGTAATTTTATTATGAATATCATTATATCCATTTATATTATTATCATAATAATAAATTAAATTATTCTTTATTTCACTTGGAGTAATTTTACTTATATCTTCTATATTAATTTTTTCTAATTGGAAGTGTCCATTATCTTTATAATACTCAATATTACTATTCAATTCTGTTTTATCATCATTTAACAGTCTATAAGGACTCCATTGGACATTAGTTAAATTAATTTCACATCCCATTAAATTACTTTTTTCACACCCAAGATAATAACGTCTTAATAATTCATAAGAATAATAATCTAAATTACCACCACGGATATCAAAAGTTTTTATACTTGTTGTAATTGCGGTATCTCCGACATCCGTTAGATTCTTAATATATAACCCCTTATTTTCTTCTGCAACCTCAAGACGATTAGTAATAGGATTAACTGTAGGATATACATATTTAGTAACTAATTTAGTTAAAAGATTTGCTTCTATTAAACTTAAGTAATTTGTATAATCAGTTAAATATAAAGTATTTAAAGCAACTCCTTCAGCAAACTAAACTTTAGTAACATTAGAACCGGTATTTCTAAAGTTTTCTAATTTTTCACTTTTAGTTAAATCTAAAGCTACTGGATTTAAAAATTTAATATTACAAAGATTCATTTCTTTTAATAGAGGCATACCTTCACTAGGATAACTCCAATTATTTACATCATTATTTTTATATTCTTTTCCTTGCTCGGAAAGACCATCATATCCTAATAATAAATCTACTAATTTATTAGCTTTACCTCTAATGAATAATTCTTGGAAATATAATTTACTTAAATCTCCAAGAGATTTCATTTGTTCTAGTCCGTAAATATAATATAATTGTTCGCGATAATTACCACTTGACATAATACCTTTTTTTAAGTCTGGGGCAGTAAATCTAACTGGAGTTAAACCATCATATTTCTAAGATGGGAAATTTGCTCCGTCTGTTCCAACAGTAACATAAGAACGACGTGCTGGTTCCATCTCAATCCAATATTCACCATCGAACATATGATTTTTAGCGCCAAATTCAACTCCATCTTTCCAATAAGGAGAATTTGGTATTAAATTAGTTAATCCCTAATTATTAGTTCCTTCAATCCATTCATCAGATGTAGTATTCGGATTGTTAGCAGAAATACGACTTATAATATTATTACTACCACTATCTCCAGAATATTCATCTACGGTTAACCAAGAGTCAATATAATTAAGACGATTAGTTAAAAATTGAGAACGATAAAGATTGCGGTCACCCTATAAAGCATAAAAATACTAATCAGTTTCTACTTCATACTAACCACCATTAGTAATACGACCAAAAATAGTATCCTTGGCCGCTGAATTAGTTGGAATAATATATTTATATTCTTCATCTAAATTTAAAGCAATAATAGGACGCTCTCCCTATACAGCATAACTACCTGGGAATAAAGAAGGATCTGTTTTATACCATTTATCAACAACATCACTTTTTTTAGAGGAAGTTCCAGATTCTTTCTTAAAAATTTGTTTTACTTGGCTCTAATCATAAGATCCATTTGGCTTACCCATTAATTGCTTGTATTTATCAACAATTTTGCTCTTAAAGAAAGTATAGAAATTATTCCATAATACACTATCATTAGTAGAATAACTACCATCTTCAGTAGCATCAACATAATATTCAAATGATGGAATACCAGTATTATTAATACCTAATTGAGTATCAATATCATAAAAAATAGGATACCAAATATAATGTTGAATTCCAGTGATTTTTTCAATATTTCCTTTTTGAGGACCCCAAGAAGCAAACATCGCATTTTTACCACGAGAGTCATAACATTCAAAAATTTCAGTCATTAAAAAGTAAGTAGCTAAATATTCAATATTAAAATAATTGCTTAACTCATTTTTAAATTTAGCTTGACGATATTCCTTACTATCTTTATGGTAAGTAATTGAGTTATAAGTTATCGGTGTAGGTAATAACCATCTATCATCAATTTGGCTCTCATCTTCAATAAAAGAATAATAAGTTGTATAAGGATTATATTTTTCAGAATCTAAGATATAAATTTTATTATCCTAATTCTATAAAATATAGTATTTATTTATCTAATAAACTTTATTATCATCATCAGTTAATTTAATTATACTATAAACTTTACTGTCTTTATTATAAATATAATATTTTTCTTCTAAATTAAAATCTTCAGTGGCAATTTTATAAGTTTCGCTACCATTTTCATCAACTTTATCAAATAGATAATATTTATTTGGCTCATACTTAGCTTCAGCTAAATCTATTTTCTCATATTGACCCATTGAAGGAATTTCATATAAAACTCCATCAAAATCAATGCTACAATCTAAACAAGTACTCCAAACCCAACTTACGGCATCTTCCCAATTTGACATTAATGCAAGAAGTAATTCACGAGAAGTATTTCTATTCTTCATATCAAAGATGATAGGATTTTGTCCTGGATTAGTAATAGTCCATTGTTTATGTTTAATGCCAGTAGAATTATCAATAATGGTTTCTGATTTTAATCTATCGGGAACTGTATTATTTATTGCGTCAGTAAATTCAATTATCTTATCTGCGTCGGTAGCTTCCGCTGAAATGCACTTAAATAATTGGTCTGTGATTAAATCATCATTAGAGTTATATCTAACTTCGAAAGAGTCAGCAACTATTGGAGCTCCGCCAGAAGTTAAGTAACCTGTTGAATTTTTATCATCCATTAATGGAGGTCTAAAAGATAATTTATATCTATTCCAAGGATCACGGAAAGAACAATATGTTCTTGAATTATTCTAAAATTCCCAACATTCAGCAATATCTCTTACTTTTGGAGTTCCATTAATTTGATTCTATAAAACCTTTTTATCAGGTTTAAATCCAAAACATTCATCAGACCCCTTATCTAATAACATATTATATTTTCCAATATAAATAATATCATTTTCACTATATTCATTGTCATTAGTTGAAGGCCAATGAAATGCTAAAACAGGATATCCTTTCATAGAAGTTCTATAATCATCAGCATTTTCATATAAATCATATTTATCAAAAGACTCCTGATAATCTTCTATTGGATGCTTAGAATAAGTTTCATTAACTAAATTAGCAAATCCTCTATTATAATCTCCAGAAGATTCCATAAAATCAATTTTTAGAGTAAACTTAGTAGTACCAACAGTATTATTATCCATATAGAAAAATTTAAGATAACTCTTACTTTTTGTATTTAAATTATTATTTGCTTCTTCTTCTTTATAAATAGATTCAAAAGGTCCTCTATTCATAAACATAGCTTCTTTACATTTAGCCTTATAATTACGTCTTGGATAATTACGAGAAGAAGTTCCCTAAACCTAAAATGTTGCTTTATCAAAAAGAGTTATAAAGCTGGGGCAATGATGTAAATAATAATTCTATACCGCAGTATATTTTATTTCCTTAGTTTCTTCATCTATTACTGGTTTCCAACCCTCTTTTTCAACTATTTTATCAAGTTCGCCCTTAGCATAAGCAATATCTAATGGGACATTTACGAATTCCATAGTTCCTTTTTGAGCACCATTCTCTTTAGAGTATGGAAGTCTATTATCAGTGCTTTCACTATTATTTTTAGTAGTTTTTAAAATAATATATGGCATTAATGGTTTATCACTATGGTCAGTATTGTAATCAAGCATTTTGCGATAAGAAAATACGTAATCGTTTAAAATAGTATTATAATCATATAAATCTTTTTGGTCCCATTGATTAATATCTTTTTTATCAAAAGCATAATTCTAAACTACGTCAGGAATAGTTAAGCTAGCATCATAAACTCTAATACTATAAATATCAATATCACAAGTATTAGACATAAATTTAATCACATCAGAATCAATTGTCCAAGCAGAATTGCTAGATTTATCAGAACGACGAGCTACACTAGTTAAAACACCGTTTAAAAAAATTTCTAATAATTTAGAATCTCCACCAGTATGGCCAGGCTTAGAACTTGTATAAACAAATGTTAAATATAACATTTCATCTTCTACAAAATCAACTGAAACAGTCTCTTCATCGCCATTAGCTGTAAATACAGCATCTTGAGGGCTAAAATAAATACCTAAAGGATTTTTTAAAGAACCGTAAGCACAAACAAGATTATTTAAATTAAAATCTTGATCTAATCCATTATAAGTTAATTCATCATAACTTGGTGCTTCTGGATGTTCTGGTAAATATTTTTTTGTTAAGAATTCATCATAATTAACATAAGTAGACTAATCTTTAAATGCATTCCAAGCGTCTCTATCAGTCCAAGATTTTCCAGAATCATCACTTGCTTTATAACGAGTATACTTTGTAATTACTTTAGAATAATTTTGTGGATTTCTAATTTTAAATTGAATTTCAATACTATGAGTAGGAGTAGAAGAACTATTATCAAAAGATAATGATCCAATAGGAATAGAGACTTCAGCTCCATTACTAACTCTTAAACAAGTAGTATTATTATCATCAAAAACCCAACCATTATTATACCAATTAAAGTTTTTAAATTCCGCATATTTACCATTAATTTCTAATGTTTCACGGCTTAATTTACTCTCAGAATTAGAGCGTCCAGTAGCAACAAAATTAACTTTTAAATCATTACTTCTAGCCAATTCCATATTTCTCAATGGGTCTATTTTAATTGTAAAAGTAAAATTACGAGAATAATCATATGGCTCAGTTCCTACTTTAATTGTATAATAGGAACTATCATTAACAGAAAGATTAGTAATTTCCCAATATTGCCATATAGTCTAATCAGCAATTTCACGAGTACTTAATAAGACACCATTTTTATACAAGCTAACTTTCGCAATTATTACATTGGGATCATATACTCTAAAAGGAATTCTAATAGTTTCATAAGTGTAATATTCAGTTTTAAAATCCCCAGTCCAAATTAAAGGAGTTTTGCTACTTTTATCTAAAATAACAATTTCTTTCTCAATAAAATCAGTACCATTTCCTTTTTCACCACTATTAACTAAATAAAGTTTAGCTTTAATGGTATGTTCTCCATGAAGAAAATAATTTGCTAAAGTTATTATAGAATCATTATTATTATTTAAAATAATTGTATTCTTTGTTATAGTAATACTATCTTCATTTCTAGTATTAGTATTATCATATTCTTTATCTAAAACTAAATAATTATCAAAATAAACTTCAATAGCGCTATTTACTTTATTGGACATTAACCAAGTAATATTAATCTAACCATTGTCAAAAGGCAAATTATTATTAAATTTACTTTCCTACCACTAAAGAGTTAATTCATGAGTAGTTATAAATTGAGTTTTCTTAGTTGTAGAAAAATGATTGTTAGTAGGATCACTATTTTTACTAACAATAAACTCAATTTCATGTGTGGAAGATTTTCTTAAATGAGCTGAAATATCAATAGTAATTGGTTTATTATGTTGATAAGTTTTTGCTTCACTATAAATATCTTCCCAAGAACCATCACTTTTTTTCTATCTAATAGTTAAAGTGCCTTCAACAGAATCAAGAACTGGATCTCCGTTTATTGTTCTACATTTTACAAGAGCGGTTACACTTACTGATTCACCATTAAGCACATCAGTAGGACCATCTAAAGTTAAAGAAACAGTACCATTTACTTTAATTTCTTGGTCTTGATTTCCACCACCCGCCAATAATTTTTCACAACTTGCAACTTTTTCTTTATCATCATTTAATTTAAATTTTTTAATACGATAAAATGCTCCATCGCTATTTAAAATTAAATCATTTATATGAGGATTAGAACTTGATAAATTAGATAAATGAATTGAATATCCAATTGGATTCTCATCTGCATCATAATCAATTTCGACTTCTTTTTCAGTTCCATAAATTACCTAAACTCCGCTTGAGCCTATCGGTATTTTATTCTCAGTCGCTGTATCTAAATAAACTCGTCCTGTATCTGTTGCCACATAAAAATATCCATCAGTTTGAGGATATGCCTTTATTTTTTCTTCTGGGCCCTAAACGGGACGAAAACGTATCTTAGACATAATTTACTCCTTTCTATCCTAAAAAAAATATGGGGAAAGAATATTTCATCTTTCCCCATAAAAACATTCTTCTATATAAAATAGAAAAAATTATATTTATTATTAAATAGTATTGCCCTTAGAATGTTCCCCACTCTAACTCAAAATTGACTTTAGCGTTAGATTTTTCAGCTGTTGCAGAAACATTTACTTTTAAACTATCACTAGTAAAAGTAATTGGTTCATTTTCAAAATCAGCACCAGCAATTTTAAGTCTAGGAATTAAAGTATCAGTTCCATTCGTTGTATAGCCATTCGCCAAAATTTCTTGGTGAGTATTTTTTACTGTAAAAGTCTTTTGAGTAGATTTTACCACATGTCCTTGGGCATCAATCTCAGTTGGCTCGTTAATAGTAATAGTTTGTTCATCAGCATAATCTTGAGGGACTGGATCATTTACAGTTAAAGTATTGCTATGTTTAATAGTAACAACTTTAGAATTAGTAGGTTGACCTTTTAAATCTTCTAAAACTTTTGTTTCTAAAACAATACCACTTTCGCCGTTAAGAGTGTAATCTAAAAGTTCTTTAGTAGAACCAAGTTTAATAATAAAACCAGTAGTACTATTATCACTGGCTCCTTCAACTTCAGTAACAGGATCATCAGCAGAAGGCACATAAGTCCATTTAATAGTACCAGTAATAATTCCTTCAACCTCTTCGCCAGAAGCAATAATTAAATCTCCGGTACGTAAATAATGGCCATCCCAAAGAACATCATCAGCTCCAGTGTAAATAAAAGTATTACCCTTAGCAATATTAGGATTTGTATTAATTTTTGTATCATCATATACAATTGCTCCATTGGTAATCTAAAATCCACCACGAAACACCATAGCATTAATGGTTCTAAGTTGATTATCAATATCTTGCTTACTATAAACAGGAAGAGTTAAAACGCCATTCTTGAACTTATAACCACCGCTTTTACCTTCTAAAGCAATTTCTGGATCGATATCCGCAGATAAAGTTGTGCTATTTTTTCCTTCAATACCAGGACCAGTAATAGAAGCAGTAAAACCAGTACCAGTAGCATGATTGTTAATGGCAAATTCATTGACCGCTTTGTCTACACTTAAAGTATAATTTCCTGTGGAAGTTTCAGCAATATTAACATTACTACCAGCAATAATATTAAAATTACCCGCATCAGCATCATCATTCTTTAAATTAACATTTAAAGTTTTTTTATTTAAAGAAGAACCTAATTGATAATTAATTCCTTTTAAACTTAGTTTAACAGTATCTACGCCTTTATCACCAACTGCGGGAACAGCTTCAACCTGAATATAATCACTGCCAACAACATCATAAGTTTCAGTAATAATATTACCACTACTATCAGCAATAGTATTAGTTATAGAAACTCCATTAGGTTTTTCAGGATTACTATTTACTGATACATTACTATTCTTCTTATCAGTATCTAAAACAGTATCGGTATTAGTTTGGATCCAATCTTTACCATTATTAATACATAAAATATTTTTATCTTTTACATAATAAAATTCGCCAGCGGTGTTTTGAGTAAAACTTTGAGGTAAATCTGCGGTAGTATTAATTACATTAATACCTTGATTTACAGGAACGCAATTATTTTCATCTACACCATAATAAAGACGACTTGGTTTTTTATAATCCTCAGCGGACTTATCATCATTAATTACTAAATAAAATGCACCAGGTTTATATCTACCTGCCACTCTTTCAAATTCGGCTTGAGAGCCTTTTAAAAACTTAACGTTCAATCTTTTTCACTCCTTTAAATATCAGCCCAAGAAACAGTTTGTTCAACTGCTTCAACACGAGTTACCAAATTATCAGGACCCTTATCTACTAAATATTTATTAGCTATATTAATTGTTTCAATATCTCCCTAAGTTAATGTTCCCACTGGCATATTCACCCAAGTACCTGCATCGGTAAGAATATGTTTTCCTTTAGTTTCATGCAAGGAAACAGGAACTAAACCTGGAACTACGCCCTTAAAAACAGGAGCTAATTTAGCTAAATTCTCTTCTGTAGATAATTTTTCAACAATAGAATTGATTAAGGTTTCATTATTTTCTAAACCCTAATTAATCCATTTCTTTTGTCCTTCATCATAAATTAAAACTTGATTCGCTTTAACTTCATTAAGAACAATATCACTTAAATCGCTTAACTTACCTGCAGAACTAATTCCACCGCAAATTAGACGATTACCCAAATAAAGTTCTCCAGAAGAATCATTTTCTCCATAAATAAAATATAAAGTATCATTGTCTCTTTTTGTTCCTAAATTTTCAAAAGCAACTTTAGAACCTCTGACAAATTTTACATATTTATTTAATGTATTAGGCAAGATAATCGACTCCTTTCTATTATTTATAAAATCTTTTTAATTAATACTAAAAGGGTTTGGCCTATTAAGACCAAACCCTTTATTTAAATTAAGTTGTTTCAGATGGAGTATTAGCATTTATTTTCTTTTTTAATTCATCAACATCTGTTCTTAATTCTGTAATCAATTTATTTAATTCCGTATCTTTATCCTATAATGCTTTAATAGTTGTATTTAACTGTGTATTTTTACTCTATAATTCTACAATTAAATCAAACATTCCTGTTATTGTTTTAGCTCCATTATTTCCAGAAGTCGCATTATATGTAAGATCACGCACCGCGTTTTCATTTAATTTACTACTTGCAAGAGTATTTACATCAGCTAATGTACCAGTATAACCACCTAAAAGATTTGTTTTCAAAGTATTTAAACTACTCATAGTAGCAACTTTATTACTATTACTATAAGTTCCATCAAAAGTAATAGGTAAATCGCTTTCTTGTAAGGCGCTTCTTGAAACAGTTATCAGACCATCTTTTTCCTCAACAGCGGTGACAAATTGTTTATCTACCTTATTATCAGCTTTATCTAATTTATTAATAGCCTACTTAATACTATAAGTCACAGAATTCGTTGTAGATTCTGCTCCGTTCAGAACATCAATTTTATCACTTAAATTACTAATACTATCTCTATCGCTATTAATTCCTTGTCTTAAGCCATAAAGAGTTGGAACAGCATCTTTACCGAAACTATTATTAGTTTGACCTAATAAAGTATTATATTTACTGTCGCTATTATCAATTAACTTGCTAATACTATCATTAAGAGTTGTATCTTTAGTAATAGTATTTAATTTATTATTAATAATATATCCAGTTCCCAATGTTAAAGTGCCTAAATAAGATTTTTCACTACTTAAAGCTCCAGTAGTATCAATAAAACTTAAAGAGGTAAGAACATTACCATCTTTAGTATTTTCATAAGAACCTTTTGGAATACTAACTGAGAATGTTCCTTCTTTTACAACATGCCCAGCTCTATCTGTAAATAATTTAGGTAAAGTAATAGAAGAGCCAAAAGTACTAAAATCAACATCTTTACCATAACTTTTTGATGCTTTATTTACATCTAAATTATTATGAGTAATTTTAATAGCCCCATTATTTTTTTCAATATCTGCATCTATTGAAATTAAATTATCTCCTTGAATAGATGCAGATTTCATATAATTATCATTAATATCATTATCAATTTCAGTAGAAAAATAAATAAGTTTATTAGTCTCTAATTTTCCTAAATTCATTTTTTTGTTAAGAGTATTTAAAGCTCCCTTAACATTAGTTTTATTAAAATTAGTAGCAGAATCATTACGATTTTGGCCATAAAGTAAATCATAAGTTTCACATACTGCATTACCAAGAGCAGGAAGTTTTACTACAAGAGATTTGCGGTCATATCCATCTTCAATTGGTTCACCAACAACATTATCCTATTCTACATTATAATAAAATTTGTATCCTGACTAACTTAATTTATAATTAATACTATTTTTTGTATTACCATCATAAGAGCGTTTTGTCTTACTAAATCCTTCTTTATTATAATAAATATTATTATCATCTAAATCAAGTTGGAAATTAGTGGGAACTCTTAATTTATAAAGTAAATTTGTACTACTTTGATCTGCGGTTATCGCAGGTCCGAGTTCACTTTCTAAATAATAAATACGCCCCTCAGTTTTAGTAGCATTATTATCTAATTTATAATGGCTATCATTTTCATCGTAATAGTAATATTTACCTGGTTGATATACAATATTAGCATTATCAACCGCAACATATGGATCTTGAGGAAGTAATGGATAAATTGAAAAATTAGGAACAACAGTATTTAATTCAGCAATCTAAATATAAGTTTCTTGATTGTTAACATATTGTTTTATCCAAACAGTAGAATCATAACCTCGTCCATAAACCGGATAATCTATTTGATAATTTTTATTATACTATTCATCATCAACTCTATCATTAGTAATTCTAGTAAGATATCTCCAATACGGAGACCCATCAGATTTGATATCTCCCGTATATAAATACCAATAACTACTTTTACTAATTTTTACCATTTTTCCTTTTTCACATAAAATAATATGAGAATCACTTCTGTCAGTAGGGTCATCATACATATTCCCATTGTTGTCAAGATAGCCTATTATATACTAAGAAGCTGGAAGACCATACTCAACTAAAACATAACGACCTAAAAACACTCCATCACTAGCACAATTATTATCCATTTGGAGTCTATTATTATAAATTCTATCAAAAGTGAAGGTTGTTTTTGAAGTATTAGTTATATTACCATAAAAACCCATTATCAACCCTCCTCAAATAAATAATCTATAATAAGATATGCTTCTTTATTTTGATTAATTAAATTCATAGAACTTCTATCAAATTTAATTAAATTAATAGTAGAAATACCTTCTAAATCCAACTCATAAATACCAGTATTTCCAACAATAATAGCATTAGCACTATCATTTAAATAAAATTTTGTTCCTGGTAAAGTCTAAATACCTAACTGAGTAATCAACACATTTTGATTATTATTTTTAAATGCGGTTCCTGTAATTAGTTTACTCATATTAACATCACTTGGATAGTTCTTAGAATTAAGACCTTCACCATAATAACGAATTTGTCTTATTTTTCTTGCCATTTAGTGGTCCTCCTTAATATACTCTTGATATTGCTTTGGTGGCACTAATAGACATTGAACCATTATAAATTAATGGAATAGTTATTTTATTAACTAAATATTCTCCTTCAACGCCACTTTTTTTATCTTCAATATAAATTCTATTATTAGGTTCTAAATAATAAACTGGAATAGTAGAAATTGAAACACTTTCTGTGCAATAAGCTGTTGTATAAAGTAAATCTTCAATTTCATCAATTGCGCTCTTGCCTTTAGAGCTAATTTTAAAATAATTATCATACCCTGAAGGAATATTAATCCAAATATATCCGCTTTCTGTTGGATAATTATTCTAAATAATAGAATCATAATCTGTCTATGTCATAAATAATACATCAGGTGTATCTCTATAACATATAACTTTTATATTAGTATCATTAATCGCTTTTGTTCTATCTCCGATTAATTGAACTGAATATTTAGCGATATCCGCATTTTCTTCTCCAATAAAATCAAACCAGAAATTTAAATTCTCAGGATTATTCTTTACTTCTTCTTTAAAATCTAACCTATCATAATCATAAATATCTCTCCAAAAAGAAAATAAATCTACATAATAAGTTTCATAACCAGTTATTCCAGAAGGATAAAAATCAGGATTCGCGGTCGCCACTTTATTAGTAAAATCATCGGCATAATTATATTGATAGTAATCTACAGCCATACGATATAAAACTTCACGCCAATCGCAATAAATAACTCCTGGTTCATTTTCACTTTGATACCATTTATTTTTATAAGTCTTTTGTTCTAATTGCGGATTCATAGTATCAAAAATATCATTATTATACATTGTAGATTTATACCTATTTATATCATTATCATTCACAATAATTGTGGTATATTGAATAGGCTTTTGATCTATTGCATATCTTAAATGAATAGGAATTTCCGCCCCGCTAGCACTCTCTCTCTATCCCCAAATAGAAAAATCATTTCTTAGATTAGCAATCTATGGAGTATTATTAAAAGAAATAACCGTCTACCCGTCTCTAAAAGAATAGATTGAAGAAGAAGAATAAACCGCAGGCTCAATATAACTATCTCCATTAGAATTATTTACTATATTATTCCAAGACTAATATTCATAAAATTTTTTTCGCTAAAAAATGAATCTACCATCTATATCATAATAATACTCAAAACAACTTAACATATTTTTAATTTTGTCTAATACACTAGTTATATTTTCACCAACACTCGTAATAAGTTCTCCTGCATAAACTAAATCACAAATACGATAACCAACTGTTTCGTTAGTTGTTCGACTTATAATAGTATAAATAGTTCCATTATTTACCAATCTAACTTTGGTTGGTTCAGAAGCGTCATCTAATAATTTATTACTATCTAAATTATCAAATTTAATACTACCCATATCAGTTATTTTATTATTATTTATATCTAATAAAGTAGGCATTGTTCCTATCGAAGCATTAACTATTCTATTAGTTTGTATATCTTTAAAGAAATACATAGTTTCATCACATTTATTAGCTAACAATTTATAACCATACTAATCTAAATCATTAATAATTATATTACTTTCTTTTTCTTTACCATAAACCATAAGAAGTTTTTTAATAATAGTCTAAATAGGAATTGAAATTAAATTCAAATAACTTTCCCTTAAATAATATTCTTTATTACTAAACTCTTCTTCATCTAAAACATAATAAGTAGTTTGTTTATTCTAAGTAGAAATGTAATAAATATTATGTTTTTTAGCTTCTTCTTCACTGTTAACAATATAACAATATTTACCTTTTATATAATTATCTTTAGTTATATTATTTTGTTTATTATAGCTATAAGTAATTACTTCTTCCTATCCGAAATCTACAGAAGCAGGCAAATCTCCCCCCAAATCTCCATTTAATAAGCACATCTTATCTTTACCTTGAATAGAGATATTATATGAGCTGGCGCTTTGAGAAGTATTAAAAGATGTAATTAAATAAATACCTTGATTAAACCAAATAATATCTGGATATTTATTATCAATTTTATTTTCTAATCCAATAGCCAAACTAAACTTAGAATTTAAACCCCAAGAATATTGTTTATATAATTTCTCATTCGTGGCCATAGTAAGAGAACAAGACCGGCGGACCGCAGATGTTCCATCAATATTAATCGATCCGCCGGTTATTTTACCCTCTATACTTTCTATTGGTAATTCATCAAATGTTAATAATTCGATACGAGCATAAACTACTTTATGTTTAAATTCATCTAACTTTTTAAGAAAGTCGGTATCATATTGTCTTTGAGTCTTCATAATCCTCTACCGCCTTTCTTAAAGTATCAATAAATAAAGTATAAGTTTCATCTATGGCTTTTTGTAATTCTGCTACTTTTTTATTATATTTTTTTATACAGTCCTAAACATTATTTTGATTTACATTATAAAATGGATCGTCTTTAGAGAAGTTAGGATTACTTTTATCTTGTTCTAATTCTTTAAAATCTTTTAAAACTTTTTTAGCTCTTAACCAATTTTGTTTTAATTGATAAATAGTTGTTGTAGTATAAGTCTAACCATTAAAAATTCTATAAGTAGTTTGGTTATCATTTTCAAAAGAATAAACCACTTCTTGCCGTTGCACTGATAATTCACACAAAACACCAGGGTCGATTTCGATAGAAGTAATATCAGTTAAATCTTTTATTTGATACTCATTTTTATAATCTATACCAATAATCTATTTATCATCTTCATTTATTCTAATATTACACGCCCAGTTTTTCTCATCTACTAAAATACCTGAATCATAAATTTCTTTTTTAGTATAACCATCAATGTAATAATCTTTTTCTTCATTTTCTTTAACCACATACACATGATAGATTAAAGTCGGATCAAAATCTTCACGCTTAATCTCCATAGTATAATTGTTATTTTCCAATGCCCTATCAGGAGCTATATAAAAATTAATTCTATTATTGGTATATAATTTCTATACTTCGCGTTTCGTAAAACGCAAGAAATAAATTTTTGTGATTTTATATTTGAAATTATCATTATAAAGATTTAAAATATTACCGTCAGTACCATAATATTGTTCTAAAGGTAAATCAGCAACTTGAATATCACTAATAGTATCAAATTTACTTGCTTGTTTACCATAATAAGAATATACAATAGTTCCTTGTTGTAATCCTACATCGGATAATTCAATTATTTTTACACTATGAATAGGAGCTACATGATCTATTAAATAAGCTCCTGTAATACCAATAACAATTTCTTCTCCATCAACATTAAATTTGTCTCCCGGCGCAAAACCTTCAAATCGAATAGTTATTGCAGGAGAATTAGCCAAGATATCTTTAGTCTATAAGCTATAATGGTCTCCATTATAAAGTAATTCAAACATAGGATAAAAACTTAGTGTTTGTAATAAATTATCTAAACAAGTTTGTTTATTTGTTTGTAATTTATTAATTTCTGCCTAAGTTAAATTTTCATCTTTTAAGTTATCAATATAGGTATTTACATCATCAATATACCCATTAATTTTATACCATCCATCAAAAGAAATACTATCCCATTTAAGAATTTCACTTTCAGGCGGATCTGCATCAATAAATCCATAAGTAGTAAGATTATCAAAACTAACTTTATCAATTTCATAAGCGGTTCCGCTAAATGTATGAAGCATACGACCTAATTTATCTTCTGGACTTAAACTTACATTTAATAAACGTACAATAAAATTTCCTTCTGTTGGAGATTTAAATAATTTAGGTTCCCCATCAGTCAAAAATTCTAAAGCTTTAGTTTTAAATTGACGCTCTATATTAATATTATAGTTAGTCAAATCAGTTGATGTAAAATCTTTAATTTCATCATCGCCTAATTTATTTATAAACAAATGATCTTCATCCATAAGGTGAGAAATTAAACCACTTATGGGAAATTCGTGATAATAAGTATTTCCATTTCTAAAAATATAAGGATATTGACTTCCAATAGTATCAGTTTTACTTTCAAGAGTATTGATTTTAAAACTACTTACTTTTGGATTAAATCTTATTCTTAATAACTGTCCATTGCTGTATAAAAAACTATCTTCAAAAATACTATATATCGTATTAGAGAAAATTTTATTACTGCGGACCGCGGTTTCATCGCTATACTGCTAAACCGCATATTGATAACTAAATCCATGCTCAACAGTAAAATCTTTATACAATTCTCTTGAAGGAGTTTCACCAACTAATTTAAACTTTAATATTGTATTCCAAGTATTAAAATCATCTTCGCTACTGGCTCTTAATAAAGCAAAAGCTCCTGTCGCGGGAATTTCTAATCCTGTCTTTTTATCACGGATTCCATTTAAATTAATTTTTACATACCCATTATTTTCATCCATAACCGCAGAAAGAGTTGCTTGTAATTCTGGATTAATAGTTTCTCTATTAATAATTTGATAACGAACACTTTCTGCTTCATAGTTATTAATAGTAGTTATAGAATATTGAATAAAATAATTTTTATTCTTTTGTAATTCTTTATTTAATTCAAAACTATCATAACTTTCATTCAATTCTGTGTCATTGATTGAATTATGTAATTGCTCTCCACTATCGGCAAAAATATTACCGTTTTCATCATATACTTTAAATCTATATGAATAAACTTTTTCAGTAATATCATCATTTTTTTCTTTTTGGCTATATACTCCAATAAAATTTGTTTTATTTATTCCTACTAAATTATCTTCAAAACCTTTTATATAAACTGCGGGCTTAGTCGTACATTTAGCAATGCCAACTGTGGAATAATATCCGACTACTCCACTAGTATTAATATATGCTAATTGAATTTTATAAGACTGTCCTGGATTTAATTTATATTGGATAGGTTTTCCATTATTAGTAATTGATTTAAGATTTATATTGAAAGTAATAAACCCTTGTTCTAAGCAACCGCGGACTTTGCTTGGAGTAAAATCCGCGGTTGTTCCCTAAGCAATTACTACATTACTTGATACTGTTTTAATTATATAACACAATCCTGAAACCTCTACTACACTAACTGCACGATTCATTTGAAACGGAATAGTGATTTCCTATCCAACAAATGCTGGTAAAGTTCCAGATATAATAGGTGGATATAATTTATTAACCATTTTATCCCTCCTAATTATTTTCGTTATTCTTCTCCTCTTGAAGATCTGTTAACAATCTATCCGTAAAATTTCTTAATTGTTTTAAGCATTCTCCCATAAGAATAGTATCCTCTCCTTTAGTTGTTACTAAAGAAAGAGTGTTATATAAAACTTTTAAGAAATTAATATCTCTTTCATTCATTTTCCTTTTTCTCCTTTTATCATATTTAAACGCCAGCGATTTGTCTAATATATTCTTCTAATGTTATACTTCCAGTTATATATATTGTAGCATTTTGAAAGTTTACTGAACTTCGATTATCTCCTATAATAATTCTATCTCCTGTAATCTGTACACCAGAACCTACTGCGACAGAACCGCCAAGAGGACTTATAAAAGATGGACGTTGTCCATAATGTACGTACCCTTCGGCATCAATAGAAGTACCAATTTTAAAAAATTTATCCAACATACTAACAGTACTTGAAATTCCATTTAAAGCATATTTAATATCATCCTATGCTTGTGCCAAATCTTTAGTCCATTGAATAGAACTTTCTGCTAAATCACCAGCTTCCTTAGCCGCTTTTCCAATCTAATTTAAAATATAACTTAAACTTTTGTTACCATAAGCCCATCCGTCGCCTGTGCTACCAGTATAATTAATTATAATATCGCCTTTAAATGTACCAGTATTGGCAGTAATAGAACCATCATTTAAATTTATATACATTCCGGTAGTACCATCTGTAGTATAATTTTTAGACTTTAAATAATAACTATTATCTCCTACATTCATTAAAGTAGTATTACTAACAGGGTCTTTAATTGTTAAATATGGACTAGATTTATTTAATAAAAAAGCACTATAGCTATTACTTTTACCATCTATTTTACTTTCTTTTAAATCAATTAAAAGACCATTACCGTTATCATATCCTTCAGATTTTATCTAACTGGTACTTCCATTAATTGTAATTCGCCCATTCCCAGATTTACCAAATGTAGCGGTTCCATCATCTTTTAAAGCATAAACCTATTTACCTTGATAATATCCATAAACACCAGTGTTTTTGCTAAGACTACTATCAGCATTACTATCACCAAAAGATCCCATTAAAACGCCAGTAAATGTATTATTATTTTCTTTTTTACCGGCTGCGATCTAAGCAACACCGATAAAATTATTATCATTATCTATATTTAACTATCCATCCCATTTATTCACCATAGCTGATGGATATTTATTCTAAATGACTAAAATAGGTTGACTCCAAACTATACTACTTCCCTATTTTCCTTGAACTCCATAGGCGCTTACACCATCAACATAAAAATTCATAGGACTTAGCCTATATTCTTTTTTCTTATCATTATATTTAATCTATCCAATAAATTTATCTGTAGACCCAGTAGGATAAATACTCCAAGTCGCAGTTTCATCTACTCCGCCATTTATGAATAATTTATAAGACTCTTTAGAAAATATAGGTTCACCATTACTTAAATAAATTACCTCTGTCGGGCCATTTATATAAGCACTATCTAAAGTTGTAATAGGAACTGGATAATAAGCAGTTAAATCATAATCTCCCCAACCAGATAATTTTACCTATAAAATAATTAAATTATTCATTATAGAATTTGTAGTATTAACTCTTAATAGGCAATCCTAATTCTCAGTATTTCCTAAACTAATATTATTAGTAGTTGACCCAGGCATAAAACTCCAAGTCCAATTACAATTTTTAAAATCAGTAATTTCCTTACCTTCATTATCATATAACTAAGCTCTAAAAGTATAATTATCTCTCACACCACTTTTTATAGCAGTAAATACTTTATTATTTAAATTTTCGTGAGCTACCATATCAATCACCAAAGTGCAATCAGTACCATTTGTACCCGCCTATCCAAAAGTAAAATCTTTAATAGCGGTATAAACAATACCATCTTTTTCTACTTTAGCAATTACAGTATTATTAGATTTATTGCTACTATAAAAAGTATTAATAGTATAATTTAATGAAAATTCTCCCGGAGACACATTAACATTCTCATTAGTTAAGTCAATAACAATTTCTTTATAAGTGGCATCAGTTCCATCATCTTTAATACCAAAATTAAGCATAGTATTCTTAACGGGGATTTGCCAAATTACTCTCTAAGCTTCAACTAATTTACTTTCTCCATTCTAATTCTTACCAATTATGCCATTACTAATAGCATAAGTTTTAGAATCAAAATGCAAAGTTAATTTACGACTAATCTTTCCATCTGATCTATTCATTAAATAATTAGCCTAATTATAAATTAAATAATTACCATTAGTCTAATCTTCACAATGAATAGATAAAGCATTTAAACTATCAATAGTCGCATCATTAGGAACTTGTTTTTCATTATTAAAAGTAATTATATTACTTCTATAAACTTTTCCATTATATAAAATAATTACTTTAACCTATTCTTGATTTTTATTAGAGCGTGGTTTTAACTAATAATAAAAATTATTTTTATTATCTTCAATCGCAGTCCAATAGACACCAGAGTATTCATCCGCGGAAGGCGCCCCAAATTCATACATATACCAACAAACTTCAAAAGTATCATCTTTTTTATGCTCAGTTATTTGAACTCTATTACCATCTTCATCAAAATGGACCCATTTCAATCTAATAGTTTTAGAATCAATCTAACCTTTATCATCAATTACATAAGTACTTCCATCTAATGAATACAATCTTACATATTCATTTTCTATTTCATCAGCAGAAATACCTAATCCCATATATATATCTTTTACGAAGATATTATTAGGTGGAATTGACATATTAAAATCATTGGCATAACTAATTAAATCATTATTGCTATCTTTAAAGTTATTTTTTTGATATAAAAATATTTTTATATTATATATTTTAGCTACTGCACTAGTATCAATAACAATTTCTTGAGAATAATATCCTTCAAAATTATAGGGGTTTCCATACATGTCATTAGTATCTAAATCAATAGATGCAATTAAAGGGATCTCTCCATTATTTTTAATACTATTTTCTATTTTTTTAATATTGTCCGCAGTATCATCTTTAATACCATATATATTTAACTTTAATCCATAATTACCACTAACCACACCGAGCGTTTCAAGCCAGGCGCGGAAATCGGCACGCAACCCCAACCGCGTAAATCCCTATTGCTCATCAGTAAAGGTAATTCCGCCACTTGGAGTAATCTCAATTTCTTCTTCATTACCATTAGCTAAGATACTCCAAACTTCTTTATTATTATCTTTGGCAATAAAAAAGTTGCCAGTTAAATCAATAAAAGTATTAAAAGGATTAACAAAATTATATGGTTTATCTTCATTTTTATCTGTCTTTTTACCGACAATAAATTTAGTGCTATTATAGTCTCCTTTTGGAATCTATACATACACTTTATCATCTTTATTATAAGTGGTTATTTGGGAATAAGCATAAAATTCTGCATAAGATTCATTTTTAACCTTATACTTACCAATAAGTTTATCTGTATCATCAACAATGGTACACTCAATAGTGCTATCAAATTTAACTTTATCGACGCTTGAATTAGCAATAATACTTATTGCTTGGCATAAACTTTCTTGAATATTTAGTGCATTATCAGCCAAAATAATCCCTCCTTTTACTCATTACTCTATAATTTTCTAAAAAATTAATTAGTTTTATTCAATATAATTACCCAAAAAGAAAAAGGGTGAAGCCCATAAGACTTCACCCTTAATTTTATTTTCTATTGGCATACTGAGAAGCTACATTAACTAATGTATTAAATGCTTCTTGAATTTCATATCTATCAGTAGCATTCGGGAAACTAGCTTCAATTCTAACATTCTATTCTAATGTTCCATCTTGAGAACTAACAGTAAATCCAGAAGAAGAAAGAGTAGAGATTTGTTGACTATTGAAATCTAATTGTTTTGCGATCTATCTAACTAATTGGATAGAAGCCAACATATTTTCCGTATCATCAGCATTAAGGACTAATTCTTTCTGATGTAAGAATGCTAATTTACCATCATCATTCCAAGTGCCAGTATAACCACCACTTCTAAATCCAACAAGTTTTCGCCATTCTTCATCAGTAAGCTGAGTAAAATTCTGTTTCCCATTTGGTAAACCTGAAATTTTTCCTTCACTTAATAATCTATAATAAGCGTCAACTCTTGCAGTTGTATCATAATTAATTTTTTTACCAGCCGCGATTCTAGCATCACGAGTATTTTTATACTAATTATATTCTGCTGAACCATAAGCTACAGTGCCCATCATAGCCGCCCAGTCGGTATCTTTATCATTATTACTACCAAATCCGCTCTAAGCGCGCAATGTCGCTTGAATAGCGTTCAAAAGCTCTTCATAAGCTCTAATAGTATCAAGTAATTGCTGACGATGTTGTGCCCAAGCTTCAGTAGCACTACGGACAGAACTTAACTCGCTTTCAAGAGCAGGAATAACTCTATTAGATACTTCTTGATAAAGTTTATTACTTTCATCAGTAACATCTTTAACTTTCTATTGAGTATCTTTTAAATCATCACCAACAATTTTACTAATTTCATCCATGCTGTCTTGCCATTCTTTAAATGTATCATTGATAATATTAGTATTTTCAGTAATAGTATCTTTCCAACTATTACTATTATCTTTGATAATATCAAAAGAATTTACCCAAGCATCTTGAACGACTCTGCTATCCTCTTCTTGTGCTTTCGCATAGAGGTTTCCAGCAGTAGTAATTAAATCAGTATATTGCTGAATCACTAAAGCACGTTCTTGCTGATAAGTGGTCTCACGATAGACAGCATCTTCTGCGGCTTTCTAATCGAGCTCCGCGAGCTTTTCAGCCAATTCTTTCTCGTATTGAAGTTTTTGTTGACCATATTTGTTTGTCGCATTAAGACGAATATTATATAAATCATTTTCCGCATCCGCTAAAGCCTATTGTGCGTCATTTACTTTCTCTTGGTCTGCGGTATACACATAACCAAAATTACCCTCATTATCACGTTGCAATCTAACTGTAGACTTTGCATTTTGTGCTTCCTCTAATGCGATTTGTGCTTCAAGCACTTTATATTTAGCCTAAGCAATTTCTAATTCTAATTGACTTAATTTATCTTTATCTTTTAGCTATTCAATCTCTTTAGTAAATTGCTGGTATCTATTTTTAGCTGCTTGATTATTTGTCTTATCAATAGCCTAATTAACATTATTAAGCAATTTATTCATTTCATAAATCTAATTAGTTTTTGTTAAATATTCATCTTGATAAGAAGACATTCTATCCAAAGCATCATTTAAAGCATCCCAACCAGAAATATTAAAGTTATTACCATTAATACTCACTTTGGTAGTACTTAATTGCTTATTCATTTCATCCGCAGCTTGTTCCATCTTTGTAGTAAGGATTTCTTTTAATGCTTCGCCATATTCTTCAGCTTTAGAAAGCATATCCTCTTCCGCTTCATCGAATGCGGCTAATATAGCATCATAATTCTTTTGAAGCACTTCGCGCTCAGCCTCATCAGTTGAACTGGTTAAAGCCGCGGCCGCAGCATCACGTTCACGCTTCAAGCTTTCATACCATTGTTTAGAAGCATCAAAATTATTTTTCTTAGTCTAAGCAGTTCCATTCAAAACTGATAAAACTTTATCATAATCTTTATCTTTGCCTAACAAAGTAATAATAGAACGATAATGATCCAACACACTGGTTAAATGCTCCATATGATCTGTATATTTAGATAATTCATCATTTGCTAAATTTATAGTATTACCATAATATTCAAGCATTTCCTTATCTAAATCCTACAAAGCATTTAAATTATCTAATGTATTATCATATACATCTTGTAAGCCTTCGATATAATTTTCTTGAGAAATTTCTCCATTAGAATAAGCATTGTTTAATTGACCATAGAAATTCTCATAAGTTCCTAATTGGCTAATTACTGGATCAAATTGACCTTGTAAATATCCAAGAGCTTCAGCAGCTTTATAGATATTATCACTTAATTTATCAAAATAATATTCTAATTTCTTAGTATCATTTTCATCTAATTTAATTTTTACTTCAACTTCATAAGTTAATTTTTCGTAATGCAATTCTTGAATTGTATTCTTTAAATCAATTAAAGCTTTTTCTTGCTCTTTTAATTTATCTAAAGTTTCTTCATACTACTCTAAAGCTTCTCTCTATTTATCAGTAGTAGCTTTATTATATAAAGCAGTATAATTATCGATTTCTAATGTTTCCTTATTAAAAATTGCCTATCCGCCGAACTGTTTTTGAACTTCCTGCCGATCCACAGCTACATTCGCTAAAATTAAATTATACAACTAAGACTATAAATCAATCAATTTTTTATTAGCTTCAATTTCTTGATTTATATTATCAATTTTAGCTTTTCCATAAAGTTTATCTTTGCTATCCGCCAATTTATCTAAAAGTTTTTGATAATATTGAATTTCACGAGTTATTTCATGATAGCGCTCAGCGACTTTTTGCAATTCTTTAGCAGTATTAGATGCATTTTTTCCAAGATTTTTAAAAGCATTATCAGTCTTTAAAACTGATGCTCCAACAGAAGCAATCATCCCGCGGATGTCATTTGCCTATGCCATAGTAGAAGCATAAAGGGAATTATAAGTAGCCGCAATTTTAGCCCAAGTTTCTTTGGAAGTATTTTCTCCATCTGCTAATGCTTTATCTAACGTCTTCTATGCATCTTCTAAGACTTTTGCTTCAGCACTAACACCCGTTGACCCTTTATAATCAACCTAGAATTTTCCTTCTAGTTTTCCCTTTCCATTTCCGCTAACTGCTTTTTTCATATTATTTATAGCAGTATTAGCAAAATCTACAGAATTCTATGCTGCTGATTTAAAAGCTTTCTACCAATTTTCCGCTACAACTTTAGCATTATCTTTTGAAGAATTGGCAACAATTTCTTGATTATCAGCCTATGTGTCAGCTGTATCTTTACTATTTTTTGATTCTAATTCAGCTAAATTGCCAGAGATACTACTTCTAATAGCTGCAGATTCCTAAGCACTTAAATTTTCAGCTGTGGCAAGAATTTCTGCCAAATGAGCTATATTTTTATAGTTTACAGCTTTTGCTTCTAATAAAGTAGCCTAATTATTTAACTATTCGACAGTAGCTTCAGCGTCGGCAGCAATTTCTGCTTTAGCTGCATCAAAGCAATCTTTAACAACACTTTCTTTTAATTTAGCTGATCCATCTTTAGCTATTGTCATTCCTTCAATAATACCAGGAAAAACATTATTTAATTCTCGAATGTCATCAGCAGCAACAGTATAATTAGGACCAATTTTAGAAGCCTAAGTATTCATATCTTTAATGGCATTCGTAATACTATTAAATTCTTGTTCTGCTTGGCCATGAACTTCAATATTTATACTATATTGCTAATCTGCTAATTCATCCATAGAATCTTTAAATTTACTAAGATCAGCCTCTACAGTAACATTTACTCCTTCTTTTTTATTTATGATCTATAAATTTTGTTGAAGTTCTTTAAGAAGTTTATCTGAATCTTTATTTAAATCATTTAATTTAATTTCAGCCATTTTATCTTGGACTTGCTCTAAAGCTTCATAATAAGTTTGACTACCAGCATTCCAAGTATGAGATAATTCTAAAGCCGCAGACTCTAATTCAGGATATTGTTTTTTTATTATTTCTAATTGCTATATCAAGTTAGAATAATCTTCATTAGAAGAAATATTTTCTTGAGTAACATCTCCACTCTATAATCCACTGATTAAATTAGAAGCATTTTTTTCGCCCGTTTTGGCAGCGTCAACAATTCTCTAATTATAATTATCAGAATTATAATTATTTAAACTATTTTCGAATCCTTCTAGCCAAGCTTCTCCATCATTTAATCCTAAAGATTCCATTTGTTCTTTAGTTAATCCTAAAGCTTCTGCAAATCCATCTGATCCAAGTTGTTTTAATTCTTCAACCTAATCAGGAGATAATTCAGATAAAATAGAAGTTAAATCTAAACCACTTTCGGCATTTGCTAGACTATCAAGAATTGCCTATGAAAAATTAGCACCAAATGTTTTATCAAAAAATTCTGTTTTCTTAAGAAGGTTTTCAATAGATTTATCAAATTCTTCTAAATTATAAGAATCATTATTCTCTAAAGAATTAAAAATTTCATCTGTTGCTCTTTTCCTAGCGATCTATTCTCGCATATAGGAATCATTTTCGTCTTCAAAAAGGACAGTTCCGTTTATATTCTTTAAAGTTCCTTTTCCAGTCCCACCACTATAAATATATTGGCCTAACTCTTCTTCTGTTAATCCTAAAACTTCTCTTGCATAAGCTTTTGCTAATTCTTTATCATTATCTATATTTAAATCAGCATTATTATTATGAGCTGGCAAAGTTAAATTAGTAAAATCTTTACCGCTATTTTTAAGAATTTGACGCTAATATCCTGCTTCAGCAGCATAAATATAATCCTATAAAACAGTATTATCAGTAATCTTTTCAACTCGTCCAGAATTATTTTGAATATTTTTACTTTTTAATATTTCATTACTATAATAATCAGTAGCTTTAGTAGCTTCAGTAATACTATCTGCTAAATTAAAGAAAGCATCACTACTTTCCATAATTTTGTCAATACTCTCAGAATAAAACGTTGTATTTTCTTCTAATTTTTGTCTTAAAATTTCATCCTAACTCTTATGAGTTTTTATACTTTCTTTCTATGCTTCAATAGCAAATTGAGTAATTAATTCAATTTCACCATTTGTAATTGTGCCAGAATTTCCTTCTCGCTTTACTTTACCAATATTTCTACTTAAATCAGTATTAGAAACTTCTTTTTTAGCAGATTCAACATCAATTTTAGCACTCTACTAAAGAACTTTTATATTATTTGCAGTATCATTAATCTTCTTTTGAGCTTCTTCAATAGCTCCTGTATCAAAAACAATTAAGCCATCTTTAATTTCATATTTGTCCCATAATCTATAAGTTTCAATTAGATCTTTAGCTTTCTCATTAGCTGATTCTAAAGAATCTGTATATTCCTATGTTTTTTTATCTAACCCATTAAGCGCTTCAACGGCTGTAGTATAATCATTAGCTTTATTTTTAAATTCTTCAATTGATGAAGTTAATTCATTGTATTTTTCAGTTAATTTTTCTACTGTTTCACTAGCAGATTTTAAATTATTATCTGCTTTATTATATTCATCTATAGCAGATTTAATAATAAACACTAAAGCACCAATAGCAGCACCAACCAAAGCTATTGGCCCTAAAGATTTAGTAAATACCTTAATTGCTAATTTAAAAGCTGCTACTCCTTTTAAAGTAACTAAATTTAACGCTTCTTGTTCTAAGGCCTATCCATTTAATCCAACAGCAGTCATTAAAGAACTAGATAACATTCCCATATTAGCAATTGAAGTCTTATTTAAAGAATTCATTAATAATGGTAAGGCAATAGATAAAGCAGTTACTGTTGAAAGTAATTTATCTCCAATGCCAATTTCATCATTATTCCATGTATCTACAATTCCTTTTATAGAAGTTATTGCCATAGCAATACTGCTTAATCCCTAAGCAAAAGAAGCTACTCCTGCTTCTGCTGAAGGCAATACTCCCCTAAAAGAATTTATAGTATTAATATATTCTTGATTAGCATCAGTGGCTCTATTAGTAGCCTATACATTATTAAGAATTTCAATAACCATAGAAGAATATGAATCTTGTAGTGAATTAATAGTATTTTCAATCTGTTCTTCAGTCATCTAAGTACCTTCTAAGGTGCTTCGTAACTATGAAAATGCTGAATTAGCTTCATTTTCTGTAATAGTAATTAAACTATTTAACTAATTTCTAAATTCTTCAGTTGTATTATAAGCCCCATTAAGAATATTATCTAAACTATTAAAAGACATCCCCAACTAAGAAGTTTTATCACGAACCTGTTGGAGTTTTTCTTTTAATTCATCTAAATTTTCAATATCTCTTGTAGCACTTTGGAAATCATCTAAAACGCTAGATAAAACAAAATTCTGTCTAGTGGAATTTACCTAAGATCTATAATCCTAAACATTCCCTTGTTTCATCCTAATTTGCGTTTCAAGCTATCTTTCTAATTGACGAGTTATTTTTTGCTATTGTTCTAAATCTTGAGCACTCTTAATTGCTCGTTCTCCAAGTTTTTCATTAATATCTATAATAAATTTAGCCTAAGCCTATTCTTCTTCAGTCAACTAACTTCCCTAAGCAATTAATTCTCTTTGTTTCTAAATTAAAACATCTTGTAAATTAGCCTACTAGGTATAAATATCACTACGAGTAGAATAATCAGGCCCCTAATCAACATTATCTGCCATAATAGATCTTAATTTATTATTAGCTTCTTGACGCATTTTTACAATTTCATTTATTCCATTTTTAGAAGAAATTTTAATATTATACATCATTCGTTGAATAGATTTTGTAATATCATTCCCAAATACTTTAAATCCAATAGTTCCAATAATGGATAAAACTCCAGGAAGTCCTCCTAATGCTTTGATTAACTAACTAATAACATTTAATAATTTTGCAAAAATATTAGTTAATTGAATAAAAGCTTTATCATCCAATAGCTAGTCATAAATAGTTTCTAAAGAAGCAGTAACTCTATCTCTAGCAGCCTCCCAAGATTCTGCATAAATATCAGCTTGTTCTTGAAGAGACCCATCAGCACTCTGTGCCCTAGCAAGATTTTCTTTATAATAATCAAAGTGATCCATCAAAGCAATTAATTGAGTATATTGACGAACACCCGCAACCTATTGCGCTAAAGCTACTTGCTAATCTTTATCAATATTCTACCATTTATTGCCCATCTCTTCGATGATATTATCCATATCTTTTAATTCACCATTAGAATCTTTGATATTAATTCCAACTTTTTCAAGAGCCTATGAATATTGATTTAATGTAGTGCCATCTTCTAAAGTTTCACCAAGTTTTAAACCTTGAATACGAGCAAAAATCGTTTTTAAAGCAGTACCTACAACGTCTTCACTTTGACGAGTAGTAGCAGTAATGGTAGCCAGTGTAGCTGCTGCATTATCAAAGCTTAAACCAATTGTATTAGCAACTGCAGCGAATTTTTCCAGACCGCCAGCAATCTCATCAGAGCTAGATGAGGTATCTGCACCTAAACGCACCATAGCATCAGCATAATGCTCTAATGACTAACTTCCATCATAAAAATTATTCCAAACGGCAGTCATTTGGTCTGAAACAATTTCAGCACTTTCACGAGCAACATTTGCCATTTTTATAGTAATATCAGTGCGCTCTTTTACCTATTCATCATTTAAACCCTACTGATAATAAATTAAGGCTGCATCAGTATATTTAGTAGTTGTAGTGCTTAACTCCTTAGCAGCTTTATTTGCCTAAACTGCAAATTTTGCCATCTAATCGGCGCTTTGCCCGGTAACAATACGAATATTATTTAAAGATTCATTTAAATCCTAAGCATAATAATAAGCAGACTATACTGCTCCCATAAAGCCATGTAAAATACTTGAAGATATTTGCCAACGAGCCGTGTTAGCTAAAGTAATTCCAAATTCTTTTAATAAAGCGTTACTTCTTTTTAAAGGCAACTCCGCCGTAGAAATAGATTTTGCTAAATTAGCGAAAGCCTATTCGCCTTCTCTACCTAAAATTTGTAGCTAATCTCCATACTCACTAATAGTTCTTCCACTTTTTTTTAATGATTGATTAAATTTTCCTAAATCAATAGTCCCCGCCTCTGTTCGACAAGTAACTAACATCCCTTGTAATTCACTAACATAAGGCAAGGCTTTTTGAATTTCTTGCGATAAACTTAAATTACCATAGCTGTTAACATTTTTTGTTAAATTATTAAGCTATTCTTGTAAATCTTTCAACTATTGTTGAGCCTATTTAGAATCAGCAGTAAATTGTAAATTAACCTAATAACTATTTAATTGTTTAGCCATAGAAATCTCCTTTCTCTCCAAGTTTTATCTTTATATAAAAATAAAACGGGGATAAGAGCAATTACACTCTTATCCCCATCACTCTATTATTTTTCAAAAAATAATATTATTAACTAATTTAATTAGCCCAATTTAGTAAGCACATCTTTCAATAAAGCCATATTATCTGGATCATTTAGCTTCTTTTGAATATCTGTCGCATCCAAATCTAAATTGCTATAATCCGCGGAAATTGCTTCCATAATACCCATCGCAGAGTTGCGATATGCCACAATATTATTAGCCATCTCATGAGTCGTTTTATTTAAATAATAAAATTCTCCATCTGGCACAAGGCCAATAATAAGATTAAGCACTTTAGAAGCATTAAGCATATCATAAAGCTTCATTGGATCTTCTTTTTGCTTTTCAGTAAATGAAATATTGCTATAAGAATAAACAATCTCTAAACCAAGATTCATATCTAACTTTAAAAGATTATAATATCCAGTATTTTCATCCACTGAATTATTCAATACACGAGTAATCAATTCACTCTTTTCCGCAATAGGAAGATATTGCTTCACTTCAATGGTCTAATCATTGTATTCAACAGTTTGAACTTTATTAAGTTCATCCTTAGTAATTCCTAATTTATTATATGAAATTTTAGCCATAATTAGCCTCCTTTTACTCTTTATTATATTATACTAAAAATTTTTTATTTAGTCAAAATTTAATTATTCTTAATTTTAAAATCTTTTAAAACATTATTAATCTATTCTTTAGCTTCTTTATCAACATTCATCATAATTTTTTTAGGAATTTTTAATTTTCCTTCTTTTGCTTTAAAAGCTTTTTTATACTATTCTTTAATTTTATTTAATTCATTTTCACTAATATTTTCTTCTCCCATTTGGATAACAGCTTCCATGGTATTTAAAACTGTATCTGCATTACTAATAATACTAGCGTTACTATTTTTAACCTAAGAATATAAAGTATCAGGACCAGTATAATAAGGAGCATTACCAGAACTCTATTTATATAAAACCCAGGCATATCCAATAGGATTCTATACTTCTAAGTTATAATTAATAGAAGGTTTATCTAATTGATGATGTAAATTCTCCCAGTGACGTTCAAAAGCTTCAGCCGCCACGCCCGCGTTCATTGTAAATTTATATTTTCTACGTTTAGAGCTTCGTTTTTCAGCATCTTTAAAAGGCTATATAAACTATTTATAATGCGCGGAAACCCAATTTATATCATTATTATTCTTTTTTTCATTTACCTTACTTCTAATATAGCTTTCATTCATTCTTAATACTAATCTAGTTTTTCCCTTATCTTCTCCTCGAATTTCATAAGTCATAGCATTTTCATCAATTGGAATGTCAGTAAGTCGATAAAAATCTTTATCTGTCTAATAAGTAATTACATAATTTACTTTACTTATTAATCCTACATTTGATAATATATTTGTAGTTAAATGATAGGCTTCAAGAATTAATCGACTAATTTTACTATAATCATTCTATTTATTGACTATTAAAGATAATCCCCTAGACTAACTACCTCCTAAAATACTATATAACTAAGAGGATTTAGTTATACTTTTTTTCATTAAAAGTTTAGTATCTTCTAATTCTTTTCGGATCTATTTTAATCGAGTCATATCTGATAAAATTAATGCTTTTCTTTCTTGAATAACTTCTTGACTAATTTCATTAGTGCTATCATTTAATAAATCATCTAATAAAGAATTTATTAAATTTTCTTGATTCATACTTAATCCTCCTTTTCCACATAACAAAAAAATGGGAGAGAATATTTCTATTCTCTCCCATTAATTAATCTTTTTTATCTAATTCAGATAAAATCTTACTTACCTCATCTTCCTCTTGAAGAACTACTTCCTCAATAGGCTCGATAAGCTCTTTCTTTACAGCCTTTTCTACTTTTGGCTGCTTTTTAGTAGATTCTTTTTTAGGCTGTTTTGGTGGAGTATATTTTACTGGACCTTTTACAACCATATTAATTAGCCTCCAACAGCAATGGTGCTATTAGCAGCGGTCTTTCTACGAATATCGTTGTCAACAGTTTCGTCTTCTTCAATAATCTGAATAGCAGCCAAAACTTTCTTACTATGATCAAAACGAGTATAATCAGGGAATGCGTCCATAGTAAAGGTGAAAGTAGAAGGATCACCAGAAGAAGCCATTGTAAAGTTAAAGTTGGATTGAATCTTGCAGTTAGGAATAATAAATTCAGCAGGCATATCTACACCATCTTGATTACGGAATAAAGTAGAAGCTTCAAGATAGTAGTTACCACCGAACTTATCAGCAGTAATTTCAATCTGCTTAGCACCAGATTCACGCTCAGTGTAATAATCAACCATTACAGAATCGCATTTAGCATAATCATTCTCTAAATCGTTAGTAGTATAAGCCGCTCCAGTAGAACGAGCAAATCCCTTTACGGTAACACTAAAACCAGTGTCTCCAGTGGTAACTCCTTCATGTGCTAAATAAGGCTCAGAAATAATTTCGCCATCCTTCATGAAGAAAACATAAACATAATCGTCATCTTTATGTTCATTATCAAGATAAGGGGCATAAGAGACAGGAATAATTAATCCATCAGTTTTAATGTCTTTTTCAGTATTAGCAGGGACAATGTCTTTAGTCTTATCAACAGTTTGAGTAATATGTTGCTTAATCTTATTTTTAGCAGAAGCCTCAACAAGACCAGCACCGGAAAGAATCATGAAACCTTCAGGAGAAATAAGAGCATCTTCCATTGTGAAGGTAACAGTACGCTCGCCTTCCCATGCGACTAAGTTAGTATTACCACGTCCACCTTGTGCATATACGGTGGTAGCAGCGCCTTCCATACTGGAAGTCTTTAAAGTGTCGAAATAAATAACTGGCTCATTCTTATAAAATTGCTTATTACCAATCTTTTGATTAGCCTTTGCCTTTAAAACGACATCGCAAATTTCGCGTACACCAAATTTCATAGGTTTTTTTCCTCCTTAAAAAATTTAATGGATATTTTTCATCCAGTTATCCGGCTTATTATCAAGCTTTGCGCCTGCTAATCTAGACCGGATATCAATATCCCAATTAATATAAAGTTGATATCTTTCAACAAGGTCATAGAGTTGGAACATTGTTAAATCCATTAAATCCTGTAAAGACATTGAATCAAGACCTATAGTAAGCATTGAAAGATACTAACTAAATATACTAGCATTAGCCGTGCCGTTTAATTCAGCGACACGTTGTCTACCTCGCATTAATTTATCGGCTATCTTTTTCGCGGCCGCATTTCCAGGATTGAATCCCATTTCTTGCGAAGCATTAGATTTAAAACAAAATATTTCTTTAATATATTCCTATAATATATTAAAATTGCTTTCGTCAATCATTATTTGTGGGTCACCTTGTAAAACAATTGACCTCGGGGTAAATAAAACATTTTGCTTTGGAAACAATAATGTAAGAACCTATATAGATGCTTGTTTTTTATCGGCCATCTCTTTTTCTTTCATCATTGTCATAAATATCTAAAAATTATTTGTTTCTCTTAAAAGACTTTCGCCCGAATTCTCTATTATGTTTTTATCAATACATAAGCACTAAATCCCCAAGAAAAGATCTTTTTCACCTATAAAAGAAATCTCTTTTATAGATGGCTAATGAATAGTGACTTCTAATTCAGGTATTGGCAAATCAATACCTGTCATTAACCCAAGTCTAATATCCATTATTCTTCAGTTCTTTTTTTAAAATCTTCTATAAATCTTTCCTCGTCATTAGGATTCGGCATAAATTTTTTATCTTCCTCGCCATGGATTGCCTGATACATAAGACACAAACCAGCATATTCATCAGTTAAAATAATTTGATTCGCACCAAGAAATTCTAACTTACCAATACCAGTTAAATGCGTTTTATCTATCATGCTATCAATTTCCGCAGCGATACGATAAGGGCGCAATTGATAATCTTTTAAATGCCATTGATCAAAATGACAAATAATATCGAATTCAACAATATTATCTCTAAACTCAGGATTTCCACTTTGTGTAAAATTATCAAAATTAATAATTAAATAATTTAATACACTTCCATCAACATAAAGCTTAGGAATTAACTTAATATTTTTATTAAATAATTGAATCATTTGTTCATCATTTAAATCTGGTTTATCAATAGCATCTTTTGTTGTATAATACAATAAGCGCTTTAATCTCTCATTTTTACAGAGATGTTTTACAATAATTTCTAAATCTTTTTCCACAGAAAGAAAACTTGATTTAGGTAAATTTACACCATTAATTTTCATAACACCTTTTACTCCTTAAAACAATGATTGAACTACAATCGTTTTCTTATAGTCTCCATAACATAAATCGAACTATCCGCTATATCCAGAAGTCCAACTTATTTCAACTGTTGGCTTTTTTGCTTCTTTAATAATTTTTAAAGAAACCGGCAACTTTTTATTATTCTTTATTTCCCATTCTAAAACAGCTTTACCATCAAAATAATAAGTATAAGTTTTCTTTGGAAAAATAAATGTTTCCCCTATAATATCAGTTGTCGTAGGATTTGGATCAATTGGTTCCGCAATTAAAGAACCAACAGTCTTATCCTTTAAATTATCTTCCTACTCATTAATATAATATTCAGTCGCATTAACTTCTAAAATGCCAGGCATACTTATAGAATCTACGGCTTCAACGCGCCAACAAATTAAATTGTCTCCCTCATCCTAACTATCTAAATAAAATTTAGTATAACGTCTAAAATATCTCAATGTATCTTCATTTTTTGGCATTAAAATATTTAGTGAATAATTAGGATTATCTATACTAATTTCATGTTTTTGAATATAATTAATTTTCGTTTCTACTGGACCACGAATCGCCGCATAAGTAGATTTTTTCTCTCCATTATCTACCCAATTTATTTTATAAGAGCATTTTCTAATATCCCCTCTAAAATAAGCTAATTCAGTCAAATCCTAAAGATAACAAATCCAATAGGTATTAGTTCCACACCATTCAAAAATATCTCCTGGTTTAAACTAATATTCATTTCCAACAGACAAAATCTTGTCATCGTAATCCTATTTTAATTTATTAGGATTAATCAAACACCTAATAGGTTTTTTATATTCCGCATCCTATTTAATGATTTCTGCGGCTTGGTATGAATTCCATACTGCTCTATCTAAGCTTCTGCGCTTAGATAAAATCATACGCTCTTGTTGGCGGTTTCCGCCCATTTGACCGAGCCGAGCCGCCATATAATTAACGCCTTCAACAGGGCTACCTTCAAAGGGTGGTTTATCATAAATTCCTAAGCGACCTTGCTATAATCTAAAAGGTTGCTTACTACTATAATCAAACCCTGATGCCATAATTTATCTCCTATAAAAGACTGATAGTTTCAAATACAGTCTTACGATAAAAATTAAAATCAGTATCTTGATTCTACAATCCCTCAAGTTTGTTTAATAACTATAAATAAAGGGGTTCAGCGCTAAAAATCACACTAAACCCCACAATTTCATTTATAACAGTTTCTAGCTATTTATGCCAATCTTCATTATTTTCGCGCATTGGAATTAATTTCCATAATTGATTGGTTAAGCGCAAACAATTTACTTTTATACTCTCTATTGGAATATCAAAATTATATTTAGTAATCATATCGACTTTTAAACACATCCCAATTAGATTCATACTCACCTTTATTATTTAAACGTCTACGTTTATATAAGCGCTACATATGGTGAGATTGTCTTTGACATTCACCTAACAAATTCAATAATTTTGATAAATGATTTGCCTAAGAAGTAAATTTAAAATCAGAGCCACTATATTTCATTCGAGTATTCTCAATTGAAGTGACTTGTCTTTGCGTCCAACCGCACATCATTAAAATAGCTAAAATATTAATTTCTTCTTCAGTTAGATCACAATTAAAACTGGATCTATCAACTAAAACTTGAGGTTCTTCACCCGGCTCTGGAAGTTCTCCCCATACCGTTCCTACAATAAAATCATCTGGCATAGCATCAGATTCATTAATAGTAACAACATCTAAATTATAATCTAAAAGATTTTTTCGCGGAAATTCAAATCCAGGAATAGCATCTATTATAAGATTCTATAAATCTCTTAGAGTATCTTCAGGGGTCAATTCCACATACATATCATCAGTAACCTTGTTTAGAAAGCGATTATAAACAGTTGAGAATAATGTTCCCACTTAATCGCCCTCCTATAAATTATTTCTTGGAGGAAGTTTCCTCGGTTTTATTAATTACTTTATATCCAGAACCGCTCGTGCGACGACCTTGAGTAGTAGGTTCTTCTCTTACTACACGGCGCTTAGCTGCGGGTTCTTTCTCTACAATAGTATCTTCTTCTTTACTAGCGATATCATTAGCAATAGCTTTATCAACATCAAACCCAGTTTTTTCCTTCAAAGCTCTACGCTTATTAATATCAGTAATAGGAAGGCTAACAGATAAATTCTTGATTAAGTCAATAATTCCAATAGGAGCAAAATCAAGAGCATCTAAGAAAGCATCTAATGAGCCATTAAGAATTAAATCAGCAACTTGTTGCTCTGACATGTTATATTCAGGTTCAGTATGAACATTAAGAGTATGAGTTACTTCTGGCTCTAAAATTTGTAAAAAATTAGCAATTAATTCACGACCGCCTGCCTGATAAGTTAACTTCTCCAGCTCACCAAATGGAATACGCTTAGTTTCACCGGGCGCAAATTCACGACGCAAATTAGTATCAGGAATAGTATAAACAACTACGCTAGTGCTTCTATTTTTTACATTATAAATATCTTCATTATTAATCATTATTCAATTTCTCCTTTTACTCATAAAACAAAAATATGGGGAGAGGGAGTTTAATCCCTTCTCCCCATGGAATAATTTATATTAAATTAAACAGTAGCACCATCAAGGCGACCATCATAAGTGATAACCTTACCAGTAACTCCATCATAATTCCAAGTATACATCTGACCGAGAAGTGAAGTATCAACATAAGCACAGATGTTATTAGCGAGCATGCAAACTACGCCAACCTTCTTGTAAACCTGAATCTCACGAGAACGATCATAATTATTGAACTCGTCAACAATAGTGCCACCTTCGAAAGCAATCTTTACAGGCTTACCATCAGCGCCCGTAGGAATAACCCAAGCATAACCAGGATCAATAACCTTACGAGTATTGGTTTCATCTTCAAAGCCCTGCTCAAGAATAATAACCTTAGTGCCCTTGTAAGTAGCAAGACGACCATTATTCCAAAGCTCATTCTTCATAGCTTCAGTATATCTCCAAGCCTCATGAGGAATCATCTTAACAGCGAACTCATAAGTACAATAAATAGTAGGAGTACCATAAGCAGAAGCAATAGTGATCAAACGATCCATAGCAGCTTCATCAAATCCAGCGGCCGCAACGCGGTTAGCAGGAGGAAGCTGATTGATAGAAGATCTAAGAGCAGCAGCGACTTCTTTGTAAATAAGTTCATCCATACCATCCATGATAATCTTGGTTACTTCACCGAAATCAACACGACCATCAAGGAACTCTTCGAAGCCAATCTGAGCAGCTCCGCCGATAGCGCTAGTACGTACCTCGAAGGCTTCATTCTCTTTAGGTCCGAGCTTGAAGACTTCATAAATACCAGCAAGACCAACGCGAGTTACAAACTGCTTAGCGCGAGCACGATTATTAAGAGGACGACGGAAGATGGGCTTATCACCTTGAGCGAAAGTCTTAACCTCAGCAAACTGATCATATTGCTGAATAACTTTCTTAGGAAGAACCTCATCAAGAGTCTGCTCAATCATAGAGAAAATAAGATTCTTATTTTCACGATAGAGAGCATAAGTACCAGCCAACTCATTCATTTCATTACGAAGAGTTTCATTTAAGGCTTCATAACTAAGATTTTTTCCCTCATAACTATAAGCAACAGGAGCAGAAGGATCGGCCTTAGCAACTTGCTTCATAAGAGCAATTAAATTATTTTTATCTAACATTATCCTTTTCTCCTTTCTTACTTAATGCGCATTACCTTGACGCCCTTTTGACCATCAGGCATAGTATAAACTTTAACAACCTGCCAGGTCATTGAATCGTCGCCAGTTTTGCTAAGAATACCCTTTGTATCAGCAGAAGGAGAAAGCTTATCTCCAACATCAAGAGTATCTTCATTAATCATATTAGTAGTATAAAGATCACCAATCATGGTCTTAAATACACGAGGAACCATAGAAGTGCCAGATTCCATAAACTTCTCATGATAGATACCTAACTTATGATATGGATTATTGGTCCAATTCATTTCATACATATCAGGAACATCAGTGAGAACCTTATCATAATAATATTTTACAGGAACTTTAGTGGTAGTCTGATGATTACTATCAAGAGTATATTCCTTACCATCATAAGTAAACTTATTATCAACAACGTCATAAACATGACCAGCAATAGTAACAGTCTTTAGGCCTTGATCTGCGGAAACGGTCTGATTAATTACCTTATAGGTTTGATTCTTTTCATCAACACCATTCCAGAAACGGCCACCATATTCAACCTCGGTATGCTCCCAATCATAAGGGCTATAAACACGAGCCTAATAGTCATCCTTAATCATAGCAAACTCACAATCCCACTGCTTGGTTCCATCTGGATGATCACGATAAAGCTTAATCTCGTTATAAACGAGCATCCATTCACCTTCGCCAGTAAAGTTGACTTCACCGATACCATTACCATTAGCAGCATAGTCATACTTTACAAACTGACCGTTTTCAAGAATCTCAATTTTTTCATTGGCAGGAAGTTGAGCATAAATTTGAGCATTTCTTTGCGCGGAAAGGTGATTAGGCTCGACCTGACCGTAACCAAACTCAACATACTTTGCCTGAGACTTAGGGATACCCTTGATACCTAAATGACTATTCAAAAAGTCTTTAAACATTTAGTATGTCCTCCTTATTAATTTTTGTTGGCGGTAGCAAAAGCCGCCTTCACCCAAGCGGGCATATCATCATCTTCTGAACCATTATTGTTCAAATTAAAAGTAGTAGCACCATTGGGCTTATTATTTTCGTCAAGGTCGAAACTCACCTTGTTGCGAACACAAATAACAGATAATTTAGCTTCAATATCATCAAGAGAATATTTATCAATATTTTCAACAACATCAGCCTTATCTTCATCAGAAAGCATATAGAATTTAGCAATCATATCTTCTTTATCTTTCTTTTCAGCGGCATTTTTAAATTCAGCCAGTGGAGCAATTTGCTCTTTCAAGCTATTATTCTCAGTTTCAAGAGCCGCGAATTTAGTCTGTAATTCATCATACTGAGCTTTAAGTTCAGTATATTCAACAACGTCCTCAAGAGAATAATTTTTCTTTTTCTTTTTATCATCATCATTCTCGCCATTGTCGCCTTTATCAGACTTATTAGAGGGATCCCCGTTATCAGGGTTCTTTTTATTATCATTGCCCTCTGATTTATTATCAGGGTTTTGGCCATTAGATTTATTATTTTTGTCTTCTTCCTCAGCCTTTTTCTTTGAAGCATAATCAGTCTCAAAAGCTTCCACATCAGCAAGAGCAAATTGAGGCTCTGCTGCCGGAGTATAAGACTTAGTTACTTCAGTCAAAGCATCAGAAGGAACAAAGCCTTCTACATCGGTGAGAGAAAAGTCCATGCGATAATATTTTTGGTCTTGTCTATTTTGAAGAATAGCGAACTTTTGTCCGGCATCTTCATAAACGCCTTCAATGCGATAAATAGAGCAATAACTACTAGGCTCGCCAGGATACTTAGTCTCAACATAAGACCAGAGAGAATTCCACAAACTATCGCCAATTTCAACAGCATATTGTGTAAACACTTTGGCTCCTCCTTCTTTCATAAATTCTTTAAGTTCATTCATCATGGAGAACAAAGTGTTCTTAAAACCATCATCGAATGAAAAATTCACATTGATTTGGGAGCCTTCGAAACAAGGTTCATTTTCTTCTCCCAAAATACAAAGTTTAGAAATAATTGCCTTATTTATAATAAAAAACTAAGGCTTTCCATTATTATCTTTTGCCCACGTAGCATTTAATGTTTTTTCATCAAGCTCCATAGAATGGTTATTACCTTTATCAACTACACGTTTACATTCAGGATACTAACCAGTCCATAAATACCCTTCAGTCATTAAATACTCACGTTCGACAACACCATCATCCAAAAATTTCTAAAACCAGACTTTAGCTCCAAGATCAACAAAACCATAAGGGCGAGTATTATCTCTCATTCTAAATTCGCCATTAGATAATTCAATTATCCTATTATGCTCTTCAAAATCTTCAGTATTTTCATTAAAAAAGCCAACAATAGGACTACCAGGAAGGCTATTAGCCATCTCAGTTGCTACATCTTTAGTAATTACACTTTTATTACGATTAGGTTTATCATCTACATAACAAACCTTAATTTGGCATTTAGAAATTAAAGGATTTACAGGAGTTATATTTATAAACTCACAAGGTGTATTTAATTTAATACTTGTATGTTTCATAAATCCTCCTTATTTCATTGCTTCTTTATTTTGAATAGTTTTTTCACTTTTCTAATCGTCAGGTTTTTCCGGACGCCCTGCCTCACCATTAGAAGTTTTAGCAGTTCCAGAACCTGAACTTCCTGAATTATTTTGAGTTTTATTATTAGATGATGAACCTTTTAAACCCAAAATATCTTCACTACCCATAGTAGAACTCATAAGAGGAGGAATCATAATTTCACTTAAATGTAAAATCTCATTTTCAAAATGAGCTGCATTAAGAATAAAACTCTACGAATGTCCAAGAGCAATCTAAGACAATAGTTTTGATTGTCCCATTTGCGCTTGTTCTTTATACATTTTAGAAAGTGTTTGATAATTATTTTGAGTAGTTTCTAATAAATAAAATCTAAAATTATATTTTTTATTACTACTCTTTTTTTCAATAATTCTATTAAAGAATATATTAAACTATAAAATTAAACTTCTTATTGTAGATTCATCATTTAATACTGATTTTTCTAAAGCCATATTACCATCAGTATTAAATAAATTCTATGAAATACCTAATGAATTATAAACACTACGTTCAACTTTAGCTAAATCATCTGTCGTTGTAGTAGTATTCTTATCAGACATATCAATAGAATCTACATCAGTAAATGTAGTTAAAACATCTACTCCAATAGCCCTCTATAACATCTAAACGGCATTATTATGGATATCTCTAGCTTCATCAACATCAAATATCAAATCACCATTTTTATCCATTGGGAGCTTTTGGACTAAAATTTTAAGCAACTTCTACATTTGTTTCTTGCGGTCAAGATCTTGCGCTGCATCTAAATCCATAATAGTAGGAATCGAATTTACAAAAATAGGAACATCACTATTATTAATATTAAATTTAATACAATTTTCTGGCTCAAGAACATACCAACTACCAGTATGCTAGCATCCAACCGCTTCTTCTAAAGCAAGTTTTCCTTGCTTGTATAGAACATAACCTTTAGCAAATTCTTCTGGGAATAATTTTAATACTTTTAAGCGATAATTCATATCTCTAAAAGTATCAAAAAATCGCATATCAAATTCGACAACTGGGGTATTATTTACACTATAACGTGTTCTACAATATCTAACTGGTAATTCTTGTAAAATTAGATTTTTTTCTGAAGGAACTATATATCCATAATAGCATCCATTTTTAACAACTTGTAAAGCAATATCTCCACAAATCTTTTTAATATAACTATTATCAAAATAATTCAACATTCTATAAAAATCTTTTAAAACTTTTTCTTCTTTTACACTATCATCATAAGTTTCAGCCGCGATATACCAGTCATAGCGGTATAAAAAAGCAACATAATTACAAACTCGTTGATATACACCGCTTATATCATAATAAAAATTAGAAATATATCGCAAAGCATTTAAATCTCTTTCTGCGAGCGCACGAAGCACATCAGGTTTCGTAATAATACGATTTTGACCTGGATATCTAATCTTACTATAATCACCAAGTTTTAAAATAGCATCATCTAAAGTTTTTGTGCCAACTTTTATTTTTCTATTAGCATAATCCATGGTATCATTATAATTATATTCATAACGACCATTATAAATATCAAAACCTTTAGCATGAATCTATTCATTACGATCTTGCGTATCCAAAGTTCCACCTCCTTTAATAACCTGCTAATTTCATTATATAATCATAAGAAATAAGGTTTTCGTCGGTATATGGAATCTCTATTAATCTAAAATCATGTAAAGCGCAAAAACGTCTTTTTTGATTATCATTATATTGCTACTGGTATAAACCGCGTTTTCCGCCAAATTTAGAACTGGCTTCATAATGCTATTTTCCCTAATACTCAATAATGAAATCAATTTTTCCATCATCATCAAATATAACAAAATCAAAACGAAGCGGACGCCCACTTGGGCTTTTTAAATCTGGGAAAATATATTCCATTTTAAAAGGTAGTCCTGCTTCTTCTAAGATTTCTTCAATCTTAATTTCTCCTCTTGAAGCACGCATTTTCCACCCTCCTTAATTTAAAAAGCACCAATCAGCCGCATTAAACTTTTTACGTTTTTTCTTTTTATCTTCTTCAAGTTTTAAATAATATAATCCATATTCAAAAGCCGAAAATTTATCTTTACGAATTCCGCGATTTGCCTATTTTAGGATAATATTAATACCTTCATTTTCTTCGCGTAAATTCATCATTTCTTCTTTTAATATGGAGGTTAAAGTAAATGGTTTTAAATAATCTGCCCTTTGTTCAGAAGTCATTTTTGAACCTTTTTGAGTAGCTAATAATTTTTCTTTAGCTGTTCTCTCATCTATTAAGAATTTTACCTTACCCGCTTGCAATTGAGTTTGAGCATTAGCATGACATTCAGTATTTATTGGGGCATTTGCTTTAATAACATACATAGCATCAAATTGAGTATTTGGTGTGCGATATTTTTTATAATATCCATCATCATCATTCTCAACACCAAAATCAGGTAAAAATTCACCATCTTCATCATTTTGAGATTTTACCATATAATCCAAAAGTCCAATACCTAAACCATTACCGTCTATAACCAAAGTTTTAGCTTTATATTTATAAAATAATTTCTTTAATTTAATAGCCTAATCTTCAAAATGATCATCTGACATAGTATACATATTTACTAATGATTTAATAGCTGGACCTTGAGCTTGTGGTGTTACTTTAAATACACAAACTACTGAATCGCATCCTTTACGACCTACATCTACAGAAAGCACATAATAAGCTTGCGCGCCCGCGCGTCCAGAAGCTTCATACTCAGGCTATAATAGTTTTCTATTTCTATCAAAATGCTCTCCATTAAAGAAAGCATCCTCAACAGTTCCTGACCACTTAGATTCGTATTCACGTTCGAATGAAGCCTCATTATAAGTTCCTTCATTCTTTTGGTCAGTAATAAATGTTTTACTTTGTAATCCTACTGCAACAGGAGTTCGCCATGTTCCACCTAATACCATACAACGATCGGGCTAAGTCACCATACGAACTAAGAAACCAATAAGTCTATCATAAGGGAATGTGCCCTTATAACCAGCAGTAGTAATATAAATTTGTGATTTATTTAATGGCTCTTGTTCATTGGTAGTGCCATCTTTAGCTCTACGGGAAATTGCCATAACAGGAATAATAACTTCACGAAGAATGGCATCATCAATACCAACACATTCTTCCATTAACCCACCATGACGACGTTGACCACGAGTGCTTTCACGCGCTGCAAGGTTATCCAAAACTGAACCATTTTTAAACACATATCTAACTTTATCTTTTCCTTCAAGAGTTTTTCCTCGACTCCAATCAATTTCTCGATTAAAGCTTGGAATAAGTTCACATATTTCTTGAACTTTATCATGAAGAATACTAGCACCTTGCTCTTTACCTCCAGAAGTAACGAACAAATGCGCACCAGGATATAAAATACATCTAATCATTAATGCCATAACAGACAAAAATGATTTAGAATAAGCACGAGGGAAAACCGCGTAAACATACTAATAACGCATAACAGAACGAAGAAATACTCTCTAATAAAAATAGAAATTAAATTCTCCATCTTTTATTTCAGTATGTCTTCCTCGCACCATAAAATCTACAAATAAATCAGGATATTCTCTCCAAAAGGCAACGTATTTGCGGATGGTGGGCATTACCGCTTCTACTCGTTCCGGTGATAGACCTATTTTTCTACGACTATCACTTAACTACAGTAAATCTTGTAATGCCATTATTTATCCAAACCCTATAAGAACTCATTATCTTGCGCGGACTCCTATTCTTTAAATTCCTCAAAATCCGCGTAATCACTATCTTTAATAGTTCTTTCAAGTTCTTCAATACTTAAATCAGCATCATCAACAATATCACTTTCTGCGTTCTTTGCCTTTTCTTCATCTTCTTTAGCATTTTCGCGCAAAGCCTTTTCTACCATTGTACTGATATTAGTTTCATCTTCAATAAGAGTGCGAGTATAACGTTGCATATCTTGAATAGTCAAATCCACTTTATCATGTGGCTATTCAACATAATATCTTTCAATATATCCTTCTTTTTCACATAATTCAATTAATTCGCCAATTGAATCAACAAATTCACCTGACTCCGCTTTATTTTGAGCAGCAGTAAATTTACCAGACTTCATTAAGCTATCATATACTTTGCTCATCTTTTGGAAACCTTCAATATCACCAATATCGATCAATTGATTTGCCTTTAAAGATGTCTTACATATTAATTTTAGCGTATCTTTATGTCCGGCGCCTTGAATATCATAAGAAGCCATCATTTCTTCATATAACTATTCAAGTTTAACCCATTCTTCAGGTTTATAAGTTTTGCCCCATTTAAGTCTTAAATAAGTGCGGTCTTCATCAGTTAAATCTAACTCTTGTTCTACTTCGCCACTCTATTGTGCGAAATAATCTTCCGCAGGGGCGTCAGGTGGTGGAGCATAAACCGGTTCTTTTAGTTCTCCTTCTGGAATAGTAATAGAACTTTTTTCAATAGCAGTTGCAATCTATTGAGCATCATATCCTTGACGTTTCATAGTTTGCTCTAATTTATTATTTGCCATCTACCGTAAAAATTCTGTATCTTTCCAGCGATAATCTTTAAACTATTTGAGTTTCATTTTTGACAAATAACGTCCAAGAATTGTCATACCGGTCATAGACTGCGGATCGCGTCCATATTTTTCCATTAATTTATTCCATTCCTCTGGAACATAAGGAACATCCGCTTCTTGTAAAATCCATAAATAAGTATCTGGATTCCAATTATCGACGTGCATTGTCATACATTTTTTGCACATAGGGAATTTACCATCATTAGGATATTTTTCTAAATTATTAGATGAATAAAATTCCGTGCCATTCATTGTGCGATTACATTTTTCGCAATAATATGTTTCAGCCATAAATAAAATATTCTCCTTTCAACTATTTATTATAAACAAAAGGACAATATTAAGATTTTTTGGCCTTAGAATTTCGACAACTTTTACAAATACTATAAAAGCCATCTTTACTTGTTTTATTTTTACTAAAATATTTATTATGAGCTAATTTTATTTTACCACAGCGACTACATTTTTTATATTTACCTTTTTCAACATTTAAATAATAATTATCTAAATATTCATCTTCCGCAGTCGAAGCAATTAATTTTGGAATTTTATTACGCCATAAACTTGAAATATATTCAAGACTATGTTTAATGCCAAATTCCATTTGTATTTTCTCTTGAATGTCAATATTTTGTAAACCATCAATTTTATATTCAACGATTCTATCATAAAGAGGATAATTAGCTAAAGCTTTATCACAAAGCTTATCAAAATCCTCCATTAAATACCATAAGTCTTTATCGTATTCGCCCCAACTATCTTGCTTTAATCGAGAATAATTACATAAAACCGCAGAACATATTTCAGGTCTTAATAAACTAATTCCATCAGGAATAGGAAAACCATCGTCATCAAAAATAAATGTTTTATCATCTAATGGAATATAAGACTTTGATCTGGTTAATTTTGTAGGCACTATTGGACGACGATAAGCATTTTTCATAACATACTAATCTTTACGCATTTCAATAAGAGCCTTTTTAATAACAAAAGCATCTTTGCCTTCTGTTACTTTTAATTTAGCCTCCCAAACATTAATGGCTTCTCTTAACTAATTTAAACTTGGTATGTCTTCTAAATCTTTTTTAGTAATTGTGATATGTGGTTGAAATATTGTATTTCTATTATCTGTAATTAAATTATAAATTCCATCTTCGCCATTTTCGAGTTGGGAAACAAGACCTTCAAAAGAAGTCTCACGCTTATTAACTGTAGCCATACGATTATCAGTTAATAATTTTTTCTCCTTTTTTTCTTGTTTCTCCATACAAAGAACCAAATAGTCTGCTAAAATTTCTAAATACTTTTCAGGCGGATCTGGATTGTCAGCCAAAATTTGTTCGACTAATTGATTTCTTTCTTCTGGAGTTTGTAAAGAATAATCAAGTTTTATCATTTTTTACCTCCAGTCTATATTTATATTATACTCGAAAAAATTTTTTTTGTCAAGTTTCATTTAAAAATTTTTTCTTTTTATATTTAAAAATTTTTTTAATAAAATAAATAACTTTTGCCCAATCACGCCCCACAATTTGACATTTTATTATTTTTATTTTATTATTATTATAAGAAAAAGAAAAGGAGTATTTATGGAAATTATTTTTATTATATTATTGAGTTGTGCATTAGTAGCATCACTCCTTTTTTTATGGTTATATAGAAAAGCTTTTTGGGTGTTATATCAAAAAATGGTAAATTAGCAAAAAGAGTTAAATAAATGGCCAATCGCGCAATATGAGTGTATGCTATTATTAAATATATTCTATAATTATGATTTTGAGGGGAAAGCAGTAGATTTTTCGCGATATGAAACGCAAGGATTAATTGTTTATAATTGTTTTCATGATGCGAAAAATAGTCCAAAAGGAATTGCAAATGATGGAATTGTTTCATCATTTTATAAACAAGCATTTGTATATGAATTAGATGATGGAACATTTGAATGGGAGGATATTGAGAATGGCGCGGAACCAGCCTTTTGAAGTAAGAGGGATAGACGCAGTAATATTTAGATTAGAACAAGAGTATCACGATAAAACTAAAGATAAAAATCCTTTTTTGAGAGATTGGAAAAAATTTAAAACAATACGTATTGAGCAAAAGACTGATGGATCAAGGACAATTACTTATAAGCCTTTATCTGACGCGGAAAAGGCCCAATTAAGCACGAGAGCAGAACAAGAAGAATATTTATTAGATAAAAATAAATATGTATTAAAACATTTAATGGAAAAATACGATATAAATACTATTAACAGATATATTGATAGTTGTAAATATAGAGATAAATTAATCGAATATATGGAGGAAAAATTAAATGCGGAAACCACTAAGCCCCTTGAAGGCAGTTGCTAAAAAGTATCAGCAGAAAGCTACGTATTCTGCTACTTCTGGATTATACACTCTTATGTGGGGTGAAAAACCTAAAAGAGGTAGAAAAAAGAAATCGTGATTTGAAATTATTGTTTTATTTTGTGATTTAAGATTGAAAATTGATTATAGTAAATTTAAATTATTTTTCGTGATTTGAAATTGAAAATTGATTTAGATTGAGTTTTGACCACGCAAAAGAAAAAACACAAATCAAAAAAAATTTTTTCCCGAAATACACCCCCCCATCCATAAGGTTCTAACTCGTTTATTCTCTGAGAGTATACCAGCCTTACTCTCGCTCTTTCGCGGAACGCATGACGCCATCCCGCACAAACACCCCGGTAAACGTTGCTCGGCTCGCTGGCGGTAGTGGCGAGCCGAGTTTTATAAAAATCAGCAGTTTGCACAAATTTTTCGCCAAAACTTCGTCATAATGCACAATCGTCAAAATACCCGAAACTACGCCATCACATTTGTGCAAAATGACTATTGACAATCCAGTAGCCATGTGCTATACTTGTATCATCAAAAAGAAAGAGGTAAATCAAAATGAAGAACGTTTCCAAAATCATCACCATGGCCATTGCCATCATTCTCTCCGTGTCTTTCTTCGGCCCATTCCACGACCACGCAACCGCGGAAGCCTGTGAGGAAGCGCCCCAGTCCTTTGATCTCTCGGTCATTGAGAATTGGTGCGGATCAGGCACGGAACGCGGAAGCATTCGTTTTGTTGGTGCAGAGGTCTACGCACGCGAGGGCGATACCCTGACACTCATTGACGAGCAGGATAATCTGTGGGACGTGGAAGCACTCAACATTGATGACAACGACTTCTTGCTCTTGTGGATTAACGACAATGACACTGATACTGTGGAAGATGATACAATCATCAAGGTGTGGAGAGAGGCTTACTAAGTCTCTCTCTTTCTTGCGGAACGGCAAAGATTGTTAAAAAATTAACAAGTAGAGAAGAGTAAAAAAACTCTTGACAAATGCACGATGATGTGCTACAATGTAGATACAATAAAGAAAGGGGAATACTCAAATGACTAATCAGGATTTTTACAACACCCTCAAAGCTGAAAAGGAACGGTTAATGAATGAGAGCAAGCCGGCATTCAATGACTGCCAGGTTAAGCGAGGGGAAATGGCTAAGGCATGGAACATTGTCAATGCTCTTGAAAGCTTGGGGAAGTTTGGCACACAGGAACTCAACGACGCGTATGAAGCCTACGAGAAGGCCAGCCATGCAAGTATGTTGGCAGACAATTACCTCGATGACATTGATGAAGCCATTGAAAAGATAAACGAATTGATAAGTCTTTACGCAGAATAAGGGAGCAGAAATGCTCCCTTTCCCACGGCGCAGATTGTTAAAAAATTAACGAAGATTTTTCTCAAAAAGGTCTTGACAAATCAGTTAGAATGTGGTATTCTATAATCACAAAAGGAAAGGGGAATGAAAAATGATTTATGGCATTGTTTATTACACTAAGGGCGGTCAGGGCTATCTCTTCCAGCAGGCGTTCGAAGAACAGCGCGCTATGGAAATCGCAGGTAAGATGAACGACTTACTCGCGACAGGTGCTACAATGTATAATGATAAGTTCTATGGCAAGCTCGACTTGCGGAATGTCGAGTATTTTACAGTTGAACCCAGTAGCGAAATGTATTAAGAGCGGGAGCGGGCTTCCCGCTCTTTCTCTTGCGCCGTGGAGCGCGTGTAGGGCGTCCCAGCCCGAACTTTACCACGGTAAAGCGTTAAAGCAAAATTTTTTCTATTTTTTGCCAAAAACCACTTGACATTCCTATCCCGAAATGCTATAATAGTATCATCAAAAGAAAGAAAGAGGTAAATCAAATGTCTACTCACGATGGTCTTGTTCTTCTTGCTATCTATGTTGGTGTTATCGGCGTGGGTGCGCTCATCGAATACGTGGAGCACCGCGTAAAGAGAGCAATTCGTCGCAGAAAGAGAAGTTGAAAAACTTCTCTTTTTTTTATAAAAACCCTTGACATTCTTTGCGGTCTGTGGTATTATAATAACAGAAAGAGGAAGGACACCTCCCAAACCAGAAAGGTTAATTCAATGACTACTATCAAGACTCTTCTCGACGGCGTTCTTCCTGTCAAGCCCCTGGCCTATGTCCTCGGCGATGACTGGACGTATCTTTACTCCGACACCTATAAGGATGTGGAGTTCGACGTCCACGCTTGTATGAATGGCGAGGTCGTCGCGGTGTTAAATTAAGGGCTGAAAAGCCCTTAATTTTTTTTATAAAACCCCTTGACAAATCCAAAAGCAGATGTTATAATGTAGATACAATAAGAAAGGGGATAAAAACCATGACTACTTACAACATTCTTACTATTGGCACTTCTCTTGAACCAAAACTCGCGGGCAAATTCAACGTCGCGGACACTGAAAACTTCCTCGACCGGTTAGAAGAAACGCTTTACATTCTCTTTGAATTAGAGCCGAAGTCCCGCACATGGAGACGCGAATTTCTCAAACATCTCTCCGCGGATTTTACCTATCACTTTTGCGAAGATTCCCGCGTTAAAAAGCAAGGCAACAACATTATCGTTTATGAAGAATAAGGGTGGAAACGCCCTTATTTTTTTTTCAAACTTTTTTCAAAAAGCTATTGACAAATCCCGAATCTATGGTATAATAAGAGTATAAAAAGAAAGGGGATAAAAAAATGTTATTTATCGTTTCTGTTAACTACTACAACTACAAGGCTGGTGATAATAACCATTATCGCTATGAAGTGTCTGTCGCGGGACAGGAAAATGCCTATGCCCTCGGGCAGAAGTTCATGGGCGCAGACAACGTTCTCTCGGTTGATATCATCGATGCAATGACCGGCGAAGTCATTGAGAGTTGGGAAGAATAAAAAAACTCGGCAGGACATATAAAATCCTGCCGAGTTTTTGTCATTTTGTCTATTGACTTTTGTTATACCTCATGCTATACTATAATTGTTCCAAGGGACCGGACATTAAAGATGAAAGAGGTTAACAAAGATGACTTTGGGCATGATTAAAAATGTAATAGGTTTGGTAAAGGGCGCGCTGATGTTCTATGAGGGGAACGGCATTGAAGTGATAAATGAAAACACTTGCGGGCGCTATCTCAAAGACCGCAAAGGTCGCATGACTCTGAATGGTGATGTTTTGGACGCAAGCGAAGAATGGGTGCTGGGATTGCCGGTCACCGGCTTAAAAGCCAAAAATGATGTCCTTATCGTTTATGTTGATGGCTAAAATTAAATTTTTTGAATTAAAAATCTTCCCAAAAATGGGAAGATTTTTTTGTGCATTTTACCTATTGACAATTTCAAAACTTTGTGATATAATTTGGCGGCGCGCGATCGGACCTGGCGCGCCGAGTTTTTGTCAATAGGCAGGTTGCACAAATTTTTATGGCAAAAGTTTGTGCATAATGTCAATAGACAGAATCCCGAATCGGTGCTATACTATAATCACAGTAAGGGAAGGAAAACCTACCAGACCGGAAAGGGATAACAACATGATTAACATTCGTTCTATTCTCAAACTCGCTGAAAATGACGGCCTGACCCTCAAATATGGCAAGAAAGTCAATTACAAGTCCGGCTGGCAGGTTGCTACTAACGGCGTTGAGTGTAAGACCGCCCGCGAAGCTATCAACGCCGTTAAGGACTTCGGCGGAAACTGCGGGGTGTGGCTTGCGAACGGCATCTATTATGTTGATAAATCCAAGAGGGTGCAGACCAAGAAGCAGGCGCTTGAAATCGGCAAGGCGTGCAATCAAATCAGCGTATATGGTTGGGCGCGCGGGAATCTGGCTTACTGCTAAAAGAAATTGCATATAGGGCTTGACAAGCCCCTCCCCATATGGTATAATACAATCAATCCAAGAGGAAAAGAAAGAGGTAAAACAAATGCTTATCAAAATGTCAAAACACGCTACGCAAGACCGTATTGACCGCCTGCTCTTTATCTACGACAATGTAGGAATCGGCGAACCGTATATCGACAGCGTTGAGGACGATGTTCTCTACACTATCACTACAACCGGTATTCTTCTTATTCGTAGTGCTAAGGACGGCACGCTCATTACTGCCTATATCGCGGATATTGATAAAATCACCGCGATTTGGAGAAACAAGCACGGCGAGCGCCCCATGCCTGACAACCTTTACAAGTGTGTTCTCGCAAATACGTTCTTTGATAGAATGTGGAATAAACAGGAAAAGGAGAAAAAGAAAAATGTTCGGTAAGAAAAAGAAGCCTTTCAACCCATATGAAAATCGCGCAGACGATTTGATTTATGAACTTTGGGAAGAACGCGACCGCCTTTATGAAAAGACAAGGCAAGTCATTACGCGCGTAGGGGTGATTGACCTTTACCCCGATGGCGCTGACCGCAAGAAAGCTGTCTCTGACGCTGAAAAAGCAAAACAATCTTTGCTTGTGGCTATTGGAGCATACGATACCACGCGCATGGAATACAACGATTATGTTGAAAAAAACGCGGAAAAGTTTGACAGCCACAAAGAAAAATGGACTACTACAAGCCATGAAATCATTGAATGGGCTTATAAATATTATTATAAAGGGTGAATGAAATGAAAATTACTGTTAAGCATAGTAATAAAATGGTTGCATTTGAAGACCTCCCCGAGGGTATGATTTTTCAAGACCCTACTTCCGGAAATGTCTATTACATTAAAACCGCGACAGTGATTAATGATGATAGCGGTGCAGAAGAATGGAACGCTCTCAATTTGGACACTTACAATCTCGACTGCTTTGGCCCGCCCTGCATGGTTCGGCCTGTCTATGACGCGGAACTCATTATCCCTTGATAAAACCGAACTTTTGTTCGTGTTTTTCTCCCCCTTTCCTATGGCTTTGGCGGTTGTGCCTGAAACAACCGCCACCCTTTCCAAAAAATAAATTGAATGGAGATAAGAAAAATGAAGAATGAGAAACTTAGTGAAGTTGTTGAAACGGTGTGCAAAATGGCTCGATACGGCGTTCAGAAGAGATATTCTCCAAATGATACCGCAGGAAATGAAATGATTAAGCGCATCGAGCTTCTTGAAGATAAGCTCGTCCCCATTCTCGAAGACCTTGAAGCGTAAAAAAACTAAATAAAAAATCACCCAATTTGGGTGATTTTTTTTATTTAATTTCACTATTGACAAAGTTCCTTAAATGTGCTAAAATTGGCGGCGCGCGAACGACTGTGGCGCGCCGAGTTTTTTGTCAAGAGGTAGATTCAACAAATTTTCGCACGAATTTTTGTGTAAAATGCCAATAGACAAAAATCCTATAATGTGGTAAGATGTATACATCAAAGGAAAGGGGAATAGATACAATGTCTAAGCCGAAAGTTTATAACTATGAAAACCGCACCTTTGAGGTTGAGGTATATGGAGACGAATTTGGTTTGCTTTCTATCTACGTTAATAAAGTTATCCGTCCGAATCGCCGATTTTTTGGTCGCACGCGCGTTTTCACTTATGACCATATTCTGATTGACCGATACCCCACTATTGATGAAGCAGTTAGAACAGTGATTGCGAACGGAATCCAGCAGGAAGAATACGAAAAGTCTGTTAATGAAAAGTGGAAAGCGTGGAATGAGTTATGATGTATGAAGAAGTTAATACTTATATGCTCGAAGATTGGCTTCAAATGTGGGTAGATACTTTCAATGACTGCGCCTGTTGCCCTCTATCCGACCGATGCGACCGCGAGGGCGGAATTGATAGTATAGACTGCGGTGAAAAACTATTGGAGAGGTTAAAAGAATGAATTGTCCTTATTGCGGGAAACCGCTTATATACGATGATACCATTGACACCGAAGAACTTGATGAGCGATATACTCAGTCTGAAATCCATTGTTGCAAAGACTGTAAAAAGAGCTTTCTGCGTAAGGTCTATTGGAAAATGGTCTATGACTATGATACATGGGAAGAAACATAAAATTTCTTATTGACATTTCTATTATAATATGATATTATTATAATAGAAAAAAGAAAGGGTGATAATAATGAATACAATTCTTCTGTTCGCGCTTTGCACGGCGGTAAATGTGATTCTGTCAACCATCAAAAGCATTTTGACTGTCAACGGCGGAAAAGTCAGCGCGTCTCTTATCAATGCTATCACTTATGGTTTTTACTCCTATGTGATTGTGCTGACTTCCGCGGACGGTATGCCTATCTGGTTGAAAATGGCTATTACTGCCGTTTGTAATTTTGTGGGCGTCTACTTTGTTAAGTGGATTGAAGAGAAAGCCCGCAAAGATAAATTATGGAAAGTCGAGCTTACTGTCCCGACAAAATACACTACTACCATTGATTTTGATTTGCATGGCGTTCCACATTCTTACATTGAATTGAGCGATAAACATACACTTTTCAATTTTTACTGCGCGACCCAAAAGGAAAGCGCAAAAGTCAAGGCTATCGCCAATCAGTATGAAGCAAAATATTTTGTCGCGGAAAGCAAAAATCTTGAATAAAAGGCTTGACAAAAGCCTTTTGTTCTGCTATACTTAACGTATCAAATGAAAGGGGAAAATTAAAATGAAAGCTACTGGTATTATTTGCAGAATTGATGACCTTGGGCGTGTGGTCATTCCGAAAGAGATTCGCCGGACTTTGAAGATTCGAGAGGGCGACCCGCTCGAAATCTTCATTGAAGACAACGACTGCGTTTGCTTCAAGAGGTATTCGGTGCTTGGTTCGCTAACCGAAGAAGCTCTGCGAACCGCTATTACAATGGCATCAAATTCCGGTCTACGTCCCATCGCAATCTATGACACTACTGTGAAACTGCGGGGCATGGAAAACTATCCGGCTTATGTTTCGACCCAGTGGGAATTTGAAAGAAAGCCGTTTGTTTTCAATAACACTTATGGCGTTTACCCGATTAATGCGGACGGCGACCTTGTGGGTTATGCGGTTTGCGACCAGCAGGACATGGGTTGCGAAATGGACATGATTGTCCGCTACCTCAGCATTGTGTCCGAACGTTAAAAATATTTTGAGACGAGATAACCAAATCTCGTCTCAAAATTTTATTTATTTTACCTATTGACAAAAAACCAATAGTGTAATAAAATTGGCCGGCCGTTTGCGCATGCCACGGCCGGAAATTCCATTATACCACCATCTCAGCAATTTGTCAATAGGAAATTTAGCCAAAAGTTCAACTAATTATTTTCCCGAATTTGGTTATTTTGCCAATAGACAAATTATTATCAATCTACTATACTATGGATACAGTAAAGAAAGGGAGATACAAACAATGTATTACACTCACGATTTTTCTACTGAAAAGTTCTCTACTCGCGGAGAATGTGTGGAAGAACTTCTTTCTTCTATGGATTCTCTTGATATTTCAGAATTTATCGCCCATCGCGTTTCTCTTGCTGATATTATTAACGAACGCATGGCCCGCGACCCCGAGGACTTTTACGACTGGTTAGATAGAGAAATTCAGATTGCGACTAATGCCTATCTTGAATGGCATATCAACGAACACTACGGTTATATAGAGGATTTAGAATGATTATTTTAATCGGCATTTTCGGCCTCGTTTTTGGCTTTATTTTTGCTTATTCCTGTGAAAGTCTCGGGTGGGACTATTTCAATATCGTATACGCTATTCCTGTGCTGATTTTGCTTAATTTCTTATCTTTCGTGTATTGAGAAAGACCGCGAAAATTTTGAAAAAAACACTTGACAAGCAAATCCAATAGTGGTATAATACAAGCATAGTAAAGGAAGGGGTAAGCGCTATGAGTAAACCGAAAACTTATGAGTATGAGGGAAGAACCTTTGAGGTCAAGGCATACAGTGAAGAAGCATATAGGGATTTTTTATTCATCTATGTATATGAAGTTATCCGCCCTAACCGCAAATTCTTTGGTCGAACTCGGTTCTTTTGTGAGGACTTTGTTCTTCTCGACCAATATCTTTCTATTGATGACGCAGTAAAAGAAGTTATCGCCCGCGGTCTTTGGCAGGAAGAACATAAAAAATTTGCCGAAGATAAATGGAAAGAATGGATAAATAAAGTAAGAAATTGCTAAAATTTCTCTTGACAACTGCGCAAACGTATGATATAATACAGATACAGTAAAGGAAAAGGGTAAACGCCTATGAAAATCACTTACATCAAGTCCCACGTTGTGGCTACTCGACGTTCCATTAACTTTGACATGGACGGCACTATCGCTGACCTCTACGGCGTCAAGGACTGGCTTGCGCTTCTCCGTTCAGAAAATCCTAAGCCCTATCGAACTGCCGTTCCCATGTGCGATATGACTGAACTGAATGAGGTTTGCGAGCTTCTCCGCGCCGAGGGCTGGGAAATCAATATTATCACTTGGCTCTCCAAAGATTCGAGCGAGGAATACAAAAACCTCGTGCGTGAAGCAAAGCGTGCTTGGCTTGAAGAGCAGGGCTTCCACTATGACCACTTCCACGGCGTCCAGTATGGTGCGACCAAAGCGGACAGCGTGCGCGACCGCTATGACGTGTCCATACTGGTTGACGATAATGAAAAGGTTCGGAATGGTTGGCACTTGGGCGAAACCATTGACCCGACCGCAGTAAACATTATCGAAAAACTTTCGGAACTTTTGGAGAAAAGGGCTTGACAAAGCCCTACTCCAATGGTATAATAAATACATCAAATGAAAAGGAGAAAATAAAATGTTTGTTCTTTTGATTCTGCTGTCTCTCGCAATTTCGTTCCTGCTTACCTCTGGTTTTGTCTGGCTTCTCTGCTGGCTTCTTCCCGCCCTCGGTATCACCGCAATCGGCACTTTTGTTATCGTGTTCTCGTGGAAGCTGGCACTCGCAATTTGGATTGTTCTGTTGCTTCTGCGTTCGTTCTTTACGGTCGGTTCAAAGGGGTGATAAAAAATGATGCCTTATTTTTGGCTGACCCTTGGCGTTCTCGCCAAAGTGACCGGACAAACTGCTGGCGGTAACTACCGCTACGAAACGGTTGTCTCTAAGGAAATCGGACTTGTAACCGCAGAATGGGTTAATACCCATCTGTTGTGAGGTAAAAAATGCTGTATTTGATGATGGATAATTTAGCCAATAATCATTTGGTTAAAGTTGGCTATTCTGACGGCACTAAAAACCTCACAAAGCGTCGTAAAAGCTATTATAGCCACAATCCAAAAGCAATAATGCGTAGCACCTGCGCTGGAAGTCGAGACATGGAAAATTCTTGTCATCTGACTTTAAGTGAGTTGGGCAACCGCATTAGTGGCACAGAATGGTTTGAAGTGTCCGCGGATTTGTTCAATTCTCTTTATACCGAGGGAATGGCATTTTTCAGACCAAATCATAAACCGATTCACTTCTTAGAAGAATTTTGAAAGAGGAAATAAAAATGAAAGTTAATTTTGGCACTAAGGGTCAGCTTCAGATTATCAACATTCTCAGCGGTGGTACATTTACCACTCCGCGTTCCAATGGCGTTGGTATGGGAATGTATCTCAAAATTGACAGCAACAACAATACGCCGTTTGTCCGGTCGAGAGGTTCACAGTATTGCTACGCGGTGAACCTCGAAACGGGTCAGATCCGCGAGTTCTCGCGCGACAAAATGGTAACGCCTGTTAAAACCGAAGTCAATGTGGTTGGCTGAAAATAAAAATCTCCCCAAAATGGGGAGATTTTTTTTGTTTACTTTGACTATTGACAAAGTTCCTTGAATGTGCTAAAATTGGCCGGTCGCCTACGCACGTTGCGACCGGAATTTACCATTATACACCCTGTCAGCATTTTTGTCAAGAGAAAAGTTGCACAAATTCCAACTTTAATTTTTCCCGTTATTTGGCTATTTTACCAATAGACAAATCAATACCAATCTGCTATACTACATAATGTCAGGAGGAAAGAGTAAGACCTGCGGAAAGGCAGTTCCCTTGACCATTATACCAAAATCCGACGGAATGTTCCAAGCGTGGCGTGCCGAACAAACTTTCAAAAAAGTTTGAAAAACCCCTTGACAAACCGCTCATCGTAGGGTATAATGAATACATCAAATGAGAGAGGTAAAAACAAGATGACTTCTAATGTTCGCCCACCGCCTTAAAAACTGATTTGATTTAGTAAAATGACTTGATTTAAGAGTATAGATAGAGGTATAAACAAGATGTATAGTAATAAAGCTCGCG